>Ga0065711_1042085_pt1 | contig 15662 bp, 6 predicted proteins | sample Hoacrofraction12_FD_59098 | JGI IMG/M metagenome (GOLD analysis project Ga0065711, IMG submission 59098) | Hoatzin crop microbial communities from Cojedes, Venezuela - Epithelial fraction 12 v2 (version 2) | ecosystem: Host-associated > Birds > Digestive system > Esophagus > Crop | place... | reverse complement strand
TCCCACCCTCCCCCATCCCCCCCCACGGTAACGCTAAAATGTATGACACTGGGGGTTTTTGTGCTTATGTTGACTATATTTGGTCAAAGTCCTGAATGATCTTTGCAAATCACCAATTCAATGTGTCAGTACTGTCACCTTCACTTTGCAGGTGTGGACCATAATATGTAGAGAGGACAGGAGATGCACTCACAGTTAACAGCAACCTTAGGCTCCTATGCCCTAACTGTTAAACTGTACTTTGTCTGTGTACTCACTAGGGGAAGCTGAGCTGTTTTGCCTCCCTGACTTAGAGAACAGTTGCTTTTATCTTATTTTTATCTTCCAATATGCAGCCTCTGAACTATTTAGTAAGTAGGGAGAATCTTTTCTTGATAGACTAGAGATGGAATATCCACCTAGACTACAGGACATATGGCTACTGTGCTAGATGAATCTTCCCTTCAGAAGGAAAACATCCATTATGTTAAGGAGGAAATGTCTCTTTTTATAAACAAAGGTTTCAGGTGACAATCCAGCAGTGTCTGAAGCATCCAAACACTCAAATGAGTAACTTGCACCATCAAAATTACTGCAATCATCCATGAAATTTCAGAAATTCCCACGGCAAAATTTCAACCATGGAGACTGGCTTGCATCCATCTGCATTTGTGAAGTTAGAAAGCTCTGATTTTCCTAACCTTTCCCTCCAAATAGGAGACTGTGAAATGACTTCTTTAATGTTAAAGAGCTCTGCATGAGTTTTTAACAAATTTGCCGTTCAAAAGTAAAGGAGGACTTTTTCCATAGACTTGAGATGGAAATGTACCTGAAAACACAGTAACTGGAGAATGGGTGCTTAGCACTCCCTGAAAATCATGGTCTTTTATCTCAAACTTGGCACTCCCAAACAGAGTGCCCAAAACACTCCATAGATCTAAAAAGCTCAGGCAGCTTTGAGCTTTGAGTGAGACAGAAGACCCATCCTGCCCCTAACTAAGAAGTGCTGCTGACCAGCATCCTAGGGACTAGTTAGTTACCCCTTTCCCCTTCCTTATTTTTTTCTTTTTCCATAATGAATAAATATGCTGTACCTATTCTCTGTACGATTCCTCATACTTCTAAGATGCCCAGACCATGCACTTTAGATCTAAGCTGTACTTCCTCAACTGGAAGTCTCAGAAATAAGCATACTACTATATACTACATTGTTCGTATATTGCTAAAATCAGGACTGGGAATGGAAGCATCGTACTAACTCAGGCAAGGACCACTGAATAAAATAGATCTTGATCCTGCGATACAGTTCAAGAAGGGAAATTATCTGGGGGTCTCTTTAAATCTTCTGATTTGGGGCTGGCTGAGGAATGAGTGGACGTGGGTTGAAGGACCATCACGGAGCTCTGAGCGGCCAGCGGCAGAAAATAATGCAGATGCTAGCTGCCTCTTCTCCTTCCTCAAAGCTGCTGCCAGCTGCTTCGTGGGGCTGCTAGGGAAGCCTGGCACCCACCGGCCGGGATGTGGGCTCTGCCTCTGGCCTGGAGATCATACATGCAGGAGCAAAAAGACCCAAAATGATGCCATCGCCCTTTCCTTGTCATGCATACTTTTATTTTCTAGCAGCAGCAACCGTCTCCGGATGCAGGTTAGCAGTTTAATCTAAAGGTTAGAGTTGTGGGAAGATGAGAGGAAAGGGTCACCATAACTTGTTTTTTCTGAAAAATCTGTAACGTTGGCCTCCCTCAGGTTTCTTGGTATTTTTACTTTTCTGTAGGTTTGGTATAGCTGGCACTGTGAACGTGACCGGTGACGAAGTGAAGAAGCTGGACGTATTATCCAACTCCCTGGTGATTAATATGCTCCAGTCCTCCTACAGCACCTGCGTCCTGGTCACGGAGGAGAACAAGGAGGCCATCGTGACCCCGAAAGACAAGCGGGTCCGTGCAGCTCCTGCCTGGAGCGGGGAGGTGGGGGGTGGTGGGTGGTGTGACTGTCTTGGGTAGCAGCAGGTGGCACTCTTGGTTCGAGCATGAAACCTGGCCACAGAAACGGCCCTTTCAGGGGGAATTCGGGAAATCTGCACAATTACCGCACTGTTTTGGTTAGTAACTGTGGTGGATGACATGGTTTCAACAGCTAAAGGAGCTGTGGAGGGTAAAATTATTGTTAAAGTTTTGTGAAGGGGGAGAATAATTATGTTGGAACTTGTTAACACAGCCCAGATCCCAGGTGCAAGTGTACTATTACATTCCCTGACCACCTGTGTGAAGGTTTTGGATTGCATTAATATTTAGGCAAGATAAAACGAGATGGGAGGCTGGCAGAACTGGGTTTTATGTTACATGTCCAGAGGAAACACCTGACTGCTTCATCAGGCTTCCCCCAGGAGGGGATCCTATTGCAGCAAGATACTGCTTACGCTGATATAACCTACCCTTTCACCAAGATGTTTTCTTTCTGCCTTCTTACCCTCAAACCTCATATCACAGGCAAACCCTTTCGTCTGGAATGAAACATAACAAAACAAAATACATTTAGTCAAGGAAGATGCTGACTTCCAGAATGAGTCACTCCTTTTGCTTTCAAGTGATTTCTTGCATTGTTTGGCTGCAGAGGACTGCTCCTTTCTATCACTGGATTTTTGTGCTGTCTAAGCAGAAATGTGCCCTCTCTTACTTCTCTGTCAGGCCCTGCAAGGAGTGAGTGTTATGCTGCAGGGCCAGCTGGGTCAGCAGTGCAGCCTTCTCTGACAAGATGGTCAGGCATGCTTGGAGGGCTAAACGCAGTCATTAAAACAGGGGTTCTCTCAAGTAAAAGGAAATAGTAGTGCAAGACTACATATAATTTAATGCTTCCCTTGCCACTTCTGTTTTAGGGTAAATACGTGGTGTGCTTTGACCCCCTTGATGGCTCATCCAATATAGACTGCCTGGCACCGATAGGAACGATATTTGCTATCTACAAAAAGGTAAGAGGATGAACGAAGCATACATGGCACGATTCACATGGTGAAAGCAAAACGTCTTGGTGTATCAGCTTGGTTAGTTTCTTTCCTAGGTCCTTTAAGTGTCTTTGGGATCAACAGAGCCTTGGAAGGAGTAGAACAGATAAAACTTCAGATACACCAGTGCTAAAATGCTGCCTGAATTCCCAGAAAGGTGACACTCAGCCCCACGAAACTGTTAGGTGGCAGCACTTCCCTCTGGCTCCAGACACATATGCACTGAAATAAAACCCTCTCACCACCAGGCAGCTGGTTAGCTCCTTCAGCGATGCTTTACTCGCTGCAGGAGAGCTGAGGGGTGTCACGGTGCCCAAGAATCACAGTTTTGTCTTCGTCGGTACTGACTGCGAGAGGCTGGCGGTCACCGCCTGGACCAGATCACGGTTAGCAGTGTGGTGGTCTCCCAGTGTGAGCTGCTGCGGCCGTCACAGATGGGGCTTTACAAGCATGCTAACAATGGAGGCCACCTGAGGCTGAAGGAAGCAGTCACCTACAGCTGCCAGGGCCCGGCCAGCTTGTCTGCTCCCATGGGACTGCACAGAACAGCAACTGCACAGCCGATTAACAAACATTAAGAGTTAGAGTCATGCCAAGTCTTGTGATTTGATTGCTAATCTTCAGCAGTTGGTGTTTTTCTTAAAGCCTGAGCTCACAGTCATATGACTACAGAAGACCCTCAGCCATTACTGTTGTGAAGCAACATTTACAGTACTTGTGACTGCAAAGGAGTCTTTGCAGACTCAGACGCTACACTTCAAACACATGAAGATATGTTTTTAAAGTCCACTCTCATCTTTTAACTCAATTTTCAACTGGCTAGTCTTTGTTTTTTTACATTTCTGGTAGGCAATATGCTAATCAAAACTTTTGAGAATATGCATCTGCTAGTAAACCAAATAGTTACACACAATCTAAACAGGGTTATGGCACAAGCCAAATGCTGCCATATGGCTGTCCACACTGTTAACTGTTAGTGCAAACTCCTATCGCAGATGCAGCCCAGGCCAGACAACACTGAGATGATGCCTGGCTGTGGCTTGTGGAAAGAGCAGCCCAGGGATTAGCTCCAGTACCATCTACCACTTTGCCTTCCACAGGGAAGAGAGCTTAGCTGCATGGATGCAATCCATGCCATGTGCCCTTATGCAAAGGGACCCCCATTCTTTTCATTTATCTCTCTAAATATAGCCTAAAAGTCTACAGCATCTCCTGACATTTACAGTAGGCAATAGCTGAGTTGTCCAGAATTCTTTAAGGTGGTAAGCATCATCTTAAAAATACTAAACATTAGCTTTCTCTTTAGAAATCTTATGGTAAGTTACTCTGCATAACTGTAAAGGCAAGTCCTCAGTGTGGTTAATATAGTTTTTAGCAGGCTGAAATAGAGATTACAGTTCTCTACCATCTTTAAGTCATCTATTGATGTGTGTAAAGACTATGCGCTGCCCAGTCTTCCCTAGGATTCTGCTTCAAAATAGAAATGTTTCCCAAAGAACTCCTGTCATTCCCAAATGCTCAAGTTTTCAATTAATTTTCTAATCCTTCCATAGTTGTTGTTTTCCTAACATATATTAACATATTTGTTATAATATACTTCTTCTAAGTTACTGGTTTTCATGTGGGTGGATATGCTTCCACACTTCATAAAAAGAAAATTACTTTGATTTGTACAAATGCTTCATATCCCAGTGAAAATCCTGCTGCTAAGATGAAACAGTTTGTCATTTACAACAGCAATGTATCAATTTTCCCTGGAAAGTTAGAAACAATGTTGAATTTACAGACTTCCACTTGCACAATTCTATTAAAATGCTAATTCCAAAGTACATGTCATTTATGCACTTTCCTCTCAGACAAGACAATTTCATAGCAACACTATTAACTTCAAACACTGTTAAGTTCAAACCCTTTAAAATACTGAAATAACAAGAAGTGCTTTATTGATTGTTACTGAAGAATACTGTGAAAGCAATAAAAGTGAGATGTTTATCCCAGTGGATAAGTATCAGTTCAGAAAGAAAATATAATTTCAACTCATTTAAGGTTCATGAACATAATTTTGGAAAAGCTAGAACAACTGTAGTTCCAAAGGATGATCCTTAGCACCTGTCTGTTATTTGGAACCTTCCAATTCTTGGATGATTGTGTGATTGATTTTCCACCATGTCAGCACTTTGACTTCATTTCCAAAGGCACACCCTCCAGAACTGAAATATTTGCCTCATTTTAGGAAAAAAAGATAATCAGCAGTTTTCTACAAAGGCCAGATTTGGCCAATACATTTCAAACCTGAAAATGGTTCTCTGGCTGCTCCCAATCCAGAGCCACCACCGCGGTGGCAGGTACCATTGCCTCCTGCCAGAAAAGCACTGCATCAGTTTCTTAGAGAGAACCACTGGGAAATAAATGCCATCTTACGTTTATTTAATTTTCCACCTGTCTTTTGATTCCTGAAACACAGATGGTATTGTTAAAAAGACCAGACACGTCATAAAAGTGGGGCTGAGGGAGGAGCCTTGCTCAATCAGCAGAAGCCAGAGCAAGGTATAAGACCTTGACAGTTCCTGCTGCTGAGGGGCTCTAAGCTGCTGGAGTGTCAGAGTGAGGTGGCAGTTAGCATTTTTTGCTTGGGTTCTTCCCAATTTTTCATGCCACTGAGATGAATCTACAACTTCCAATTCACACGTGCTGTGAAACTGCTGCTTTGCTTCATTCTGGTTTTCATTTGTAACTTTGCCCTGTGCCTCAGATGTATTTTATCTCCCTCCCTTCATTGCCATAAGGATGATGTCCTCTCCATGTGATCCTTCACAGAAAAGGTGTAAGAATCCAGGGCAAATGCAAAGGCTTCTCACGGAACACATATGGATACAAATGGAGACCTGGAAACCAAGTCCTTCCAGAGCTGCTCCCAGTGCTGATGAGAACTCACTCATGTGATGTGGGCAAATCACACATGCAAAAAGTTTTTGAACTCACTGAGGGTACCCCTATAGCCAGACTCTGTGGACCTTGTTTCATCTCCTTCACACCAACAACAAGCCAAAGTGACTGTCAACACTTGCCTGAGCTCCTCTGCAGTCCCTCTGCCTATTTCAGCATTTTGCATAAAGACCCCTAAAGAGATTCTGCTACCACCATCAAAACACAATAGAAAGGAAATCCACCAGAAAGAAGTGAAAATACTCAGCAGCTATCAGAGTCTACTGGCCTGCTTCAGTCCCTGGGTTTTTTCACAATACATGGTACTTGGCAGGAGAAAACTCTTGCAGTCCTAACAACAAAATACTAGCTGATCTCTAGCTTTTTTTACATTCTGACAAGCTCTGTGAAATGTTTGCTTGAGACTGAGCTTTCTTCCTTTCTTTTGGAAGCTGGCTTTTTAAAAGACAGTTGTGTATAAGGATGGAAAACCAAGTGAATTCTGCCCAATTGTCCATATCCTAAGGGAAGGGTTCCTCTGGTTTTTTCAGAGTAGTCAACAAATCTGTGGTTTCTCAGCCCTGTAAACATAGAAAATGCATTAAAGAGATAGGACTGAAAAGCTCGTATCAGAAATATATATCTTAAGTCAATATCGTACCAGCACCTACATATACTTTATACATACCACGTTCCATAAAGCAAATTTATTTTATGTATTTATAGAAAATTAGTTTTTATTTAATGAGGAAAGCATACAAAAAGCTAAGACTAGCAACTAGCTGTCTAAATGTATGTTTAATTCTGCATTTAGTGTTGCAAATAATTAGTCTACTATAGACAATCATTACTTTTGATGTTGAGGTCTATGTGCCATGGGGATATATGTTTGAAAGGGAAGATACTATCTAGGGTGTACTAGTTGGTTCTGTAAAAGATTGTTTAGCAAAGGATTAGCCACTAATAGTCAATATTCAAAGCTTTGGAACATACAAACAGGGGTTTTAACTAGTCTTCCTTCATTATGTGCATTATAACCTCTCTGAATACGCAGCTCGACACAGAGTAATTCGAAGGGACTGCGTACTAGATGCATTTTTACATCCTATATTTCAGCTCCCTTGAAGAGCTTGTTGGCAACTAGATTTTTTTCCCCAGAAGAGCTTGGCAAAATAGTAATAAGAAAAAGTTTTGAGCAAAATACAGCTAAAAACTGTAAGTGAAAGTAACTTAAGCAACAAAATATTTCAGCTGAAAATGAAAACATTTGATGTGGAATTACTGTCTTCCTATGCCATGAAATATGTGGGTTTGGTGTCCCACATCTCAGTTTTTCTCTAGATGTTGGCATACAACAATGAATGGGATCTGCGGGTTACTCTTAGCTTTCCACCTTACTAGAACCCTGATGGGCACCCTAAGAACTCCTTGCCATGGGGCACAGCAGAGAATTTTGCTGTTTGTTGGAGGAGAGGTGTTTTCCTTTGGAAAATATCCATGGATGGCATTCTTGATCTTTTAAAAAATTTATTCCATATTCATCAAATATCCTATACAAAATCATCTCAGTTGATTTTTTTTTTTTTAACCAGACATTTTGGGCTAGACCTGCTATTTCTATGTAGCTGCTACACAATCTGATTAAGCGCATGCAATCACTGAGAAATTGTCTGATTTTGGAACAATAAAATGCTAAACCAGGGCCTGAAGAAAAGGTTTGATGGGATTCTGATTTTAATTCCTTGTGAACCCCCATCAAAACACCTGCAGAAGACCCACACAACTGACCAGCTTTTAGAGAAACATTAATATCAAGCATTCCCTACCCATATTGTAGTCCCAGGAGGTGAAGGCTGGGGCCAGCTTTGCAGAGTACGCCTGGTGGTTCTCCTTTCTTACGCCACCAGTCAACTCTTGTAAGCCGCGGCTGAGGCACACCCCCAAAACTGGCTTGAAATATTTGCACCAGGTCTGCTTGGGCTACTGTTGTTCAGTGATAACCAAAGTGCCAAATCAAAATACGAGTACTGGAAATTAATTAAAAGCCTGAAGTAAAATACCACACGGATGTTCTATGTAGACTTATATATGCACACACGCACATATTACGTAGGCAAAAGCATATGTTATTCTACGTATAGTATGAACATTTGTATCACTTCAGTTACCCATCTCTGCTCCAGCAGAGACCAAAGCACGACCTTGGTTCCATCATGTTGCACCATCTACCCTTTTATTCTGCCTTACTGGAAGCAATCTGTCTGTAATGTTAATTGCTGCATTCACCTCACAGTTATTTGCTCTGGGGGGTGTCACTATGATAGCTTGCGTTTACATTTACAGGAAATTAGTACCTCTGTTCTGTCTCAGATTTCTGATGATCTTGAGTTAATAAAACTGGCTGTAATGCCAAGGTATCAGCTTTGCTGCAGGTACCGTATTGATTGCATGACATGTATAAAATAACAACCTCTCAATGTCCTGTCCCAGCACGCACAAGTACTCGTACCAAACTTTCCCTGAACTAGTGGGAACAATCTCTGTCTTGGTTATTTCAAAGGCCTGTGTAGACACAAAAAAAGAAATTTACCCCACGTTACTATTGAACTGTTGTTTTTATTTTTTTTATAAGAATTTAACCTTCAGTCCAATGATAATTTTTCCTCAGGAAACAAGCGACGAGCCCTCTGAAAAAGATGCTTTGCAGCCTGGACGCAATATTGTTGCTGCAGGCTATGCCTTGTATGGCAGTGCTACGCTGGTGGCCCTCTCCACAGGGCAAGGAGTGGACTGCTTCATGCTTGATCCGGTACAGTCATGGTGTTAATCACATTGCCACTGTCTTTTAGAGCTTTCTATGCTTGGGTTTAAGCATTTTTGTTACTCCTTGTCTCTGTAATCCTGGCAATCTACGTGATTCTTTTTTTCACACACATCCTGGAGCATTCCACCTCCACCTTACAAGTATTTAATAATACATGAGTATGTTGGGTGCAATACCTCTGTTTGTTTTTTCTACTCAGTGAAAGAGTTTAAGTTAAATAGCATTTGAAACACTGTTCATTCAAACCAGATTGCTGGTGTGCACAAACACTTAAGAAAATTTACTCCAAATGGTGACTTTGCCTCCACTTAAAGAACTCCTGCTTGTCTCTTGTTCTTGCTTTTTCTGTCTGTAGAAGAACCTCAGCAAGTTCAGTGTTTAGCCTGGGGCAAGGACCGTTTTTTGATACAGTTCATGCAGAGTGATGTCTCATTTCCTGAGCGCAATTTAGTTTTATGGCTAAGTCCTCTAAGTTGCATACTGAACAATTTGCAAAAGCACAACCACACCCACACAGTCAGACACGTGCTGCCCGTTGGTGCCCAGCCCGGAGCCCAACAAGTGTTACTGGAGGAATGCAGGAAGGAGACCACTCATTTCAGAAACCAGCTTTAGGTGTGGGCAATAACATAGGTGCTTTTTTTGATGAAAGGATGCATTATTATCAAAGCTTCATTTAACCTTTATAAGTAGACTCATTCCAAGTGGGAAGAACTGGAATCTGAACTGCTCTGGTTAGAGACAGAGGAAGAGAAGGTGGAGCTGCAGTCAACACATGGGGGTAGCTGACCACATCCACTTTAAGATATTTAGACAAGACAGGCAAGAAGAGTTCAAAAATCATAAGGCAGTGTAATTTATTAATTTGTAACCTTATGATTTGTGTAAAGAGATTCACAATCCATCTGCTTTCAGGGCTGATTGGTGTTCTTTTGATATGCCAACTATTACAGCTGAAATGCTTTTTGTTTTAGAGCACAAATGTGATGAGTTTTAATGAACTTAACACAGATTCTGTGCTTTCTGCTCTGTTTGAAATACTGTAAAGTTATACACAAGACTGGTGCTGAAAGGACCAAGCTGTGCTAATGTTTCTGCCATCTCTACTGTGATAACTGTTACAGAAAGTCCACAAAATTTTCTGTTGCTTGCTAATAGCTGATCCATCCTGTTCTTCTGTAGGGTCTTGGTGAATTTATTTTGGTGGACAGGGATGTTAAAATCAAGAAGAAAGGGAAGATATACAGTCTCAATGAAGGTTATGCGAAGTATTTTGAGCCTGCAATGACAGAATATTTACAAAAGAAGAAATTCCCTGAGGTAAGGAAATAGTAGCACTCCACCCAATGTGCTGTGCACTAGCAAGCACTGCATTCGACACAGTCCGGGCTGGTGGGAAAGGATTTGAAAGCCTCGCTGAGTTCAGCTCCATGTAACCCTTTTGTGCCATCAGGTGCATTTTGGGTATGCATCTCCTGTTTTTTTCTGGTGCCCTGTCATCGTTTATAATTTAGACTTCAGTAAGTAAATTCATAGCTTGTTTGTCACTGTGTGGAGGAACATGTGCTGCACTTGAAGAACCAGGTTTTTCAACAAAGCTCTGAAACTGTGCCAGCAAAATGTGGGCGTACCCTTGTTTTCTAGCTTATCTGAATATGTAGCTCAGTCATATTTGCAGCTGGGCATTTGGGGCTAGATTCCATGTACTGCCCAGAAGGTGCTTGCAGTGATCTGGGCAGCATCACCTTCTCCTTCCTGTACACACCTGCATCTGAGAAATGCCCTATCACTCTTGCACTGCCTACTTGCATCACATGGAGCACAAACCAACCTGCAGGTTAAAAAAAAAATCCCAAACAACCACCAGTGTGAGGCACAATTTCACTACATTCTGTTGTTAAGAGGATTATACTGCGTCCCTCAAAGAGATAAAGCCGAGAACATATCATGTCTGATGAACTTCGTCGTGGCGACACACAGCTCTGCATGCCCTCTAGTCAATGCTAGGAGCACACAAGCTCTCAGTGTGGAAAGCTGGAAGCTCTCTAGAAAGTGTGGCTATGTGACCAGTACGCCATAACGAAATCTGGTGATGTGGAACAGCTCGGGACTGTATTTGGCAAGGAAATTGGTTTTAATGCTCTTCCTGTTAAAAAAAAGGCCATAGGATAATTTTTTAAGCTATTAGTTGTTGAGAATACTTATACAGGGCTCAGGAAAATTAATGTATCTAGTAGAAAACTTCAGAGTGATGTATAAGGGAAAGGTAATGAGTAAGAGTTTAAACCATAGCCCTGTTAGAAGCTCCTTCTGACCTGAAAATTTGAATTTACAACATTGGATATAGCTGCAATTCTGACTTCTCACCAAAATTTCTTTTCCATATTACCCAGATTGTAGCTCCAGAAAATATCACATCACAACATTTAAAATATATTCATATTGAACATTGGAGGTTATTTTGAAACTTCAAAGTCTGCTTTCAGTCCAGCTGTGAGAGAAGCAGAAGCCCACAACACAACTTTTGTACTTCCTCAAAACTAATCCAGCTGGGAAAGAGGAGATCTGTGCTTCTGATTCTGACCAGCTTGTGCTGAGCTATGTATTCAGTGTAACACACTAACGCTGGATTTATGAATTCATGTTTTTGCAAACCACCCAACTGTTGTTTAAAGTAAAACTCATAAATAACTAGTCAACCCCAGGCAACTATAAAAAGACTGAGGAGGTTTCAAACTCTGTGGAAAGGCCAGACAGAGATACTTCACCACAGGCTCAGTGAGGACAGGTCTGTCATGTGATTCACTAAATCCTTAGGTTAGGACATACAGGAAAAACCTCATTTGCAAACACTACTATCTCAAATCAGTGGTTCATTTGAGGAAAGCCTACTGAAAGTGTTGCTACACTATTGCAACAGAAGTTGGCAGAAGGTGTTTTTGCTACTTTAAAGCACGCAGCACAGTAGTGCATGGGTTATTTGGGGCAGGGGAAGCCTCCTCAAGGGTGCTGAGCAAGCACGTTGCTTTGCTGCTCTGAGATGCAGGGCTGTCTACGTGAGAGGGGCCAAGGCACCAATGTTATGGGCACAAAGCACAAGGAAGTGCCCTGCCTGTCTGAAAGCTTATTATGAACCTGAGTTTTGGAAACAGCAAAACTCAGTTCCTTGGTTTAAAAAGGACATTCTACTTGCATTGTGGGAGGACAAAAGAGAGAAGGTGTTGCCACTCTTCCGTAGCATGAAATCTGATTCCTGGCATCATCTATAAGCCTCACCAACTACAGCTACACTGGTGATGCTCCTATGTTCCCTGCAGCACCCACATGGAGCATTGCACAGCTTTGGTCTTTGTCTCCCGCTTCAGCACACAGAAGCTCAGTGGAGGTTATCTGCTGGATAGCCCTTGCCCGTGACTTGAGGAGGAGCTGACATGTGGGGCATGGGGGATGCCTCCTTACTCAGGCAGACCACTCTCACCCTGAGGCCTTCTGGCCACTAGAAGCCAAGAGACTAGGCATTAATTTCAACTGCTTGTCACTTTCTTATCCCTTTTTTTCCCTTGATCGTACCTCTGTTTCCTCCTTCCTGTGGTTCTTGGTGAACAAGCTGTTCAGATGACTCTACAACATTTCCACAGAAAACTGAAAAATTAAAAATAAAACAGGCAAAATAGAATGTTGCCCACAACATGCCTCATGTTCTGTATCACTGTTGTTTGTGACCAAATGTTAAAAATCAACCTTTTATGTGAAGAGGAGAGATTTTCCCTTACTAACAACAGCGTCCCAGATCAGACAGTTTGGACTACAAAAGCATGTAGACCCTCAAAGTTTATTGTGTACCACCAGTCACCTAAGGCATCAATTCTGAATTAAAAGCACTGGAAAAGCGCTGCTGTTCTGCAGGTCAGCAGCAAACCTCCTACCATTGCCATGCAGATCTTAGTGGGAAACATTTGTTGGACACCTCTCTTCTGGAACAAGCGTCCAGAGTAAAGCCAATTTTTTTTAAGCATCACAAAATCTCCTGCTGCTTAAACAGCTTGAAGAGCAAGCTGCTGTTTGCAAGATTGCCTGTAATGCAACATGTTTATTCCAGTCTGCACTGTATAATGGGCACTGCAAGGCGAGAAACTGTTTCTGCACAAATTTCACTCTATCTCCTTCCCAAAGTTGGTTCTGTCTCCAGTAATGCTTGCAGGGCTCTAGCCCTAGTTCACTGATGGTAGAACTCAGAAACACGCTGTAGGCATTGTCATACTTTGCTATTCCACTATTGCTATTACTATTGATATTTTTATCTTCGCTTCCTATGGCCACAAGAGAAGTTGAGTATCATTGCAGCTTGTTGATTGAGAGCCATGCAATGGAGACTCCCTGGTTGAGGGTTTGTCTTAGCAATGTCATCAAAAACTTATCATCAACAGCCCATTTCAGCATGAAGCATTCTTCTGCCAGCCAGCCCAGCTGTGCCTGAGTGACATAAAAAAGCTAATAAAAACACTGTGCTTTTGTCACCACATCTGTACGTGGACTGAAGGATGCAGGGTGTTGCTGCTGTAGTCTGTAGAAAACAATTTTTTCCCTCCACCCTCCCAGCCATTATAGTTCTGCAAGAAACACATGGTCTTTTTCTGCTGTGGAGGAACATATCTGTCAGAAATCTGTAGAATAAAGAAGTATAAAAGTGACTTCCATCACATTGTGAAGGAAAAAGATCACAGGACTTGTCCGTTACAAGCCATTTTTGTTCCTCCAGTTTAAGCAAAGAAAAGCAGCAGAAAGGGTGAAACTAAGAGCAACCACAAGTTTACTCAAACGCTATGGACACTGACTAAGGGAACATCAAGGTTCTCCAACTCTTTCATCAGCACCAGCCGAACAGGTGAAGTGCCCAATGGGCAAACACACAGCTTGGCATTACTCAGAACTCAGGATGAATCTCCTTAGCATTCATGCTCTGTTATTTTGTCTAAAAAGAAAGCCTGGGCAATATGCCAACACATGTGCAGCACCTATTAACTTTCTCATCTGTAAGAAAAATGCATGAGTGACCAAACTGGAGAAACAAGAAGTAGCATTTCTAGTAACTCAAAAGGACTATTTATTCCTCCCATGCAGGTAGCTGAATGCTAAGGGAAGTGAAAATTTTATTTCAGTCTGTGGTTCAAATGATAGCTGTACCAGAATGGAGGAATTTCTCTTCTGTATTTTTCTCAGCACAGTCTCAGCACTGTGTTCCTAGCAGGTGAATTTCTATCAGGGTAAGAAGGAAGTAAAATTGTCAGTGGCATCTCATTAACTTCATGTAACACTGCCCATGTACATAGAAGTTGTGTAAATGACCTGCACACGAATAGGAAATCCAGCACATCCCAAAAATATCTGACGATTTGTACACAGATGGCTCAGCTGTGCACCTCATGGTCAGTAAACTTCATACATGTGGGCTGCACGCTTCTTATTTGATAATGTCATAGAAGCAGTCCTCAGCAGCATATTATGGTCAATATGCTATGACTTCTCTTGACATTTGACAAATTTTTCTTAAGACTTGCTTCATCACCTGAAACCACGAAAGAGAGCTCTTCCTTTGATAGTATTCTTACAGGTAATTTCACACTGTACCCACATCTTTCCCTGAAAATTGTCTTTCCTTAAACTGCAGACTTGCTTTGGTCTCTTTAACACTGCTTAAGTTATTTTCTTCTGACCTCAGATTTTTACAGTTGCTAAGTCACAAGTGCAAAGAGCTGTGAGACGGAGAAGCTATCATTTGAAGTCTAAATATGTAATTATTTGAGGGTAAGCCGTGAAAAACAAGGGATCAAATAGGTAAAAGTATTGTTCAGTTGTATTTGGAAGTAATAGGGCCACGTTTAAACAAAACTAAATATTAAAGCTCCAGGCTGTGTCTTAGCTGTCATGTCTTTCATAGCATGAGAATCTCTTCCCATTCTAAAGAAGAGTAAATATCAAAACTTCACAGTTGCATAGAACAGTTTGAAAAAGTGATTTCAAAACAGAATGAAGTTTTCCTCTATCCAAGTTTTTCCTCCCACTTGTGGATTTTTTTCTCCCAGCTAACCTCATGATTTTGCTGAGAAGGGTGACTAACTTGTGACGTCTGAAGACTTGCAGCTGGCATTGCTGAACAAGTTCTCTATGTATTTCTCTGGAACTAGTATCAGCACAAGGCAAGCTTTGTAGAAAGCACTAAGATCATAGAATCACAGAATCAAAGAATAGTTTGGGTTGGAAGGGACCTCAAAGCTCATCTAGTTCCAACCCCCATGCCGTGGTCCAGGGACACTTTCCACTGGACCAGGTTGCTCAGAGCCCAACCCAGCCTGGCCTTGAACACTTCCAGGGATGCAGCACCCATAACTTCTGTGGGCAACCTGAGCCAGCACCTCACCACCCTCATAGTAAAGAATTTCTTTCTTGTATCTAGTTTAAATCTACCCTCTTTCAGTTTAAAGCCATTACCCCTTGTCCTATCACTCCATGCCCTTGTCAAAAGTCCCTCTCCAGCTTTCTTGTAGGCCCCCTTCAGGTACTGGAAGACTGCAATAATGTCTCCCTGGAGCCTTCTCTTCTGCAGGCTGAACAACCCCAGCTCTCTCAGCCTTTCCTCAAAGGACAGGTGTTCCATACCTGGCATAATTTTTGTGGCCCTCCTTTGGACCCACTCCAACAGGTCCATGTCCTTCTTGTGCTGAGGGCTCCAGAGCTGTACACAGGACTCCAGGTGGGGTCACAGCAGAGCACAGTATCACAGAATCACAGAATGGTAGGGGTTGGAAGGGACCTCTGTGGGTCGTCTAGTCCAACCCTCCTGCCGAAGCAGGGTCACCTACAGAAGGCTGCACAGGACCTTGTCCAGGCGGGTCTTGAATATCTCCAGAGAAGGAGACTCCACAACCTCCCTGG
>Ga0065711_1042084_pt1 | contig 15662 bp, 17 predicted proteins | sample Hoacrofraction12_FD_59098 | JGI IMG/M metagenome (GOLD analysis project Ga0065711, IMG submission 59098) | Hoatzin crop microbial communities from Cojedes, Venezuela - Epithelial fraction 12 v2 (version 2) | ecosystem: Host-associated > Birds > Digestive system > Esophagus > Crop | place... | reverse complement strand
GGGGTGGGGGGGTGAGGAGGGATGGGGAACTGGTCACATCAGGGGTCCTGACAAAGCCGTGCTGATTCAAGCTAACGGAGGTGCTAATCTTGTGTTGGGGTCCCCAACTCCCAGCTGACTTTCCAAGGTCATTGTACTGCAGCCAGCATCTCAGCAGCGTGTTGGAACAGCATCTCAAAGACCTCCCAGTACTACTCTGCCAAGCCTTTTGAGATGCTGGTCTCTGGAACCAGACCCTAAACATGTGCAGGCTTAAACTGGAACAATCTTATCCCACTCTGTCCCAGAACCAGGAAAGCCAGAGATTAAATACAGTCCCTTTTCCTTGCACATTGGATTGAACCAGAAAAACCCCAAACATGACCAAGAACCCCATCAGTCCCCCATCCCACCTCTGTTTAAAGGCAGAGGCATTCTATGGTTGTGCATGTGGCAACAGCACGTGCAAATCAAGAGGCTACAGCCCTCATAACCCTACAGCTGCACATGCACCTCCCTCCCAACACTGCTTTGGAACTAGAGTCCCAGAGAAAACCCTGCTGGCATTAGAGCTGTGGCTCCCTTCACATGGTTAGTGAGGTGCAACAGGGGCTATCAGGCTAAATGTCCCACGAGCCAAAATGCCCATTCCCCTCCCCACTTGCCTCTGAGGGAGGACACACGGACACCAGGTGACATGCTCAGAGCTGAACAGGAAGCCAGTGGCAGAGGAGGGTCTTGAAACTGGGTGTCTCCAGGCTAACTGATGGGCTGACCCAGCCTCATCTACCTGCTGTACTGGTGGGCACTGGCCTGGGACAGGCAAAAGTCACCAAAAACAAGGTGCCCCCTATGACTCCCTGGAGATGGAGAGGAAGGGAGCTACCGCATCAGCCCTGCCCTTTCTCACTGCTGTCTCCTGCAAAGCAATAACCACAGACACCAAGCTAACGCAATTAGCCCCAGAGCCCCAGCGGGCTAACGCGATTACCAGCGGCAGCGTATCCGAACAGCAGTGCCACAAACACACCTGCAGTAACACAGCCTGCCCTCTCCTCTTCCCCAGGCCTTCCCCATCTCTCCCCGAGCCCCACGGCTGCCACTCAACGTGGGTCCTGTCCCCAGGGTCTGGAGGGCACGGGCCACCGTCCCCAGCAGCAGGCTGCTCCACGGAGGGCACTGCCTACCTTGCAGAAAGCACCGTCCCATGCAGCCAAGAGCAGCCTCCGAGGGCAGATAATTCCCAGCCTGTTTAAACCTTGGGAGACCTTCAATTACCAGCGCCGTAATGCGGCCCTCGACACTAATCAGCGGTGTCACCGAATCCTCTTATGCCTGCCTAAGCGCCTCCAGCAGCTTTGCTGGTCGCGGGGCCCAGCTGCCCAGTTCTCCAGCGAATTGCATCCCCAGGCAAGCACCAGCGGTGGCACAAGCACCTTTTGGCAGATGCAAGCAAGATGCTCCCAGGCACCAGTGCCAGATGACAGGGTGATGGAGATACCTGAGCTAGGCCTCTGCCCAGTGCAGAGGGCACCTGGGTCCAAGCCTGCACTGGAGATGCACTGGAGTGGGCAAACATTGCAAAAATACTAGAGGTAATATTTTAATAGCAATGCTTCCTATCAGAGATGCAAAGGGCAGGTTTACATCTGTCCATTTCTGAATACGAAGCGTCACCTATGCCACCAAGCCAAGCTCATTCTCTGGGATCCTCCAGGAGACTTTTCAGTCCCTGCCGGCGGATGGCAGGTGACCTTGTCTCGCTCTGCTCCTCCACGCTGGCACGCATTCACAGAGCGACAGGCAGCTCCCTCCGCACATCCGTTCTGACTCACACTTTCTGCTCCAACAATGCGCTTTTTAATATCATGCAAGGGGCAAAAACAACAAGTCCACTATAACGCCGAGATATCCCGAGGCAGAAAACCCATTCGGAGCCCAGCTAGAGAGAGTCAAGTCAATTAGACACTTTCTGGGGCGTCAAGCTGCCAACAATCCCGGTCTTTGTAACAGCAAAGAATCGCTGCCTATGTGCTTCCCGGCGACTGCCCCTTGCCAGAGCAGAAAGGTCAGCAGCAGTAGCGTCATGGAAAAGCATGCAGCAAAGGATTCCTGGGAAGGTGGATCAAAAAAAAAAAACACAAAAAAACCCACCATTTGGACCCTCTGGAAAAGATTTTTTTGTTAGAAGCCTCCACCGCTTTGGGTTGGTTTTGCAGGGGAATAAGCAAGCCCATCATAGAGAGATTTGGGCTGCACCACATAGAGGTTTGGGCATGCATTGCATGGAGAAGCAATGGTTGGGTCAGAGTGCTAGCTCGGGGTTTGGGAGCTCGTGGCTCCCTGCTTGCTTCCAGACAAGTCACTGCACCTTTGGCTTTGCTGGAATAAAGATCACAGAGACAAAAAAGTAACCGCAATGCTGCAACTGGGAGAGTCACACATCCCTCTGCACTTCAAGGTAGGAATCTGACTTCTCTTGTCAGTGGTGCAAGGCTGCAAACTGGGCAATAAATCCAGGATTCCAAACTGGACGAGGACTGAATGAAGCCAGGATTTCTATGGCCAAGTGCTAAAGTCACCCAGATCCATAGGCAGGTCTGTGATCAAAAGACCCTCCACGTCCAGAGGAGACTTTGGTGGGAAATGAACACTCAGCTCTTAAGTCCATTTCGATGTGTCATCTGGTGTTCAGCAAGTGAAGGACAGGTGAAGAGGAGGTTCACTTGATACCTCACTGCAAGCAAACTTCCCAATCAGAGTGCCAGAGGACCTACAGGCTGTCATTTAAATGCAAGCCCCATTTTAACCCTGCTCTACGTACGATGAGAAGCTGGGATTTCTGCAAAATGCCTGAAAACAGCTATGTTCCCCTCCTTCAAAGGAAACTTCCACCCTGAAGACTGAGATCTCTTCATCCCCTAAAAACGAGCTCTCAGAGAAACCTTAGAAGACAGCGCATGCAACTGCCTGCCGTTTTCCCTCAGCAACCACTGCTGAGGAAATTCTGCAACAGAAGACAGTTCCTTGTTCAGGTTAACCCTGCATTATTGCTTGTAGGGACAGGGACACCAAAAGCCCTCAAAAACAACAACAAAAATGATTTCAGGGCTTCTCTGACTACCCAGAAACAAACTACCTAAATGAAACTTGGTCCCCCCAAGCCACCTTCCCCCCCCAACCCCGATCCTGCTCCATTCTTCATTCTCTTTTGCCAGGAAGCCTGGATTTTGTGAGCAGACTACACTCCCCTTCTTGGCAAAGGCCTGAGTGGGGTAGCACACAGCTGGAAGGGACAGCCCAGCCACACTGGGTATCTGTCGGACCTTGCATGTGTCGATGGCCTCTAGGGCTCAGCAGAGGGTGGGAAAGGTCTCATCACCGCACTGCCCTGCACAAGGCCACCAAAGGCTCCCACCCGCATCCCCCAAGGCAGATGCCACAGCCTGCTGCGCAGCTGGGGGCTTTGCTTGCTGCTCTTGCTCTGTGCATCCCCACGTTCCTGCTTTTATGTTTCCTCCTGCTTCAGCAAGTGCAAAGCTCCAGAGACAACCTGTCAATCTCCATCACATCTGACTGCCTCAGATGGTCTATTTATACCAGACTAGCAAATGTGGAGATCTTGGAGTTCAAGGTAACAGGGGTTATTTCTGCTCCGAGTAGCTCCTTTCTCAGGGGAGGAAGACTTGGAGGCACGCAAGAGGAACAGCTTCACATCAGGGGCTAGCACCAATACCTTCATGGCTGAGGGCACAATAGCCACCACTAGCCACAGCCCAGTCCCCAAAGTCCAAGCCATAGCAGCCAGGCCCCAGAAGGTTGATATCTATCATAAGACACCTCATCCCAGAAGGCTGATGTCTATCATAAGGCACCTCATCCCAGGCCCCTCTGTATCCTGCCACAGGAGAGGGGAGATCAGCATGTACCTTTGGGTTTCTAACCCATGCTCTCTCCAAGCCAGCAAGGCCACAGCTTCAAGCTTGCTCACGCCAAGTTTCTCCGCTGAGCACTGCCTGGATTGGGTGCAAGCATCCGACTGCACACTGTCACGTGAATGCCATAGCAAGAGCTCAAGCTTTCACTGAATCACTCCTGTGCTTTTACATCTACAATACAATCTGCTCCCTGACAGCCAGTGTATCGGATCCAGGATAAAGCCTGCCTTAACAAGTTGGCCCATTACTATCATTTAGAAAGATCTAAAGAATAAGAAGGCCTGGACACCAGATTTTGCATCCCATGGCCGCACAGCTTTTTGATCCGGCCCAAGGGCCTGAAAGCCACATCTACCATATCACCAAGGCGCAGCTTCAGTCAGCACTTCTCAGCCAGCTGTCTTTGCAGTTCAGTCCTTGCTCCAGTCAATGAGGCATTTTCTATAAGCCACAGCGGGGTGGTGGGGCTGCTGCCCCTTTCTTAGGATGCTTGCAGCCCCTCAGGGGCCAGGCAGCTCACCTGCATCACACCTCCACTTCATTTCTCCAGACATCACTGGCTTGTTACCCTTTTTCCAGTAGATTTCAGCCTGTCCATTGGGTCCCTGAGCACAGGGAAGGAAATAAACTACAACTACAATACAAGTATGTCTTCATGAAGGGAGGAGAGATAGCTTTCTCAATGCTTTGCTATCTCCTCTAATGCAGAAAGGTCTCATCTGCTTCTGTAATGACATGATCTTCCTGAGGATGGCTCTCCTGAGCTCCACTGAGCTTCAAGCGACTCTTGGAACTCCCATTGCTCCAAATACTCTGATCCAGCACCCCTGGCCTAGCACTGTTAGCACAGCAACCCCACACACTGCAAGCCACCAGCTCACACCTACAATGCCTCTGAGTCACCACAGGAAACACCACAAAAACCCTTTCAAACAATAAACCAGACCAATCTTTGCCCAGAGACGCATCCTGTTTGATGCTATGCCGCAGAGACATGCTTAAGGAGCCTCCCCGCAAACACCGGATCCAGAGACCCAGCCTAGGCACAGCAACTGGAAGAAAGGAAGCACAACCAAGTCTTGCTGCCCAAGCACGAGGCACAAAATGCATTTAAGATGAGCTAAAGCCCAAAGATACCCTTCATTAATCAGCAGTAAAAAGAAAAAGAGCCCTCGTTGCCTCTGCCTCCACTGCTGGCTCAGACAGCTCCCCGCCCAATAGTCTGGGTCTGGCCCCTGAGCCATGCGGGCTTCCGCTTCACAGAAAACCCACAGCTCCATTTTGTGATCATCTCTTTATAGATCCAACCAACATCAGCTCAAGACTCTGCCAGCCTGGTCTGTGACATTCAGGGGATTGAGCCATCTCCTTGCCTTGCCCTGGCAGATACACACATCCCTCATCTGTTCTAGTGGCCATCCCTCCCCTGGGACTCGCCTTTCAGTGGCAGCTGAAGGGAGACAAACACAACATGAAACTTGGCCCAAATGTTCTCCCAAAAGATCAGTTCTGCTCGATGTTTCCCTGTAGAAGCTATTTCAAACCCTTTGCCCACCTGAGCCTCCAAAGGGCGGGTAAGGAGCCAGCTACAGCGAGCATCCCTTTCCTCACCAGCATGCTCCATTGCATTTCAAGTATATTCTCCTCCCAAAAGCCATGTTTCCCTGCACCAAATGGAAAATCCACTAGTATTTAAAGCCATGGGAGCACAACAAAATTCCACGTGCTCCAGAGAAAGGAACAGCCCTGGCTCAAGACAAGCACGGGCCACACCACACAGAGCCAAGACAGCACAGCAGCGAGGAGCAAACACATGAAGAATTTGCAGGGATATGGAATGACATTTGCTGGCACTGTCAAGTATCTGCTCTCTGCCCCCCAGCCTCTTCCCAGTAGAAAGAGAGAGAAAGAAGCAAGCACCTGCCCACTGCCACATGTTTTGGCCACGTCCTTTCGAGCTCCTGAGCAGAAGGAGCAGCCTTTGCACAGCAGAGGCAGAGGAAGGACCAGGGATGATGTGGGCACACCAACGCGTGCTCGAGTGCTGGCACTGCACTGATGTGTCCAGACTTTTTAAGAAACCTGCACGTTGCATATTAAAGCAAGACCTGAAGATCCCAGAGCAGCTGCTTCAACACAGAGCCTGTCTCCTCTGTTAGCCAGACATACCTCAGTTAAAAAAAAAAAAAATCTGGACCCCAGTCCCTTTTCAAGTCTTAAGCTTTCCAGACTAGCAGCACAACCCCAAAGGCTAAATTTATACCAGTAAATTCACCAGCATCAGGACATCGCCTAGGGTCTGTCCTTCTGGTTGTAGACATGGTCCCTGGCACTTTCCAAGTACAGTTTGGGAGTCAGCACACACCAAGGGTTGTTCCCACAGCAAACTTTGGACAGGTAAGAGCCAAGCCATATCCACACAAATCAGTCCCTTGCTCATTTCAACAAGGCTTTTCAATCATACCTATCCACTAAATCCTGCAGCCCTGGTACCCAAAATCCAGAGCAACAAAGACTGAACAATTCAAGCATCACAGAAATTGTGCAAGACTCATCCCTCAGTGCCCCAAATAGTTCTCTGAATCCCCCTGGGCACCTGTGCCAGGTGGGAAGCTTTCCAGAAGGCTGCTCCCCCAAGACACAAACTACTTCAAGCTCCTGCAGGCAGAGCAAGCCCAGGAGACAAGTTTACGTGCCATACTTTGGCATACATGACCTCTAACCTAGGATGACACAGCAGCAAAGGAAGATGAGTATTGATGAACCTTTGCTCAGGTGAAACAGAACAGCTAAAACAAGGGCCTCAGCTGACACCAATGGACACTGCTCTCTGACAAACAAAACAACCCCATTCATAGCGCTCAAGAGCTGTTCCAGTGCTTGTTTCTGGGTGGAAACCGAGCTATCGGTGCAGGCTGGCTCCCAGGAGCCCGAGCAAGCAGAGCCAAAAGCAGCACTTCTGTCAGGGCTCTCCAACTCTCCCGGCCCTCCAGGAAGATGCACTTTTCTGTGCATCCCCATCACTTCCCCTGTAAGCACCCACCATTTGCGAGACTGATCTTTGTCCTGGCTCCATCTTGCTGCTTTTTACATCCATGGGATGCTCTCACCCAGCCCACATAGCTCTGGCCCACCCCAAGTCCAAGTCCCAGCCTACGTGCAGGGAAGGGCAGGGGGCTGAATTAACAAATGTCAGAAGCCCAAGGTTCAAACCCCAGCATCACTTTTTTTGACTTGATGAGGAAGGCAGCGAGGATGCTTGATGTGATGTGATCGCTCCCTGCCATCCCAAGCTCCCCAGCCACCTGCCCCATCCCCAGCTGAGCAAGCACAGCCGCCCCAGGGTGCCTGCAGCCCTGTGCATGCGGCCGCAGACGGATGGCTCCCTGGCCAGCACATCAGCCCTCCCGCGCTGACTCTCTGCACGAGCTATCTGTCAGGGGCAGGGGTCATTCCCCGGCACAGGAACAGGGCTGAGCTCTTCCCAGCTCCCCGGGCACAGGGCTCAGACCCACGCGTGTGTGATGCGGAGGCAAGGTTGGCCAGGACTGCCAAGTGGGACATGTAGCTTTGCATCTCGAGTCCCCAAGGTGCTGGTGCAACTGTGCTGCTCAGGTGGTGACATGCCAGGGGACAGGTCCCCAAACGCACCCCCTTCTCCCTCAGCAGGGTTCAGTGCACTGTTTCCCCACCCAGAGCATTCAGACGGGGAAGTATTCACCTGCTCCAGGGTCACTCTTTGCTTCTGTGGCCATAAATCCCTAAGAAAATCCATCCTAAAGATGCAACCCCAGTTGCAACCCCATTGCCTGGGTTGAAAACCTGCCCCAAGTGTCCTGCTGTCTCCTCCTCACCTCGTGTACGCCTTTAACAGCTTGCTGGATTACCCATTGCATCTAAAACAACAAAGCTACAAAAGAAGAGGGCAAACGCAATATTCTGCAGCAATTAGGGCTAAACAGGGGAAAGGGGAGCAGGGAATGAATGGACAATGGCGAGGGCAGGGACATGGCAGCCTGGGCACGAACTGTCCTCGGAAAGAAGGCCGGGTCCGAGCCAGGGAGCAGCGAGCTGTATGTAAGGAAAGGCAGGGAGATGAAAAGGGTTACTTAAACAAGCACTGGGCAGTCCCCACAGGGCCTCCCCTTCTGCTCGGCTTAGTCACAGGGTGTCCAGGGAAGTGCGGTTCCCCTGCTTTGCCCCCTCACCCAGTCCTTTCGGGTGGTGGGGGGACACTGGCAAGCTGTGGTGGGGTACACTCAGAAAGGAAGGAATCCATTTATCTCTCTGGTAATTACTGCCACACATGGACTGGCACAATTACACTCCGCTAATTGGTTATTACAGGCAAGCCAGACTGATTGGGCAGAACGACTGGGCTTTAACCCCTTCGTTGCCCCCAGGGCCAGACAGACACCAAGGCAGCCTTCCTTCCAAAACACTGCTGTACCCTCCAGTAACCTTGCTGGCTCCTACACCAAGGACCAACAAACGTGACCCCCTGCACCCAGTCCCAGGTATCTTTGCTCTGAAGACTTCCTTTCAGCTGGGGATCCCAAGGAGACAGACAGAAGGGGAAGGAGTGAGGCTGCACCTCAAAATATCCAAACTCCCCAGCTGATTGCATCTGCTCTGGGTTTCCAGCAGACACACTACATACTCCCCAGGGTGCCGAGGGACTACAGACTCGGATCCTGTTTGTTTTTAGGAGGAGATGCAGATTCCTTGTGCTCTTCGACTTCGTGCCCTCAAGCCCAGCAGGGTTAGTGCCAACAAGAGGAGAATCCACCCCCAAGTCTCTCTTGGTCTCTGAACGCAGTTTCTCCAACTAGATTTACAACATAATGCTTCTCTTCCTCATTCAAAGCACTGAAAACAGAGGCTTTACTCTAGTAATAAACATATATATGTATCCACAGTAATATACACTATGCCAAGAAGCACAGACAAAGCCCTTCTAGAACTCCAGACAGGGTAGGGCTTCTGCCAGTCGGGCGCGGAGGCAGCCTGGGCTCCGCACACCACAGCCACCACCTCTGACATCCCTCACAGGTAACGGGCCATCCAAGACCTGGCTCCAAAATGTCTCATTCGGGATCCAACAATATTTCTGGAGAAAGCTCAGAAGAGGCAGGCCAAGGCAAGAGCAGTTTCTGCCAGAATCGTGTCAAAGGCTCTCTGTTACAGAGATGCAACAAGAAAGCAAACAGGAGCGCTGCAGAAAACTCACAGAGTGGCTGGGCTCATCTGCAGCAAGAGCTGTGCTCAGCAGCCACCAACACAAAGGGCAGAGCAGGCATTAGCATCCCAGCACACCAGAGCCACTGCTGCTTGGCTGCTCCAGACTCACACCTATGTGATGCTCCTCCACAAGAGAGGGCACAGAGAAACCAACTCCAGACAGCTCATGTCACCCAGACGGAGCCTTACACACTGTTTCTCGCAGGGCGCAGCAATGCACCGCCACACCACGGTGTGCCTCCCCGTCCTGACACATTCAGTTTTGCCCTCGCTTACAGCACTACCACTGTTTCCCAGAGATTTCTTCTCTGCCCTCACCGTCACACACACAGATGACCCTTGAGATAGCCCCTTCCTCTCCCTATCCCACAGGCAGCCCAGCGTCCCTCCCCAGGGAAGCAGCAGCTGCTTGGCAGGAGGACCTCACTCAGTGCAACCAAGGCACTTACGAGAAGACTGGAGTAGAACTAGGCATCACACAAGGCACATGGCAAAGACTTGCAGCTCAACTTCCGAACCACCCCAGCAAGCCACCACAACAGGAGCAAGGAGAGAAACCAAGCAGAATCACAGCAAGAGAGAAATCTGACTCCAACCCACCTTCTAGACTCCTCCTCTGGGCAAAAGAGGCCTTAGGAAGCCCACCTTGGGTTTTCAGCTGAAGTAGATCAAGAGGAGACTCGAAACACCTGTAATGAACATTCACCCACCCTTTCCCCTTCTGCTATCGCTGCAGTTATGTCTGCTACAACACTCAAGGTCTAGCCTAGGAGAAACCTCCTGCTCATCAGCTAATTAAATGGCTTTTACTGTTGCAAGGAGTAGGCCCAGCAATAAAAGTCTTCTCCTTGGAAGGTTACTGGAGTTACATGAAAGTTGCGGTAGGATTTGCTCCTGTTGTTTCAGTCACCTATGATTTCCCAGCTCCCTGACCTCAGTACAGAAATTTCTTTCTCGTGCAAAAGCCAGCTCCAGGCTCCGTGTCTCCAGGGGACCATCTCATCCGCTGTAAAGGCAGCGTCTCCCAGCTCCCAGCGCGTGCTTTCAGCCATGCGTGAGCTCGCCTTTGAAGAAGAGAAAGGCAGGCCAGCTCTGCACCCATGAAAGGTTGCTGATCCCTCCCGTAGACCTATTTGCCTCTGCAAAGTTCGGAATGAACCTTCAGAGCTGTCATCGGGAAGATCAGGCAGAATCTGCAACCGTGCTTAAAAAGGTCAGCTGGGAAAAGTCAGGACGGGAAGGATCCTTGCTTTATTGACAGACGCAGAGTGGAAGGGGCTAACCTGTGAGTACCTGCAAGCTGGTTTTGGCAGCACACGCTAGACTTCAACTCTGGGCTCTGTTGGCTGCAGCTGGTGACAAATCCTGTGTGGATCACTTCCAGACAACAGAGTCTGGGGACTAAGCGTGAAAGCGCGACTGGGGCTGAGCACCAGGCAGAGCTCTTGTGCAGCGTTCCTTCATCCTGAGGGATGAGAGCAGGCTGGGGGGATAGATGCCCTTCTGGCTCTCGTGACCCAGGTCAGCTTTTTAGACCTCTGAGACTACGACATCGTTTTCTCTCTGTCCTTCAGTTACATGCACACCTATTTGTCCAGGTTTCTGTAGGAAATGGAGCTGTCAGCACCCAGGCATTCACTGGCCGTTTCTCATGTGTAAAGTGAATCACCTCAGTGAAAAGCCAGGGAATCTTCCAAAGTTGATGGAATTTGACCCAAACTCCCTTCACCCTGGGAGCACTTCAGAGTCCAAATGTGTTGAGGTTTTGGAGTACTTATTAAAAAATAAATAAAGAGAATTTTAAAACCTTACAATGGTTCCTTGATGCCCCAGCTGGTTACAACCGGGGCTCTGCCCACACATAAATGTACCAGTGATGTCTTGCAGCTGTGCTTTGCCTCCCCATCTGTGTGGCACTACAGACACCCTGCTAGAACCGCACAGGGTCCCTGCGGGGAGCTGTGTGTCAGCGCTATCGGCAGGCACAAGCCTCAGTGGCTCTTCCAAAACGCTTTAAAGTTCCTGCCTAGCTCTCAGTCCTGCCTTTTGCCGAAGTCCACTTGCCCTTAGCCTGGCTCAGGGGAAGGATTTAAACCCACAGGCTCTTTGTGTGCCTCAGAGGCGATCTGAGCCCAGATTGCAGGAGGGTTTTGCCAGCCCCTTGCCATGCTCAGAGCTGGTACCAGCTCAGTGAGTCCTGGACACCAGCAAGTATGCCTCTAGGGCAGTGACGCCGTCCCACTCGGTGGGTAAAGGGAGGTGAGCTGTTTCACTTCGCTGCACGGTACCCAGGAGTCACGACAACGACCCAAGCGGCTTGACTAAAAACAAAGCTTTACCTGGAATTCAGTGAGGTGACAAAAGATGGCAACTTTGTGACTTTATAATGACACTACTTTGAACGCAGTGGGGTTAGAACGGGTATTGATTTGGCAAAACTTACAACAAGCTACAAAATATAGCAGATGATTGAAAAACTGACAACATTATCCTTATGTGCCTAGAAAGTCAGAGATAGAGAAAGAGAGGAAAATGAAAGGAAAAATAAGAAAAATCACCACCCTTGGATCCAGTGATGGCTTCTGCTGGTGATCGGGGTCTGCCGGTGGTGGGTGTGGACCAAGGAGCTTGATTTCAGGGTTGCACAAGCCTGGGTGCTCGGTAGTTTCCCACAAATCAAGCACACTTTGGCCAACATACCGTAAACATTGATACATTTCAAGCAACAGTTATTGGTACTTTTACAGTTACGCTTAATCACTGTCTTTTCCCATTGGTCCTTCCATGTCTTATCGCTGTTTAAAGTCACAGCATCCTCCCTTTTTACTGTGCATGTTTGCTGAATAAGGGTCTTTTCTTGGGATGGGGTCTCCAGCTCAGAGGATGTGATTTTTAGTGTTATAATGAGGGTAGTTCAACTAAGGATATATGAGTTCTCAGTTCTGCTGCCAAGTTTGCAGCATACACAAAGCATTCTGATTAACTGTCCTTCTCAAGGTCCAGTTGCTCCAGTATATCCTCGGTTAAAGATACCAAGTGTTTGTTCTTCTGACAGGGAGTGATTCAGCATCCTCAGCTGAGCAGGTCTGTAGCCATAAGATGTTCCTTATCTGGAACCCTGGCTGCTATTCAACAACCACTAATCAGCCCACTTGAATTGAGTCATTGGGCATTGGGAGGGGTCTTGGTGGTCTCACACATCATCACCACCATCCCTTCCCCCCCAAGACTGGCCGCAGCCTCGCACAAGCACTTAACTTCCTTGCCTGATTTAGGAGTTTGCTTAATTTCAGCATCTCTGTTTCTCAGGATGGATTTTTCAGAAAATCGTTCACTCTGATCTGGGGCTGCACAGGCAGCGGTGGGTGACAACGGCCCTGCTGTGCCCCACAGGCTGCCAGCACCCACCACGGGCAGCCACGCTCTGCGCAGCCGAGGGAAGGGAGTCAAAAAGGAGGGCAAAGCAACTTCACTGCAAGCCCAAGCCAGGGCCAGCAAATTCGTACCCGCTGCCTGCCACCTTGTCATCTCAGCATCCTCCCTGCCCGTTTGCACTCAGTCAACATCTCCTGGCCTTTTGGGGGCTATCGCTGCCCTCTCCGCACTCCCTCCAGCCCTCTGATCTGCCTGAGACAGCTGGGTTTCGATTCCCGGCCCCTGGTGCAAAGGTTACTTTGCATCTGACCGGATCAATCCCAGCGTTGTGAGACTGGTTTACCTGATATACAGGAATCAGACAAATAGCGTATGTGCTCATGATACTTAAACCTGATACTGATATGGATATATGACATATTTACCAAGAAAGCAGCAAGAGAAGTCACTGTTTTAAATTTTATGTGACTTGGAAATATGGAAAGGCAAGTAAACATATTCCTTTTGGTCAGAACGTTGTTATACACACACCGCAAAGAGCTCATATGCCGCAGAGGTAAACACATGGGGTCAGGTCAAAACACAAACCAGGTTCAAAGGGATCTGAAATTAATTAGACCATTATGGCATCTTCCCGGTGGAATTCTCTCCCTCTCTACATACACACACACACATATTTAATATATTAGACAAAATCCATATTTATCCATGGAGAGCTTCAGTTTTTGGAGAAACATCACTTTGTTAAAAGTATTATTCTCATGGAAAATTCTTGACCAGCTTTACATGCAACTTCTACCTGTTCTTTAACCTCTCAAAGGTTAATATCTTTTTGAGCTGATCCCCAGAACTCCTGTAGCATAAAGCATCGCAGCCCCCACCCATAAATACAGTATCCTCTTCCACACCCTGAACACTTTTCCTTCCCTCCATTGCAGGAGGAAAGCACAGACTCACAGAAAACAGGTCTGGAAGTGACCTGGCAAGTTCATCTCACCCACCTTCCTCCCCCAGATCAGACCAGAGACCTGCAGGGACAGAGATGCCACCGCCTTCCCCAGCCCATCTGCCCCATCACATCTCCACCACTTCTGTTAAATAACTTTCCCCAGTGTCTAAACCCAGCCTTCCCTCCTGAAATGGAGAGCGCAGCACAGTGCTATGAGGGTTTCTTTCCAAAACCTGCACCTGAATTCAGCTCTCAGAAAGGCTCCACTCAGCTGGTGCCCGTTGCTCCAGGAGCAGCATGCCCAGGAGGGTGGGCAAGCCCCATGGCTCTTGGCAATGGCCACAGTGGTGTCCCACCACCCCTACGTGCAGCTGCCCAACCCGCAGCCAAGCCCACGCTCCTGCCTGGCACAGCCGATTCGCGTGGGGTTAGGCAAGACTTACAGAAGGGAGGGAAGGAGCTCGTCTCCTGGGAATAAGGCGCCTGCATGCCCGGCTGCATTTCCAACCTGCGTCCTGTCTCTTCCACGGACTCAACCATGAAGGGAGGTTTGGGATCAGCTCTCTCAGCTGCGCTGGGGTGCTGGAGAAAGAAAGAGAGGAGTGTTTACGTATTACAGAGCAGCATCCTCACAATCTGTCCTAAGTTACAAATTTACCTCCCAGACCTTGACCGGAGCTGGGGTTTCCTGTGTTTGCTTTCTGGGCTCCTGTCTCTCTGGAAAGCTGGAGATGTTGCAATGCTGGGGGGGGAGGGAGGCTGGCTGCCCAAGGCTGCCTGGGAACGGCCCTGCAATGCAAAGGAGCTGGTCCGCAGTGGGTCTGCTGAGAAAGTGTCTCCTGTGCTGAGAAAATGTCTCCTGGAAGCGGTTTCTTTTCTAACCCCAGCTCCTAAAGGAACCAAACCAAGCAAACAACTGCCATCCTGTCTGAGCATCTGCCTCACCTCTGCTTTCCTCTCTCTCTCTGCCAACTGGTCTTTTTTCTCTCATCCACAAGTCTACCCACTCGATCTGATAACAAACTTTGCCATCGAGAAGGTGGTAGTGTTTGCCACATCACCAATGGACTCCAGGCATAGCTGGCTTTTGCATCACCGAAGCTGTCTGAGGACCGTGGGGGCAGGTGACGAGGGAGCAATGTCCTGTACACATTCCTGGGCAGCATCACTAGCTCCTCGGAGGTCATCTGGACAGACCCTTGTCTCCAGAAGGCTTTCAGAAGACAACCGCCCTGTGCTGTGACCAGTTTGGCTTGTGCTGAAGCTAGGCAGGCTTTGTCCCTGAGCTTGCTTATCTCTGTTACACTCTCTAACTGTGCATTGGTGTCTGCCTGCATCTTCCCTCCGTGTTTGGATTTTGCCAGTCCTGATGGAGGAGAGCTACAAGCAAATAACATTCCTCTCCCCTGTCTGCACTGATAATCTGGGGATCTCATGTCCTCCGCGCTGCACTTCAGGCTATGTCAGCATCGCTGGGGTTGCAGAGGGCAGGATTGCTCTGACTTCGTTCCCCATCCCCTACGCTGTGTGCTGCCCGGCCCAGCACAACCCCACAAAGAATATTCCTCTGGCACGTGAGTCAGAGCTGCTAGGGGGTTTTAACCGCCTCCCTCTCCTAGATTTCTCCACAGTTACAGCAACAAAACGTGCAGGTCCCAGAGTGCAGAGTGATCTCAAGACTTCTTCCAGAGCCATGCAGGAATTGCAGCCTCTGCATTGCTGTAATTCCCTCAGCTCAGCAGATGGAGCGTTGCTAAAGCCAAGGTGGACCACACAGCTCCTTTCACATCAGTGCCAACTGCTGGGACGTCTCCCACAGCAGAAACAGCAGCAGGGAGTCCAGGCAGGCAGAGCTAGCAAGGGTGATGAATTGCTGGTTTGATTTTGCTTGCGCTTTCAATAAATTATTAATCTGAAATTGCAACAAATTCCTCAAATTCAAGTTCTCATGGAGCTGAAACCCTGCAGGGTAGTCTGGATTGGAGCCAGGAGGTGAGCACAGAGGCATGGAAAGATAAGGTACCCTGTGGTATCAGCTCTGGGCCTCTTTAGGAGCCATAGAAATCCAGTGCACTCTGCCTGCTGTCTCTTCTTCCCGCAGGCATTGCCCCTCTTACATCCTTACACTGCTGTGGGTCAGATGGATCCAAAACGCCTCCTTTTTTTTTTTTTTTTTTTTT
>Ga0065711_1012999_pt1 | contig 15662 bp, 15 predicted proteins | sample Hoacrofraction12_FD_59098 | JGI IMG/M metagenome (GOLD analysis project Ga0065711, IMG submission 59098) | Hoatzin crop microbial communities from Cojedes, Venezuela - Epithelial fraction 12 v2 (version 2) | ecosystem: Host-associated > Birds > Digestive system > Esophagus > Crop | place... | reverse complement strand
CACAGGAAGTTCCGTCTGAACATGAGGAAGAACTTCTTCCCTCTGAGGGTGACGGAGCACTGGAACAGGCTGCCCAGGGAGGTTGTGGATTCTCCTTCTCTGGAGATATTGAAGACCCGCCTGGACGTGGTCCTGTGTAGCCTGCTGTAGGTGACCCTGCTTCAGCAGGAGGGTTGGACTAGATGACCCACAGAGGTCCCTTCCAACCCCTACTATTCTGTGATTCTGTGATTCTGTGATTCATCAACTGCTCTGTGAACCTTCCACTCTGTGAGCCAAACCAGCACAAAGCAGCACTGTTAACATGCTGTTAAGTGTGTACTATTTCTCCCCACACCCCACTGAATGTCAGCTTACCCCGTAATTGCCATTTCAATTAAGGCTGCTACTTGAAGAGTTGGGTGCCATCCACTCTGTGCAGCAGAGGTCAAATCTCACCCAAAACTGTTTTCTTACACCTTGACTAAATCACCACTCTCTGTTTCCCTTTACTGATTGCCCTTTTACTGACGAGAAAGAAAACTCATTTTTAGAGTGACGAGACAACTATTTTTCTCCCATTCATTGTAGCATCAACCTGAAGAAACTATTGACATCAATAACGCTGACCATCACACAAGAGCAAAATCAGGCCCCAGTGGTTCACAGAGGATTTAAAGGGATCACTGATTCAGAAAAGGTATAATGCAATTTTCTATGTCACCAACAATTGTACCCTTCCACCAGCAAGGCAAGCTTCTCTTTCAAGAACGTTTTTCAAAATGTCTTCAAGAGGTCAGTAAGTTCTATGCTCAGTCATCTCCTGGTGAGTGCTAGTTAGCAGATACTTTAGGTTAGGCAAATGAGACAGGAGGAATAATTTTGTCTTCTCGACTCCCATGTTAAGAAAAGCCACTTAATGAAAGTCCAATCTGAGAGGTCCTGGGCCATCTGTGGACCACCAAGCACATGATTCTGAAGTCTGCTTATTTGTACAAAATCCTGTTGATGGATTTCATATGCTTAAGCAAAACCAGTTCACTGGAACATTGTTTAAACTACTGTTCATACATCAAAGTATTCCCTAAGAAAAAAGGGATTTTCCTGGTTCACAGAGTGCATTTGAACTCTGTCCTGAACTGCAGAATCTACAATACATGCTGCCCAGGAACACCGAAAAAATCCAAAAGATTCCAGCATGAGTGACATCCTGAAATAAACCCAGACCTGCAAGAGATGACATTACTTATGTGTATTGCAAACAGCCACCACATAAATCATTCCAAATCTTTGGTCCTTAGTCCCACATGTTGTTCCTTTCTAGTTATTATTTTTGCTGGTTGTTCAAACTCCCTGCAATAAAATCAAACAAACATGTCTTCTATCTTATCAAAGCAAATAAATTTCTCGGCCTCTTGCTTCACTTCTCAGCTACCACGTCACCGCTTCATTTAGCTTCACTCAACCAATTCTACATCACATAAGAAATCCACGGCTGTTAAAGTTGTCTTAAATTATTTATTGGAAGTTATATATTAATGATTATGTTATATAATGGTTTATATTACATGCGCTATAATTACATATTATATAGCATATGTAATGTAGACCATTATATAATAATGGTATCTAATAATATTTGATAATAGAATTAATGGATCATATGGTCATAATTAATCATATAATTATATTTTTCTTAATCCCATTTGTTTTTAACAATCTGTTCGTAAACTCATACCCATTTCAAAAAACATTTCCTGTCCACAAGCATCTGCCTTAAAAAAAAAAATTTAAAATAACTTCTAATCTATCGGCCATTCACTGGCAAGGTCCTTTAGCTACTGATTAGATATTATTCATATTAAAAGATCATTTCCACAACTCATATTATAATATTACTTGGCTCCATGGCTGGCAAACTAGAATTCTTTTAAGAATATTGACCCAGTAGATCAGGGTGCTGATATTAAAGGTTTCAGTTGCATCACATCTCTAGAGATAAACAGGGCAAATATATCTATAGCATGGAGAATGCGCTCTGGATGTTTCCTGGAGTTTAGAATATAGTTTCTTGACAGATCTCTTGGGGAATATTTTTAAGCTTGGTCATAATCAATGATCCATTTACAGCATAGAGCTGCAAAACAAAGTGCAAATCTGCAGCCCTGTCTAGCAAGCCAATTAGTGAGAGTCATCATGTAAAAGGGGATATTCCAGCAGAATTTCTGTTTCATTTATGGTGCCAAGCTCTACTCAAAGAAACAAGATCCCTTTGGTTTCTGCTTATTTAACAACAGAATTTAGCTACTCATGCACAGAGAAAGAACCAAAATGTCAACAAGACACCCTTTATCTTTCAGGACAGCATTTGTCCTGAAGTGTATAAAAACACTTGGAGTACTAGATTGTGACAACAGAACTATTTCATTGGGTTTAGCTCTACAAAACACACTGATCTAATTACATTTTTTTTCATGCTGTGCAGGTTTTCATTAGTCGATGTGCCAGGACAAAATGTATCTCCATCTATCTACATATAAGTCTGCTTGATCCTGCCAAATGGATCATAAATATCCTATCACTCAAGAACAAGAACAAGTGGTAAAAATAATGAAAAGAAAAGCCTGCTGTAATAACAGGGGGGGAATGGACCCATCTCATTGTTTTCTTCTACAGCTTTTAGCAAAGTCATGAAACACTTTAACTTCATAATACCTTCCTGAGAAGAGAACCTCCCCTTCTGAACCTGATATTTCGTAATGTCTCACCAAAGGGAAGCATACACCCGGTATTTCCTAGGCAAGCACCCACTGCAGCAGGTCCCACATCCCTCCATCGCTCACCCGCACCTCAGGATATGATACGTGTCTCCACCACCCGCTCCGAGAGCCTCTAGTTCAGCCACCCCTCTCCATACATGCCTGCACGCATGCTCCCTCCTGCTCAGGTTACAGGTAGACAGCACTCAACAGTGGCGCTAGATATTTAGGCTTAGGCAGCCAATTTCTCCTTGAACTGGTTTGAGAGTTAGACAAGCCATCCTTTGGCTCTGCATTAACTAGATCTCCATTGACTACAGTGGAAACCAGATATTCAGTGAGTTTGTACATACCTACAAGTAGATACCTATATCTAAGTGTCTTACCTTCTGAACTGAAGCCCAGCGTGTATACTTCGGCGTAAAGCTTTGAGTCAAAGTGGTCTTATCATTAATTCAACTTATACAACTGACAAAAGCAGAATTCAGCTTTAATTACTCTATTTTTGCAGTGTGTTTTGAAATATTTTGAAGGGAGAATGCTTCTTGCTATTATTGTTCGGAAACAAGCTACAAAACTAAGAAAGAAATTAAGATCCAGGCCAAAAGTAAAGGGTTCACACTATATTTGTAAGGCAGCCATGGTAAGAAAATAAACCGCAATATGTTTTGCAGTAAAGAACAGGTAGCAGAAAATGGCCAGATTTCCCATCGTCCCTGGTAGAAGTTATAGGATGCTGGTGTGAACACCTGAGCTTGTCCCCTGAGGACTGCTGTTGTCCTTGCTGCAGTGGATCAAGGTACCTTCAGGAGGCCAAAATATGAATGATCTGTAACCTCCTCTGGCCCTCCTTTCCAAACACCGCCTGGGATAGCACTGGCAAGTCAGGCTGCACCTTACAGACTGTCTGCCTTAGTTCCTTCCTGGTGAAGCCAATTTAAACACCAAGTCCCAGCTTGTCAGTGAAACCCAAAATAAAAGGTTTGCCTCTGTTTGGGCAGGAACTGCATCTGCCGTGGGTTGGCCAAGAGGGCTAGCCTTTAGCCCTGGTGCCATTTATGTCTACGTGTGACGCCGGTGGAGCCAGTCCTTGCCTACCACGTATGCCTAGGGAAGCAGAGCCCAGACATATATGTTCGGATCTGACCAGCCTGGCAGAAATCTTCCCATGGCAGGACTGTTCTCTTCTGGGAATTTGCATCTCCTTTCCTTATGTAAGTTGATCAAAGGAACCATGATTCACTTAAGATTTGTTCCACTGTAAATAAAACCAGAGCCTTAACCACAAACATTTTACATGTCCTATTTAGCAGTGTGTAAGCTGTATCTCCAGTCCCTTCTGGCTTTTTGCAACTAGTCCAAGAGTCATTTATTACCATTCCATGCATCTAACACTATCCTGCTGATCTATAGAAAAAAAAACACAGTAAGCAACAACTGAGTATTATAAAAGGCTCCCACTTTTGCTGTTTAATGCATTATCTGACTCATATATCTTTTCATTACCACAAGGTTTCTGGAAATTAAAGTGTTGGAACGTGACTTGCATGGTACACAAGATTTTCTGGTAGGCTTATAAGGTATCAAAGGATGAAATTTGTGTAAGATGTAGGTCTAATAAGTGGAAAAATGGATGCGTGGTTGTATAACTGTTGACAGCTGGTGGAGGCATGCTCTCATTTCACGTACAAGCACTTTATGTACTGGGGTCTCACAGAAGTAAACATTCTCCTTTCCAATCTTGAGGAACAGCTTTAAAGCTGAGTATCCATACAAACAACATACAAAGAAAACTTTTAGCACTTCAATATTCCATAGATGGGCTGATTATTTGTAAGCAGACCTTGAATTTCAGTCTCAGAAGCCAAGATGCGAAGCAGAAAATTCCCCTGCCTGCAGCCACAGCACCCGCTGCTGCCACCTCTGCATATCACGCAGGAGCAGTGGGGCAGCACGTGCCAGATGTGCACAGCAGAGCTGCCCCAAGTCCTACAAAAACCCTGTGGCTGAACACATAAACTACGTTCCAGTGAAGTACACTTGATTTTGGAAGCAAAGGCCAACCTAAAGATAACATTGTGGTCAAAGGTAAAAGATTCATTGCACTGCAATTTAAAATGTTTGGGGAATAAGCTCAGAAGAGGCATTGAGTAATATAGTTTTCATTCTTCTTTTTCTTTAGATTCTGTCATTGCTAATTACAAATAAGCAACACCAGAATTTTTCAGCATACTAATTTATTACAAAGACATGATTAAATAAAGCATTTAGCATATTGACAAGAACACTAGGGATGTACCACATTGCATTTGCAGCAAATACAGGATAGAGTAAAATTTTCAAAAGTCTGCAGGTCTAACAGACGCGTACAGGAGATCTTATAGGGCCAGTTAGGAAATGCAGCTGGAGTTCTTAAAATTATAAATGGCAATTTCCCATTTCCTAAGGGATTTCAGACAACATCAGATAACTTTGCTGAAGACCTCCTTGTGACAAAAAGACTATAGCAATTGGAATTTGGCACTTTGCGGGACCACTCAGACAAGTATATAACTTATTGCTTCCCTGTAGAAAATTATGACCAAACTTGATCTGAAAGTAATGTTTTAAAAGAAAATTGGACTTATTTCAATGTTAGGCTTAATGGATGGATTTGGGAAGAAGCAGGATGGTGTACACATAAGGAACTGAAGAACTTTTTCTCCTTTTAGTTACTAGGGGTACCTACGAGAGATAAACATTAAAATCTGCAAACTTCATAACTCCTACCTAAAAATCTGGAAAATTTGTCTAAAGAAGTGTTAATCTTTCTGATGTTATTTTTCAAGAACTCTTAGAACTCTGGAGAAATTCCAGACAGCTGGATGTCAACAGGAGTCAGGTATGAAAAAGGACTGATGAAGAAAGATAATATGTAGACTACTGCTTCAGAGTAGCATAGATAATTGGCATGGTGGTTTTTAATCAACACTTTATAGTACATAGTTGAAGTTTTTCAGATTAATTTGAACACTTCTGGAATGTGTTTATCCCCTTTTCCCGTTCTGTCTAGTATATCATATCTTCAGATGGGAAATAATTTTCTGAAAAAGTTACTAAAAGAAACATTCTAAACATAAATTTGTTCTTGACTATGATGATGAATGCAGGCCAATTTAAGCAGTTACCTGTGGCAGTGGTTAATTAATTCACTCTGACAATGGGGATAAAAATGATATGTCTGAATGTCACCACACTTACGTAAGGTTGCCATGGTTTCTCTGCTCCCTGAAAGATAAATCTGGGGATAGGCTTTCATCCCAATCATACCATCAGTCCAGCCCTGCTTGGTTGTCATCACTTCCAGACTCTGTCAATAGCTAGTAATAAGGTGCTTTCATAATTCTCCTTTCCATGTTTATGTAAAGCGTATATCTGATGTATGAGATCTAAAGGGCTGTGCACTAAGGTATATACCACTCCTTAACAGTCTGCAAAGAACCCTGAATTCTCAATAGGTAAACAATCTGTTTATCGTCAAGCATCAAGCAACTGGTTAGATGTCGCCTCTAACTAATGTTTTGTTTACTCTCTGGCCAAGTGCTAACTCTGTCTGATAGGCCCTGGGAACATCAGCATTTCTAAATCCACAGCTCTTTAGAGTATGGTTTAAAACTGTTGATTTGCTTATTAGAACACAGCCAGGTGAATACATCTGATTTTGAATGGAGTCCCCAGAGAAAAGGGCCAAAAAGTAAAGGCGTGATCTCAGACAACATTCTGATCCTTCAAAAGCAATCCTGAAGGTAGATGTTTTAAAATGTCTGGACCCTAGCTGGCAGAGCTGCATGACTGCCAATAGCTCTTTGGCCAAGGGACTAGAGAACACCTTGAAGCTACTAAGCAAAGCATCAGTAGCTAGAAACATCTGGGGTTTTCTTCTCTATACTTGCTACAAATATATTTCTTGTCAAGTCTTACATTTTGGCATGATAATTTGTTCATTTTGCTTTTACTTATGGTCTCTCCATTCTTCAAAGCAGTATCCAAGCACCTGACAGGCCACAGAGATTGAGTTCACAAAGGGGTGGCAGCCCCAAACAGGGTGACTGATTCAGGTCTGCAGCTCAGGGCACTCCAGACAAGGCAGAGACCGTTCGGAGATAACAACAGAAACTGTCAGATGGGAATGATCTTTCCTATGGGACATCTACTAACCAGTGCACCCTTTATATTGGTAAGATTTTTAGAAAAAATAACAACGGATCTCCTTTCAATTTTAACAAGCATTAAATTCTGATTCAAGGTGTTTATCCTCAGCTACTCAAAGTCATAAGAAGTATGATAAAGTGCTCGGGTAAGTAGCTTAAAATCATGGTATTTTCAAAATAGTACTTTGTTTCTTGCCTTTTCTATATTTGCTATCTGAATTTTGAGACTTGGGACATACAGTTGAAACTTTTTCCCTGCAAGAGCTTTCTTTCATGTCATGCAATCACATGGATACGAGTTTTGAGTTGGTGCATTTAAGAACATGCCATTAAAACAGAAGTAGTGGGAGGGTTTTTTCCTTTGTTTCGAAAGCTTGTAGCAGATTCTGAGTGATAAATCTTCTCCGTGTTCCAAATCCTATCCCTGAATGAATGCCTACCTAAAATTAGTGTTGTTCAATGGTCTCATGAAACATCGTGAAAGTACTGTGTACTCCTAACCCTTCTTCATGATGGGAGTTCTTACATATAGTTTACACATAAGGAATACTAAACACATCTATGTTTCCACCTCCAACTTGCTGTTTTTTTCTTTATGCCAAGTTTTACTTTATGTAATATGTAATAAAAGAGACATTCTTGCTATACTTTCTCAGAGTTTTTATTTTCTGTTCTTTCTTGTCACTTTCCTTAATTGAAATTAAAGAAGCTATAGCCTGCAAGAGCACGGTTTGTTCCTTGTGCATGAATACATAATGTCTTTCTAGGTTATCTCAGTGGGGTGCACTGTGACTGCAATGCACCAAAAACTTTCTGAAATTAAAAGCAAACAAACAGAGTTTATGTTAAACAAAACAACAGAAAATTCCTATTAATATAAGAGAGCGAGCTTGCAGAAAAGATATGTTCCCTGTTCTCTGCCAAACTCCCTGCTTTCTTTTCTGCTCAGCAAGAAAGGTAGCACAGTGCTGTGTTTTCCTGATCGGTGATCATGTTATCATAATTATTCTTTCTTTCTTACCATTATAAAATGTTACAAACAAGTAACTTAGAAAACGGGTAATATTAGAGCTGCTCCTTGCAGTTGCCCTCACATCAGGATATATCACAGTTAGCCACGTAACCCAGCTTCAGTGTTATAGTGGAAATAGCACTAGCCTGAAATTATTACAAAAGTCTTCAGGGTAAAAAGGACATTTTCATCTTGCCTTTAAAGTGCCGGCACAGACATCACAGTCGTAAATCAGGGCCCTTTTTGTACAAATATGGAACAAGAATGATGATCCCTGCCTCTAAATTCCCTGTTCTAAGTATAGGTAGTACTTAGTGATGACAAATCTCAGGTTGCCTTCCTATGTGCTTTGCATAACACTCCACATACATATCAACGCACCAGTGACAGCAAACCACACTTGTCTGGAAGAGGAAGTACCTAAGGTAGGAAACACCTCTAGATTTCCTTTTAATCCCTACCAGCCCACCTGTGATTATTTCTGCAAGTTGAAAAAGAACAAAGACAAAACATACCACTTCCATTTGGTTAAATCAGGAAAATTGCCCCAAAATAAGTTTAGATGACCAGAGGGGTTCAGAACTTCCATGCCACTCATTTAGGGGCTTGCTGGGGAAGCAAAATTCCCTTTTTTTTAATAATAAAGGTATGTTACCTGCAGTGGCCTTTATGGAAGTTCTCTACCTTTATAGAATGGTCTAATGGGTTGAAAAAGTCCCCAGAAGCCTCAGATTTGGAACATATGTTGCAGACTAGGCCAGGTCAAATCCTGTTGCATTTCTGAAGGAATTGCAATTGTAATCATACAGGTAAGACAATTCAGCATGAGGGTAGAAATATTTCATGCAACTGCTCACATCAGCATCTGAAGATGGGCAACGAGGCTGGTGAGGGGTCTAGAGAACAAGCCTTATAAGGAGCAACTGAAGGAACTGGGGCTGTTTAGTCTGGAGGAGAGGAGGCTGAGGGGGGACCTTATTGCTCTCAACAACTACCTGAAAGGAGGCTGTAGTGAGGCAGGCATTGGTCTCTTCTCCCAGGTAACTAGTGATAGGACGAGAGGCAATGGCCTCAAGTTGTGTCAGGGGAAGTTTAGATTAGATATTAGGAAAAATTTCTTTACTGAAAGACATTGGACCAGGCTGCCCAGGAAAGTGGTGGAGTCACCATCCCTGGAGGTGTTTAAAAAACATGTAGATGGGGCACTTTGGGATATGGTTTAGTAGGCATGGTGTTGTTGGGTGGATGGTTGGACTTGATGATCTTAGAGGTCCTTTCCAACCTATGATTCTATGACAAAGCATTCTCCTAGCTAACTGTTCTTGTGCAGCTAAGCCAGTGCCTCAGAAAGCTTTAGCGCACGTGGATGTACAAGGGGAAGGTTTCTTATCTCTATAGTTTCATTTAGTGCTCTCTTTCCTAAAGCCTCCTGCCTTAGTAAGTTTACACCCTCACAAAACTGAGTTAAAAATAGAAGTAAGACACAGAAATGCTTGCTGAAATGTCAGGAGTTCATCTGTGCTCACAGTATTTCTCAAGAGAGGTTATCTCCCTGATCCTCCCTTGGACATCTGGTTGCAGCTGTGCCTAACACGAGCTACAGTGCAACACACAAAAGGAATGCAGAACCCAACATTCTCAAGGTACCATAACAACAAAAAATGCAGTCCACAAACACTTATATTTTTGTGCAAGTTCCTTATCAACATGAATACTCATAAATATAGTGTGGAAGGCGCTTTTTCTACAGGTAAGGACTGAAGAAAGTAAGTCCTCAAAGCTGAGCACCAGGGAAATCATAACCAAGTCCTTCTGCAAATCTTACTGTGACTGCATGAATTTCTTTTAACTGTTGCATCACCTCTGAGTGATGTTTTCATGCAGTGATTGTCTTACTAGAATAATTTCCATTTCTACCTACAGAGAAATCAATTTTAATTAATCCCGGACATACAGATAAACTTGCTCAAAATGAAGTCATTCCCCAGGTTTGGCAGTCCGCTTCCCTGAAGACTGATTGAACCTGCTGTACATCGGGGAATTGCACCAACTATTGCATTATGATAATTACATGGGGTTAGTGAGCTCAGTATTCTAATTCAACCCAAAGTTCAATGCCAGTCTCTGTTGCAAGGTAGCTAAGAGCTTATGTGAGATACTTAAACATGAATTAGCATGCCTGAAACAAATGAAGACATCTGTGCTAGGAAACAAAATGAGTCTAGAGACAAAACCATACAGCGAACTTCACAGCCACATGGAGTACTTCTCTTACAGTCCAAAATAGGGTTTTAGCTCTGGGTTGTGATGGGATGGCCTGTGATGTTCCCTGAACAAGTGCTGTTTGGGAAAGCGCTAGATGTGTCACCATGGGACTGTGTCCAGGCCTTGTAGAGTTTATTAACATAGACGTAGTTTATGCATCTAAATTCTGGAAGCTATGTTTTTAATTGAATCCATCTGTTGATAGTGTTTCTACAGAGCCACAGCACAAGTTCAGGGCTTTGCTGTTTTAAGGTGTTCTGTGCTGAGAAGCATGTGTCCAAGACTATTCTATGACCATCAGTACCTCCAGCCTATCCCCACAATATGAAACTCTCTTACCCTGCAAAACACAACATCCCCGTACAAATTTCTCATTTCCCGGTGCTAACTCTGAAATTGGGCCCAGGAATTGCCAAGTGCTACTTGGCCTGGGTCAAATCTTGCCAAAATACATTCTAAGAATTTAAAAATAGAGAGGATCTAGTTCCCATACCCAGGGATATATTCTGGTATGTCTTAATTTATGCATATAGAGGCTGCTGTTATCCATACATATATGTCAGTCCTAGTTACAAGCAGTCAAACACTACACAAGCTAGGCCTTCCTTCAGTGATCTTGGTCGCTATGTTCCATTTCTACAGAAAAACTCTGGTCAAGAATTAATTGTATTCAAAAAAACCAGAGAACGTCATCTTCTTCTATGTATTGAAGTTTCTCTACCCAGGACTTTGTACTGGCCACAACAAAATGAGATAAATTGTCTTTTTTAAGGCTAAATATTTGCTTGGACATTAAAAAAAATGGATGGTACATATGACATCTATCACAATAAAGTATTTTGAATACACTAATGTATAAAAAGAACATCTTTAACATTTGGGGGCTGCAAATCAAAGTCTAATGAAATCCATGGGAAGATTGCTACATACTTCAGTAAATGCAGGTGCTAGCTCACAGTTTCAGCAATGTTAAATTTTCAGTAACTCTACTAGCTAAGTGGGAATTCCTCCAGATTTGCAGAAATGTGTCTGAGAGCTAAATTCAGTCCAAAGTATTTTTAAAAAAATTTTTATAATCATGCCAAAATAGTTGGCACGAAAAGAATCAAGATACAGGAATTTTCTACCATGATTAGTGACATTTGTTTAAAATATTATATAACCTGAGTGTAAAAGCAATGTACATTGTCTATGATTTTGGAATATCCAATTTTGTCTTGAGTTTCTTAATAATTTTAACACCAAAAATACACAGTTTTTAGGCCAAGCCTTTTATATACAGCATATTGTATCAGCCAAGAGCAAAAACTCAAGTTGTAAATTACAGATTCTGATTGGCACATTTAGAAATTTTCTCTAATAAACACTGTCGACTGAGAAAGGGTCCTGAAAGAGTAATTGGATCATCTGACCCAGTAGAGTAAAACAGGTGAGAATTTACAAAAATAAGATATTAAACTGTATTGCACAATTGCAGCATCGTAAAGGTCACTCCTATAATCTACCATAAACCAGATTATAATATACTACAGACTATTATTTCAAACACTGCGTAACCATTAAGGTGGTAGTAATCAGCAGTCTGCTTTTGAAATAAGAGGACGTACTGAGTAAAAACTTTGGAGTAGTCTTTCCTGGCTCTAGCTCTCTTCAAGGGACAGAATATGCTTCCTAGATTTGTAGACTTCATAAAGCTGAAGAATTTTATTTCAGGGCAGAGCTATAATCCAAAATGAATTTGACAAATGGGAGGTGTGGCCTCAAAACATAGATACAAGTGCAGTATATTACTTTTCAGGAGTAATAACCATTTGCAAAAATACAGGTATGGGGATAACTGAGTACATACTCCTTCAAAAAAGGATTTAGCACTGTAGCCAATATTAACATGCAAAATCAGAAGTGCTGTGCTAGTGGAGGAAAGCTCCAGTGGCATATATAAACAGAAATATGTCTCTAAAGACATAAAGAACTAATATTTCTGTTCTGCTCTTCTTTGGTAAGACTTCAGTTGGACAACTGTACCTAATTCGGGTGCCAGCACTACAATAAAAGCATAACAAAAGGATACAGTATAAAAGCTACCCAGTACAGTTGCTTCACTGGGATGCCTTTTTGAGTGTGCTATTTAACTATTTTTATGACCTTAATTTCAGAGATGTTTGCGTGAAAGCTGAAGAGGATTTGAAGACCACTCACTGCATCAGTAATACCTTCTTCTGGCCGCTGTTTTTTATGAGTGAGATAAAGTGTATAAATGTATAAACATTGCTCCCTGTCTTAAGTACCTCTTCAGACTCGAACTGAGTAGCCAATGTACTGCCTTCAACAGGATAAGGCTACATGTAAAAATGAAGCCAATCCCAAAATTGCTTTCATTAGCTCAGAAACCCCAAATCCACAAAAATCTTCTGACAGAAGAGTCAGTATTAACTAGGTTGCAAGCTTTTCTCCTCAGCTGAACTCACTGTTCACCTTATTTTTTTTCATTGGTATTTATATTAAAAGCAGCAATAAATAAAGAAATAATGAAGTTCCTTTGAATCCTGACATGAGACAGATTTATCATTCTGCTGGCAAAATGAGCAGGTTTCTAAGGTTTTTTCTTTGTTCAGGGCTCTGAAGCACTCAGTCCCTGGGGCATTGATAAGAGACTCCACAGTCTTATTTTTTGTTGTGTGGACCTTTGACGGCTTGCAGAGAGAGGCAGTTACAATGAAAAGCACATGTCAGCGCACTGAGCATCTCTCTCCACTGTACTGTCTTCAGCCAGCCATTTCAGTTCTCCATGCTGCAGTGCACCGGTTTGTAAAAAAGGACAGAACCGTACCGGGTTACACAGCCACAAATATTTGTGGCTTCAGACCTTCAGTAATGTCATAAATTTCACTCAACAACAGCCAAGTACTTCAATAAAGGCCAGCTTAAGTACTGAAAAGCAAACACATATTCACTGTGTGCCTGAGATGTAAATACAGACCAGCGTTAAATTCTCTTCAGGTGAAGAGGAAGATTATTTCCCTTGGCTGTTGTCCCTCTCTCTCTCTGAAGTTTGTAGATGCTTAGCATTTTTCAGGGGTTTGTCCAGTAATAGCACGAAAATTGTAAATACAGTTCAGCATCACACACGCATCTTCTCTGCTTTGTGGCTAAATATTGCATACAACAGAATCAGTGGCCTCTGCAACGTCAGACTGTAACAGAATGAATGAAATACAGTTCCAGGTATATTCCTTTTCCTTTTCTCTCCTCCTCAGTATTCAAATCAACATACTAAAAGGACTATTACCCTGTATGGTGGTACCTTTGCTAAGACAGCAGCAGCTATGAACTCACAATAGTAATCCTTTTCTCTTCATGCCTCTATTACAGGTAACCACCTCCAGCCAAACGTATTCAAAACAAAACCAAACTCTGCCCTGAAACTCTCCAAAGCCATTCTGCTCCTAGATGCCTATTCAAACAGATGGGCTTGGCAGTATTCCAGGTACGGAGGCTAAAACTCTGGGATACTTTGGACCAAGTAGCTTTTCTGCTCACAAGATGCTAACATGTCTGGCAGTGCAATGACCTGAATATTCCCATTGATATTGGCCAGACCCTCAGCACTGTCTTCTGTACACTGTTCTCACTGGAGTCAGAGGAAACTGTTGCTCAACACTTGTTATTAAAATCCCAGGCAAAGTGTAGGGCTTTTCACAGCAAATTGATAATCCATTGAGCTTGCAAGGACATGGAATGTCCACCATTTGCACATTCTGCAGAATGATGAATGTGCAGGCCAGAGTCTCAAAGTAACAAGCAGAGAGGCTCACTTATATACTCCCTATTTCTTAAAAAAAGAAACCAGAAAAAAGAAATGGCAGATGGATGGATATGATGGCAAGTTGCAGCCTTGCCCCCACACAAATTAGATCCCTTACCCCTGCTCAGTGCAGTCCCCAGGCTCAGTCAGAAAGGGGAAATACCGAGATGCTTTGCAGTGCCCTGAGATTAACTGTGGCCACACTCAGCCTTCTGCTGCATATGTAAATCAAATACAGCCATATACCAGACTGCATGAGCAAAAGTATAGTCAGCAGGTCAAGGGAAGTTGTTAATCTCCTGTACTCAGCACCTGTGCAGTCGCGCCTCGAACATTGTGGTTTCACTTTTGGCTCCCAGCACAACAGTGACAAGGACAAATCAGAGCAAGACCAGCAGCAGGTTACTGCAACGACTGAAGACCTGGAGCAGCGGATGTACAAAAGAACTGCATCTGTTTAGCTTGGAGAAGAGAAGGCTGCAGGGGAGACCTAGAAACAGTCTTCCATTTTGGAAAGGGACTTTACAGAGAAGATGGAGCTAGGCTCTTCTCAGAGTTGCACAGTGAAAGGACGAGAGAGGATGCAAGCTGTAATAATGGAAATTCTTATCACATATGAGGCAAAAAATCCACAGTGAGTGTAACCTGAACAGGTTGCCAGGAGAAACTGTGAAATCTCCATCCTTGGAGATACTCATAACTTAGCTAGAAACAGCCCTGAGCAAACCACATCTACCTTCAAAGACAGCTTTGCTCTGAGCAGGAATCTGAACTAGATAACCTGCCAATGTCCCTTCCAAACTGTGTTTTTCCATGAGTCTCTAAGTATTTACTATGAATATTATATGAATATTGTTAATACTACCATTGTCAGCACAGGAAAGACATGGAGTTGTTGGAGCAGGTCCGGAAGAGGGCCACAAAAATGATCAGAGAGATGGAACACCTCTCATCTGAGGAAAGGCTGAGAGAGTTGGGGCTGTTCAGCCTGGAGAAGAGAAGGCTCCGGGAAGACCTTATTGTGGCCTTTCAGTACCTGAAGGGGCCTATAGGAAAGATGGGGACAGGTTTTTCAGCAGGGCCTGTTGCGACAGGACAAAGGGTAATGGTTTTAAACTAAGGGAGGGTAGATTTAGACTAGGTATAAGGAAGAAATTTTTTACGAGAGTGGTGAAAGACTGGAATAGGTTGCCCAGAGAGGTGGTAGATGCCCCCTCCCTGAAGCGTTCCAGGCCAGGTTGGATGGGCCTCTGAGCAACCTGATCTAGTGGTAGATGTCCCTGCTCACTGCAGGGGGGTTGGACTAGATGACCTTTAAAGGTCCCTTCCAACCCCAACTATTCTATGATTCTATGAAAACAGGCACACATGTCTAACAGTCATTTGTCTATTTACTTGCAAAGCAACTACTATGGTAGAGCATGAATGTCGGTGCACAGAGAGGGAGCAGAACTTCAGAGGCAAGATCCTGCATGTGGTCCAGGAAAAAAGTGTTAGGCCTTGATAGACACTAAATCTCTATGAGTCAGTCCTAATTATAACCTAATGTTAACTGAGCTACTATTCAAAATGTCTGAAGTAACAGCAGAAGTCCTTAAAATCAACAGGACAGGACTGAAGGCAAAAAAAAAAAAAAAAAAAAAGGGTTTCCA
>Ga0065711_1010312_pt1 | contig 15662 bp, 11 predicted proteins | sample Hoacrofraction12_FD_59098 | JGI IMG/M metagenome (GOLD analysis project Ga0065711, IMG submission 59098) | Hoatzin crop microbial communities from Cojedes, Venezuela - Epithelial fraction 12 v2 (version 2) | ecosystem: Host-associated > Birds > Digestive system > Esophagus > Crop | place... | reverse complement strand
CCCCCCCCCCAAATCACACTTCATAGTTCAGTGTTTCATACATATAGTAAGAATGTAAAGGGAAATTCTCCACAGTGTCAAGAAATAACTTTGGATTCACAAGGGGGAGAGATAATCTAGCAATTCATGTGGCAAGCATACAAAAAGAGAGGTGGCACTCTTCACTATTGAGAGGACTACAGGATGGATTCTTTCTGAAACTGGAAGAGCGTTTACCCATATACATCTGTCAAAGCACATTAAGACCAGTAAAATGAAGATACAGTGATAGATAAGATGGTCAAAACCAGAACTTGTTTCCATTGCCATGTACCTTTTGTTTTGGAAGAGGTATGAATTAAAGATGATTAATAAATTCAGCTTGGTATTCTTTCTAAATAAAAAGAGGGTTATTTATATTTGACCTAATTAGAAGAGAAGATGAGTATCTTCAGGTGCTTCAGACTTCAGCTAAAGATGAAAATATTAACTATTGTCTATATCCAAAACAGCAGCTGCACCAAGGTTCTAGCAAATTTACAGAAAATAAAATATCTTCAAACAAATTCTGCTTCCTTATAGCACCATCTTTTTCAATGAAAATGGGATAAGATTGTAAAAATAAGACTGAAAATGACAGACCTTGAGGAGCAACTAATCTAAAGTTTATACAATTAGAACTTTTAACAACATTTTAAAATATAAAATATCATTAATTGTGTTTTCTAAACCAACAAAGCTAACATGGAAAAATAAATGTGTTAACCTTGCACAGTATTTCACCTTAGACTACAGGTAACAATAAAGTTTGTCTATCTCTAAAATAGTTTCTTAGTCATCTTTCCCTCTTCAGTTTCTGGAGTTTGTATTTAGAGATTATGCTTACTATCTCCAAACAAAAACTATTCATCCTTCGTTGCGCAAAAGGCGACACTTTGAGCTGATGAGGATCAGTGCTTTCTTGACAGATTCTTTTTGGAAATCAAAACTTGTGGTTTTTCACTTTTTTTTAAAAAAGGTTATCATTTAATTTGATCAATGTCTAGTGACAAAGATGCACATTAATGATCTTGTCCAGTTTTGGGATAAATTGTCTCTGTTCATACCACAAGATCTGGCTGCTTGGAAGGAAGGACAGCAACTCTCACCAACAAAAACAACAGTGCTTTTCTACATAGAGTGATCAAGTAGCGTGAAGGAGGAGCAATACACCGTACAGCAGTGTGACGGGAAATTAATCAGGTTTTAGCTACAAAGTTTACAGCTGTTGTCATATGGCTTGTCTATGTGCTGTAAGTATATTGTACAGCATGAGGGTCAGGGTACTTACATCCCCATTCTAGGGCACAAATGGCATCCATGGAAATGTCTCCTGATTTTGAAAGCACATGATCTTCAGCTAAATAAACATTAAAAACTTCAAGTGGATTTCAGTTTTACTGTGTGAGGTGGACTGGTGTCTCATGCAGTGTGACTGGGCCAAACCTACTGTTTACAAGTTAACCAAATATATCTTCAACCCATAACATGGGCATAAATCCAGTATCAGACGCAAAACTAGCTACTGGCAAACAAGTAGACATTTACAGGAAAGGTGTGGGTCCACAGAGACTAGACTGATGTGACTAGGATTAGATGTCTGTATCTGAGGGAGTAACCTGATCTCCTTTGGTCCTATGCAGACAGGAATTTCTAGAACACAATTCACTTCAGCTGACAATGGATATTTAACGTACATCAACATGAACCCTGCCCTCAAACTACCTGTTCGTTTGCACTCACTATGAAGAGAGCTCAGAGTGATCTAGCTCAGGGCAAGGTTTAATGTTATAGAAGTCCAAGGTTAGGTAAAATGAATCCCACACCACATGACTTCTGGAAGATGATCTGAAACATGACCTTGTCTTTGTTTATTTATGAAGATACAAAGTCAAAGAAGAAATTCAAGCACAAAACTCATGCTCAGGAGAATTTTATCCATCCTAATGAAATCAGATTACGTTCCATTTATGGTAGTATTTAGGATGTGAAATAATCATAATTTAGTAGAAAATGTGTGCATGGGTCACACTGGAACTTTCTGTAGTAAAATGATAGAACTACAACTGCATACAAGGCTAATGTCAGCAGAGATGAGCTGTTAAAACATTATTTGAAAAGATGCCATTCAATACATTTTTTTAAAAGCTTTGCATGGAACTTCCTGACACACATTTTAGGCTAAACTAAACCTGAGGACCTGCAACCCAGAAGATCCTATTGTCAGAAAAGTTGCAAACTATTGTAAAGAGTGTGAAAGTCTGTATCACCTTTGATCTCTGCGAATGCCAGCAACATCAACAGACACTTCTGTCTGGATTAAGGGTAATACACATGGCTCTGGCAAATAGAGCTACCATTTCATCTTTACCTTTAGCAATACTACAGTGTTGTTTCTTTTTTCTCCACAGTAGGGAGCAAAGCAGAGAAAAGACCTCTAACAGGAGCCAGGGTTCTTCAGCCAAGCTCTCCTGTTAGCATGAATTCTAATGCATGACCCCTTCAGGGAGCAGCTAACTGATACCTGCTGATTCATTCTGACAGATGCAATCAATTCACTGTACATTTTCAAGGAAACTGATGCAGGACTAGCTGTAGGCAAGCAGGAGTCATAAAGAGTCCTGCGTTCAATGGAGCAGAATGAGTTGCTCTCTCTTCAGTAATCCATTCTTGAATACTCCCCTCTCACAATTCCTTATCCTAGCCTATATATGTGTGCGTACATCCACCTCACTAGATCACCTTGGCAGGTATTACTCTGCTCTTCATGTGATCCAGTGACCCCATCCCAGCATGTGCTGTAGAAAGTCAATCAAGCTCTTTGATAATACATCAAGTATTAAGCAAATATAACAATATCACTCTGTCTGAAGGCTGCAGCACAGAGAACATCTCTCCAGAGATAGAAAAGACTCTAAGGAAAGCGCAGTGAAACTTGAAGCTTTAAGAACAAAACTGGATACAGCTATTACATTTTAGAAGAAAGCTGTGGCTTTCTTGACTATTGAAAATAAAGACTTTTTCTTAAGACCAGCACAGAAGGAGAATGCAATTCCTCTGTCAATGACTGTGGAATGATACACATAGCAACAAGTTAATTGCTGCATTCCATACTTTGCGGATTAACCATATAAAAATAAGCATAAATATATAGCTCTAGTTAGTGATGTGTAATGTTTTAGCCACCACATCTCATTTCCTTCTCATTTCCTTATGGCACTCATTTCCTCCTTCTCTTTCCTTGACTGTGCAAGACAATGTCTGTACCCATAGTCAGGACTGACTCAGACGTCCTGCTCAATCACCTGCTTCACAGACAGTAATATTGCAGAAAAACTTCACCACAGTTTCTCATGTACCTGGAAAATACGCTGAATTCCCAAGAGCTGGGCACAGTGTGGATAAAACTGGTGTGCTCAAAGGGTTATGACACATGGAGGAAGGATAATCTAAACAATTCAGGCTAGTTAATCAAAGCTTAGTCCAAAACATCAGTTCATAAACCACAGGAATAGACTGTAGCCCCTGCTGTGACAGCCAGGAAATGTAGACCGGCCCGGGGAGCTACCTCTTGTACTTAGCTCTACAGCAGCATTCCAGCTGTGGCGATACAAGGCACAAGCGGGCTCACCCAGCAGCTGTCTGGCACGTATCCTGTTCTCAGCTACAGTTAGACAGGTACCAGAGCCTGAGCCACTGTGCCCAAAAACTAGCACAAGGGTGTTTATACTAGATTTCCACTCACAGCTCTGCCTGCAGTACATCTGTAGGATTAAAGCTTTGTCACACCAAAGGAGTGGGGGAATCCTATGACATTTAAACACTGAGCAAAACCATTAAGAATATATAGTAACTAATAATCCTACACCAGCTGGAGACATGCTCTCAAGTACATATTATGATGTGACATCATTTTTTATGGTCCAATGATTTTTATGTCTGATTCAACAAATGATAATTCTGTGATACATTTTTCCACAACTGAATTACCTTTACGTGGGTATTCTGTGAAATATGGAAACATACTTCCATCGTGGTTTTTTTTTAACTTATAACTGAAATAGTGCAGTTTCTAGTCCAAATGTATTATTCTGTAATTCAGCCCTGGACCTGCATTGCAGAACATCGGAGTATTTTCATGGCTAATCTGACAGGTAATACATTTTAACCAAATGATCTACCTATACATATTATGCATTATTAGCTGACAATTGGAAATATTGGCAATATAGATAATTTTGTGCTTCAAGTAACACACCTGTATTTTGACATGCATTTACAGACTAATTAGCACTTCTCTCAAGTTTCTAGAAATAGAGCATTCAATGTAGCAGTAACAAAGCAGTTTTAATCAGTTCTTTCTCTTACTCTTTGTTTACTCCATAACTTCTTATTCTGTACACACTTATGTTTCACCTTAATGGGGAGCATTTACCCTCCCAGAAATACATATATTGTTCCTTACAGAAATGTCTGCAAATAGTTTCTTTTGTATCTTAAGAATAAAGCAAAACAATCCAAGATTTTCTCATCTCCTTGAATTTATTTTTTCAACATAAAAAATCATCCTGTTCCAAGGGCCTGGACTGTAAAGAGCAGAACTATTTGGTGGCCTTGTTGAAAATGAAATGTTTCACAGAGATATGGAAGTGTCATCTGGAAAAAGTTTTGAAGCCAGTGCTGACCAAGAGAGAGCAACTAGCGGAATGTAAGAAACCTTCCTCTATTACATGTTCCTGGCTGCAAACCAAAATGCAAAATCCTAATTCTGTTTCCAAAGAGCACTTAGAAGGTTTTGGTCATGCACTAATAACATGCATTGGAATGAAAACAAAATGCAAAACCTTGAAAGTCACTAAGAATGAATTCTTGCTCTCTGGACAATGCTATGTCAAAGATCAGCTTTTTTCTACAAGGCCAGTGACAAAGTACAGAATTTTTATCCATGATTGAGCACATACAAGAATGATTTTTTGTATGTTTTCATAAATTCTGAAGAAGGGCTTTTAGAGGTGTCCATGGAGAGATGAGTAGAACGAATGCTGTTCTTTGAAATCCTAAATGAAAGAGGATTTTATGACTTCTGCTGGTGAAGAAAATCCTAACACTCAATGGTCTTTTAAGACCTACAACAACAGAGAGAACAGAGAAACTGGGGGGTCTACAATCCATGGGAATTTATGGATGTCTGTGGTGTCTAAATTTTTCTACTGTGTAATCGGGTGGGAATGATTGGAATTTAAAAAAATGAGAAAACCATTACTAAGAAAACACTTCTTACCAATTGCAGCCTGCATCCCAATAATGCAGTCTTCACCAACATCTTATGGTTTTGAGGTTTATGAATGAGGTTACCTATATAAACCTCAAAATAATAATTTATGGCTTCCATATTTAATTTGACATGAACTGTCTACTTGAGAGTTTATTAAATCAGTTTTGGAATGAAACATAAACCTTTCCAAAACTACAAAACTTACTAGTAGAGCTTCCTTCAACCATGAAAGGCATTGTAACTGTTTAATATTCTACGATGTTCTTTACCAAGACATACAGAGATTTATAGTGAGATACAAGATAGATAAAGCCTCATAACATGCCCCCAAGTGATATAAGAGAGCGTTTTTTTCCCTCAGAGGACTTTTCTAGCTGGGACATACAGAATTTCAATAAGGCTAGCTGTTTCGTGCTCCTTTCTACAGTGGATGCCCTTCTTCTGCAATGATATGCCTTTCAGTAGGATAGCACAAGCTAAATCAAATTATGCAATTTGTATTAAATAAGATGCTTGTCACAAAGGTATGCCTAGTGTACAGTAAGAGCACCTCCAGCATTGGTTAGCCCAGAGAAACAATCTGATTTCTTATCGTTTACCCTCATCTTACTGTTCCCTGAGCCAATATTCCATGAAGGTAAGCTCATAATTTTGCCAACCAGAAACTGCCCAGGAAATCATAGCACTGTGCAAGTTAAACTTTCTGTAAAAATATCAGTGTTTGCTAAGTGTGTGTGTAGTTTTTGTGATGCCTTTTAGAGGGCTGATAAGGGAGAAAATTTGAAAAGAAAAAAGATATCATAGAATCATAGAATAGTTGGGGTTGGAAAGGACCTTTAGAGATCATCTAGTCCAACCCCCCTTCAGTGAGCAGGGACATCTTCAACTCAATCAGGTTGCTCAGAGCCCCATCCAACCTGACCTTAAATGTTTCCAGGTATGGGGCATCTACCACCTCTCTGGGCAACCTGTGCCAGTATTTCACCACTCTCATTGTAAAAAATTTCTGTCTTATAGCTAGCCTAAATCTACCCTCGTTTAGTTCAAAACCATTACTTCTTCTCCTATCACAACAGGCCCTGCTAAAAAGCCTGTCCTCATCTTTGTTATAAGCCCTCTTTAAGTACCGAAAGGCTGCTATAAGGTCTCCGACATATGCTGGAATCTGCTATGCTTCATACAAAACTCCTTTAGGAATTCAGCTGACTGCTCAGGAACACACTGTGACAGAAAGAGTGAGCAGAAATTCCAACTTAATTTCACTCTCGGGCTTCAGCAGCATCACCGTTACTACAAGGGTGCCTATGATCAAGACATTTGCTATGCTGTGCACCATATCAATACAGGGTAATAAAAAGAGCCCCATGAAGCTTCCAATTCTAACTTTGAAGTGTCCTTTTAGCATCAGTTCCCAGAAGACATTTACTCTTTTGTTTTCAGAATGGGATTGTGGAACACTTCTCACTTGCAGCATACCCCGCATACTTCACATGAAGCTGCAGTTTCACAAGATTACAGACAAGAGCTATCCAACAGTACTCAAAAATCAGGAGGTGCCAGAGCACCCAGGTGAATAACCTCTGTAGTTTCCTCCATCACTCACTGAAAGCCAGCACTCTGGACTCTGATGAGGAGAAAGAATTACATGTCTTCAGCCCAAATAAGAGTGAGCTTCACGTCTAAAATACAGTCAACACAGCAACCTCTCCATGTCAAAAGCTACCACGCATTTGATACTGTTAGATTCCCTTACACGATATTAAATGGGGATTTTGTGATCCCTCATCTAATATAACAAAACTTCTATTTAAGACCATCCCAAAACAAACTGCGACTTGCCTTTATATTTATCACCCTTCCCAACACAATTCAGTTCTCAATTACTCTTCGTTTAGTCTCTAATACCCTAATTAGAAAGCTCCCAGAGGGAAACCTGCACAACAGATAAGTGAATTTTACAAAATTATTCACTTTTCACGTACTTTAATTAACAAGCATTTTAGTCCAGCAAATAATCTGTTACTAACTAGCACAGAAGTGCCTATATCGCTAACTAAAAACAGCAAAACTGCACTCCTTTGCAAGTTCATCACTTCATACTTTTGTAGCATATCATTATCTCCTGTATTTTAACTTGAGAATTCAGGTCTGCCCTTTGTGACCCAGCACATACAATGCAAATCTTAAATGGTCGGGCATTTTTTTGCAAGACACTGTAAATATATATGTTCCAGGCCACTTAAAGTTGTTAAACTGAAAAAAAATGTTATTTTACACAATGAAATGAGTGATGTCCCCTTAGTCTACCCTTTCCCATTGCACTGTTTGATGCATCATAAATATGGCATTTTCTATCTACTGCTAGCGTTTGCAGACTTGATACTCCTTTAGCTTAGTGTGTGTGTGTGTGTGTGTGTGTGTGTGTGCATTTGTTGGTTTATCATCTTCACGGTGTTTGTAGCATACCATTTATGCTGCAATATTCAATTATTTTCTCTAGCTACAAATCTTTTCTTAGAGAAACAAGAAACAATGAGTTTTAAAACAGAAAGTCCCTCTCTTGATCATGAAAGATGAGCTATAAACAGCTATCTTTGAGTCCTCTCAGATAAAAGATTGGCTTTATAGCGGAAAGCATGAGCTGACCTAAATACAAGGGAGATCATAAAATTTCCCTCTAATTCATATGGGTAAAACAGAGACATGAACGCACACTTATGGGGGAGTTCTGAAAATCTTGCATAAATGTTCCCCAGAATAGAAGTCCATATGTTTTCAGCCATAGTCCCTCCCTGTCTCCCTCTGCTAGGATACGCCACTGTGCATGCTAGCTGAGAATGCTGGTCAGACTCTGGGTTACAAAAACTAAGGATCACTGAAATTGCTTAAAAGACAGCCACAGAATTGCTCATATGTGCATTCCAAGTCTTGGTCTGCTCCTAATCGCAGGCTGTACCTTAAAGACATAGCCAAACACAAAGATACTCATTTTAACATGTATTACAAATGGAATGGTTAGGAAAATAAAAGTATGATAATACTACACTTTAGGTTGCTCCAACACAGGAGCAGTCTGCTTCTAATCTAATCCTGTTGATTTCAGGAAAGGTTCAGTAAGTCACAAAAGAGCAAAACTTTTGCAATATCAGGCCCTGACATGGTTTATAATGGAATAATGACATCATGCAAATTTGTGTTTGCTGAGAGGTACTGGCATCAGGACGTAGTGGGAAATGGGAAAGCTGGGACTCCAGTGCCTGAGGGAAAAAAAAGGTTTATTACTTATGGAAAGCACAGGTTGAAGGCACACAGAACAAGAATTGACAGGCATAATCTTAACTTCAGTAAAGGGTCTTGACTAGCTCTGCCTGACTGCTTCCATTCATTTACTTAAAACTTCCCTTGGCACCTGTCCCAGTCTGTAACCATCTCACATCATGAAATTCACATTTAAAATCTTCAATAATTCAGCTGCTCAATTAGTCAGCCAATCAATTATTCAGCTATTGATCTGCCCCACAAGGAAAATAAAACTTTAATAGCTGGACAGTTCACCTTTCACAAACAGAAGAACCCGAGTTGCTGATTACGGCTTAGATTTGGTCTCTGCCCAGGCACAATTCATTGGAAAAACAATTGTCTAATTTTTTTTTTCCTTTGCACTTCTCAGATTAGCCCTGTTATAGTTCCAGAAAATTAGAAACATCTGAAAGTTTCCGACTCTTTGCCACCATGAGTAACATTACAGGTGATGCTTATCTGCCTCATTTGCTTCTTGCTTAGGAAATGATTAGGACTGAAATGCTGCTTTGTGCTGGAGATAATTAAACACTCTTCTCTAAAAGCTATAATGGAATATCTAAAACTCAGTTGCATTATTTTGCTTCTTGTCTTTCCTGTGCTAGCTGTAATTTCTTCTTAAGGGAGCTTCCCAATAGGTTTTTCTTTCCTCTTAAGAGCTCCTTGTATCTGATCTACATCTTTGTTTTTAAACCTGTTACCCAGCAGTTCCTCCTCCTACCTTTCTCAGTGACCATTAGGCTGAAAGACCATCTCTTTCGATCTCCTCTCACAAGACCTGTAAACTGAGCCCTGTAGATTTCTACAAGGATTGTGCTTGCTTCAGAACAGCTCCTACAGTTAGACACTGGTGTCCCAAACCACTCAGACCCTGTTAAACAACTTGGGCAGCCAAGTACATCCCAGGGCACAGAACTTACTCCTGCAAATACTCCAGCTTCTGTGCTGCTTAAACGCTGCCACCACCAGTTTCACATCCTCCTGTCAGCACAAAAAGGGAAAACACAGGCAGCCAGTTACTGACACACCAGCATTGCCTTACCTGGTATTTTTTAAATCAAACCTGTTTCCTACTGTCACAGTCTCCAGCTTTTTATTCTATTCCATTGCTGGGAGGGAGGGAGGAAGGCAGAAAGGCAGGAGGGCAGGCAGGCAAACAAAATAGAAGGCAGGCAGGCAGGCAGGCAGGAAAGAAGGAAGGCAGGAAGGCAGGCAGGAAGGAAGGCAGGAAGGCAGGCAGGAAGGAAGGAATGAAGGAAGGAGGCAGGTAGGCAGGCAGGCAGGCAGGAAGGAAGGCAGGCAGGCAGGCAGGCAGGCAGGCAGGAAGGCAGGCAGGAAGGCAGGCAGGAAGGAAGGCAGGAAGGAAGGAAGGAAAGAAAAACAAAGGAGAATACCTTACACACTTTCCAGAAATGAAGGCAGCTATTTTCAAAGCATTTTGTGATGAACCACAGGTATCACGGGGTTGGTATTTTTATGAGAGTAAGACTAGAGAGTAAGACTAGTGAAGAAAAGTGAGAGGAAAGTGGGTCACAGATTGGTCTCAACCAGCAGTCCCCCTGCCCAGGGATGGTCACCCCAGTACAGGTGCTAAACTAACCCAAAAGGGGCAAGGTGCCCGGATCTCCTCCTTGAGCTCTCAGCAGTCACTCAGTTCTTACCATACTTACCAATGCCCATCAGTTGAGCCCGCACAGCTTTGACCATTACTGATTTTGTCATAGGCTGATGAAAGGTATGAGAAATATCTACTTTAGGGAAGGGGGAAGAGGGGAGAGCTCATGAAACACATGTGATGTATAGTACACAAAATCATACACCTGTAATGGATTTCAGCTTCATCATAAGGTATTTTTCTCAACTGCAGTTATAGGAAACATAGCCCATACAATCACTGCTTTGTGTGATTGTAGCAAAGTACTACTTACTCCACAATACAGACATGCTATTAAATGTATCCATCTTGAAAATGAGCTTTCAATGCAGTGAAACATTTCTAATCAATGATTTGTAGCTTTTGATGATTTTAAATTGCAACGGTGCCTAGCCCTACTGCAAGAATCCAAACAATGGCACTTAAAATGAAAGAAAAAAGCACAATTTGTCTGATTTTCAGTTTAAAGTATAATAAATTTATGTAAGCTTGTGTAAATAAATATTTTTTTCTAGACAAGCACAAATATACAAATGATCAATCTACTTCATCAAATTATTGGGAAATTTTCAAAAAAGGTAGCTTTACATTAATGCTGATGCAACTCGAATGACAAAACTGTCAAAGACAGGTTATTAGTTACTTTAAATAGGCATTCAATAATTGAAGTACCCTGAGGAATAATTACAGGTTATATTAAGATGACAGGAGTTTAAATTCATAAAGCTAAGAGTACATGCCATGAAGTGCCAAAGACACACTGAATGAGTCCCAATTTCCTTTGCATCTATTCCTGCCCCCGCATTTCTCCTCCCTCTTATCTATGTACAAAGAACTAAGTACTTTCTATCTACATAAATTTTTTTTAGATCTTTGGAAAAATACAAATGCACACACCTGACCTGAGAAAGAAACATCAGTGAAACTTCCCTGAGAAACACACTACACTCGTACCAATCACCAACAGGGAAGTGCCTTCACCAGAGTGACACTGCCCAGAAACGCACCTGCGATGCAAACAGAAAGCACACGAACAGAAGAAGATGTTCCTTACACAGTCTCTCCTAACATATCAGTAATGCATGCTATTCACGCTAAATTTCTGAAATGCTAGTGTTTCCCACAGCCCATAAAATCTTGAACACCATCTCTGAAAAATACACCTCCCATCAGGAGACCATCTCACTTGAAGACAAGCAGTTTTTCTCTCCTTCCTTTCCACCAGCATAGACAAGGCAAAGGCATCAAAAGACATCAAAATCTCTGTAGAATAATGGAAAAGAATCAGACACAACATAGGGTGCTTGGTCTGATTTTGGATGTCTCTGCTCTCACTAGTCCGGGGTTTCCTTCCCCCAGATGTCTCTCTTTTTCCACAGATTGTAAAGTCACTAGTTCTACCACCTTCGTATCTCCCAAACACTTCTCACCAAGAGATTGCTTACAGCATTGTCCAGGCAGAGTTTGCCTGGATGCTCCCACGCTTCTTTTCAGCCATGTCTTTGCAGAGAGGTACAGTCCATCAACTGGAAGACGAACAATCTCACATGAGATTTATTGCCATGAAAAAAATGCTTCTGAGGAATATATGAAAATCATAAGCAGAAAAAGAAAACACAATACATTACCAGTGCTATTCAGTGGCAAACCACTAACTCCACAGGTCATTTCTGTGAAAGACCAAAGATTTTTTCTCCTTGCAGTGAAACAGCCCAAATTTTACAGCAGCTACAACTGAAGTATAGGATGGCAAAAGGGAGAATATAATAGAAAAAAATATATGGGAACATGAAAAATATTTTAATTTACACAAAAACTAGCTACCATGGCTAGTTACATGGCTAAATATTAGCACTAACATATATGAAAATAAAATTATGTAAGCAGAGGCTACGATTCCTGTATTTAGTGCCCTAAAAAAATAGCTTCAGTTCCACAAGCAAGGAGTGTCTTCAAGTCCACATATCCTTTACAGTAGCTTCAGATGACTCTGAAAACCAGACTATTTATATTTAGGATCTCGCATGCATATTTTTAGGCAGAAATACAAGCCACCCAGACTAAATGCTTTTGCCTACAGATAAATTTGACAGTAAAATGCACCTACAAAGGTGCAATATAGCAATAGCAATATAGGGAGCAATATAGGGCAATAGCAGTGTTTTCCAGATCAACTAAACTGCAGTTGCTTTAATTTCATAGAATCATAGAATCATAGAATGGTTTGGGTTGAAAGGGACCTTAAAGATCATCTAGTTACAACCCCCCTGCCATGGGCAGGGACACCTTCCATTAGACCAGGTTGCTCAAAGCCCCATCCATCCTGGCCTTGAACAACACTTCCAGGGAGGGGGCATTCACAGCTTCTCTGGGCAACCTGTGCCAGTGCCTCACTGCCCTCATAAAGAATTTCTTCCTTATATCTAATCTAAACCCATCCTCTCTCCATTTAAAGCCATTACCCCTTGTCCTCTCACTACATGCCCTTGTAAAAAGTGCCTCTCCACTTTTCCTGTAGACCCCCTTCAGTTACTGGAAGGCTGCAACAAGGTCTCTATGGAGCCTTCTCTTCTCCAGGCTGAACAGCCCCAACTCTCTCAGCCTTTCCTCATAGAAGAGGTGCTCCTGCCCTCTGATAGTTTTTGTGGCCCTCCTCTGGACCCGCTCCAACAGGTCCATGTCTTTCCTGTGCTGAGGGCTCCAGAGCTGGATGCTGGATGCTGGACTCCAGGTGGGATCTCTACCAGAGTAGAGGGGCAGAAACACCTCCCTTGACCTGCTGGCCACACTGCTTTTAATGCAGCCCAGGAGATGGCTTCCTGGGCTGCAAGCACACATCGCCAACTCATGTTGAGCTTCTTGTCAACCAATACTCCCAAGTCCTTCTCTTCAGGGCTGCTCTCAATCCTTTCTCCACCCAGCCTGTATTTATTCTTAGGATTGCCCCAGCCCAGGTGCAGGACCCTGCACTTGGCCTTGTTGAACTTCATGAGGTTCGCACAGGCCCACCTCTCCAGCCTGTCCAGGTCCCTATGGAGGGCATCCCTTCCGTCCAGCATGTCAAATGCACCACACAGCTTGATGTTATTAGCAATCTTCTGAGGGTGCACTCAATCCCGCTATGTCATCGACAAAGACATTAAATAGTGCTGGTCCCAATATCGACCCCTGACAAACACCGCTTGTCACTGGTCTCCACTTAGACATCAAGCTGTTGACCGCAGCTCTTTGAGTGTGGCTATCCAGACAATTCCTTATCCACCAAGTGGTCCATCTGTCAAATCCATGTCTCTCCAAATTGGGGACAAGGATGTCATGCAGGACAGTGTCAAATGGTTTGCTCAACTGCAGGTAGATGACATCAGTTGCTCTTCCCTGATCCACCAACACAGTAACCCCATCGTAGAAGGTCACCAAATTTCTCAGGCACAATTTGCCCTTAGTGAAGCCATGTTGGCTATCGCAAATCACCTCCTTATTTTCCATGTGCCTTAACACAGTTTCCAGGAGGATCTGCTCCATGATCTTACCGGGCATAGAGGTGAGACGGAATGGCCTGTAGATCCCAAGGTCTTCCTTTTTTCCCTTTTTAGAAATGGGGGTTATGTTTCCTCTTTTCCAGTCAGTGAGAGCTTCACCGGACTGCCATGACTTCTCAAATATGATGGATAGTGGCTTAGCCGCTTCATCCAACAGTTCCCTCAGAATCTGCGGATGCATCTCATCAGGTCCCATGGACTTGTGCTCCTTCAGGTTCCTTAGACAGTCTCAAACCTGATCTTCTTCTGGGCGGTTCTTCATTCTCCCAGTCCCCGTCTTTGCCTTCTGCGACTTGGGCAGTTCAGCTGGAGCACTTGCCGGTGAAGACTGAGGCAAAAAAGTCATTGAGTACCTCAGCCTTCTCCATATCTCAGGTAACCAGGTCTCCCATCTCCTTCCAGAGAGAGACCACATTTTCCCTAGTCTGCCATTTATCACTGACCTGTATGAGCTCTTCTTGTCACCCTTGATGTCCCCAGACAGATTTAATTCTATCAGGGCTTTAGCTTTCCTAACCTGATCCCTGGCTGCTCAGACAATTTTTCTGTATTCCTCCCAGGCTACCTGTCCTTGCTTCCACACTCTGTAGGCTTCCTTTTTGTGTTTGAGTCTGCCCAGGAGGTCCTTGTTCATCCATGCAGGCCTCCTGGTATTTTTGCCCAACATCCTCTTTGTTGGGATGCATTGCTCCTGAGCTTGGAGAAGATGATCCTTGAATATTAACCAGCTTTCTTGGGCCCCTCTTCCCTCCAGGGCTTCGACGGTACTCAACCGAGCAGGTCCCTGAAGAAGCCAAAGTCCGCTCTCCTGAAGTCTAGGGTAGTGACCTTGCTGTGCACCCTCCTTGCTGCCCTAAGGATCTTGAACTTCCCCATTTCATGGTCACCGCAGCCAAGGCTGCCCTTGAGCTTCACATTCCCCACTTCACATCTCCTCCTTGTTGGTGAGAACAAGGTCCAAGATTCATTTGGCTTGAAAGAAGGCAGTTCATCTTTTCAGAGTTAGGTGTCTTTTATTCTCTGTAATTCTTGATTTTATTCTCTCCAAAGATCCACGTTCCAGCTTACGGTTGAAGTTGTGTCCTCAGTCTAATAATTAGTTGCATTAATCAGTTTAACAATTGGTTTCCCCAGAAGTGAAACTTCTTGTTTACATGCTATTTTGCCTTTGAGATAGAAAAGACAAAGCATTAATACAGCACTATTTGTGTAACTTCTGGAAAAATATTTTTTATTTGATGTGAAATTTCCTTCATTTCTTAGCTCTTTTCTTTTCTTAGCTTTTTCTTCTTTCCTTGTCCTTTTGAGGAAGAACAGGGTTTGCATTTACAATTAAACACTCCAAGCAAAATCATCGTCAATTCTAAGTACTGCAGTACACTACTGTACTCAGAGTACACTATATAGCTCAGCAACTACCTGAAATACTAGACATTTTCATCTCTAGAATTTCCAAGTGGGGCTGACACTGACATATTTTAGACATACTTAGCCTCAAAATATATTCCTCTGCAAATAAAGCAAAATTTTTTCCTCAGAAGTTCAACAGACTGACTACATTGTAACCATTTTTTGTAACCAAGATTTTTTCCTCAGAAGTTCAACAGACTGACTACATTGTAACCATACATACCATTTCAGCACTGAAAGGGGCAGGAAAACTCACCTGGTTAACAGGTGGCTCAGGGACTGGTGCCATCAGTCAAATTTTGGCTTCTTTGATCATGGGGAGGTGTACACAGCACCGGGCCTGCTGGTGACAGGTGCAACTCAGCTATCTCAAAGGGGAAAAAGAATTCTTGGCCACGAGCTGGTGGGGCTCATTGAGAGGGCTTTAAACTAGGTTCGAAGGGGGAAGGGGATATTGCCCAGCTCA
>Ga0065711_1042083_pt1 | contig 15663 bp, 7 predicted proteins | sample Hoacrofraction12_FD_59098 | JGI IMG/M metagenome (GOLD analysis project Ga0065711, IMG submission 59098) | Hoatzin crop microbial communities from Cojedes, Venezuela - Epithelial fraction 12 v2 (version 2) | ecosystem: Host-associated > Birds > Digestive system > Esophagus > Crop | place... | reverse complement strand
CCCCCCCCCCCCCAAATCTAGTTCTTTTAACAGTAAGAACTGTAGGTACCACAAGAGTCACAATTCACATTCTGAATAAAAACGTTCAAAAAGAAACCTAGCCAAGCCAAATACTCACTAGAAAGACAAAGGAGTCATTGCACGGGGGAAAAAAGCAATCGTTCTGATATTGGCAGAGAAAAATCGCAGCCAACACGTGATTACACACTGATTACTTTCTAGTCTGAAATCTCCTCAGAGTGGATGCCGTGCCTCCCGGATTTTGCTGTTCCACACACAGCTAGAGCCACATCTTGTCATGCGTGCTGGTCAGAAGTTGTGTGTTTCAGAAGGAGCTGATGGCTGCTTGAGGCATTATTGCTCTTTCTCATCAGGGTTTGTGCCACTTACATTCCTGCATTCTCTCGAGGCACTCTATGGGGCAGTGCACTCATGGAATGAATTTGTTCCTCACCTGCTGTCCTTTGTGTGTTTCCCCAGGGTTCATGACGTACATCGTAGAGCCGCTCTTTGAGAGGTGGGCCCAGTTTACAGGCGATACCCCCCTATCTGAAAATATGCTAAACCATCTCAGGAGGAACAAGGCCAAGTGGAGAAGTTTGCTCCACAAGCAACACAGCAGTAGTAGGAGTAATGACCACTCAGGTCAAGTGACTGACAGCCAAGAACAGACTTTAAATGAGGAAGAGACTCCTTAGTGGCAGCGTTGCACTTTTCCTTATAGCACTGCTATCTCTGTCTTGGTCACAGCAGCAAACAAAGTCCCGGGGAGCTAGGAGCCTGTTGTCAAGACCATGGAAAGGGAAGAAATGACAAAGCAGAAGCTCTAAGGGTCCTCACGAACAAGCCTGCGGTTCTGCTGGATCCCGTTCTGGATCTCCTTCACGTTCCTCTCCCCTCTCTTGGTTCTGTACATGCCTGATGCCATTTGTCACCTCCCATCATGAACTGCCTGAATGCGGAGTCCCAGTCAGCAGTACTGAAGCCGGGCCGGGTGCGGCTGCCACGAAGCAGGGAGGATTACCGACAGAATGGGGGTAGACAGAGGCACTCTTGGTTACAGATTCATTCACCACGAGACATACTGTGACATATGTATATAGGCCCAGAGTGCCGCACGCTTCCCAGGCTGGCAGCTGGGCTGCACATTAAACCACCAGCATCTTCAGCATCCAGAAGACACTGGCCAAGCGAGACCGCGCTCACAGAGGGCAGAGAGAGTCTGGTTATTTTAGTAATTAAAACAAAAACCTTTTTAACTTTTGTATTCTGTGCACTAAACAACAGATCTGTAAACCTTGGACTGAAGTTACTCTCCCTGTACACAACTCCACTGTAACAAGGCTCATTTTGGTAATCATTTTTATGCCACTTTGGATAAAAGACAGGCATCTTCTCATTGCAAGGAACAGCATTCCCTCGCAAACGAAAGGGAAGGTGTTGTACAGTCTAAACCTTTGAAACACGAACAGATCTATCTTTTGAGTACTGTTTCAAGTAACATGTTTATATTCATATGTGTACATTTTCTGTAAATACAAAGCGCTACTGATTCCCATGCCAAAATACTGGAGTACTGTGGGATTGCTACCTGTAAAAACATTGGCACTGTGAACAGAATACTGTTAGTTTTAATACAAGAGAAAGCATTTGTAAATATGGTATAGAGTTTATTAATATACACCATTGTTTGTGGATAAAAGCCTTAACTTTTAGCATCCTTCATCTTCTGATAGCTGCCAAAATCATATGGTCACAAGATACGATTCTGAACTGCCTTTCCGCTATCCAAGGTGTATCAAAGGTCATTAAGGAATGAAGTCTGGCAGGAAAACTTCAAACACATTCCATATGGGTCCGTGTTGTTAATCCATGGCACCTTGCACATTTGGTCTAGGCAAATGCTTCACAGAGGCTGAAGTTTAAGTTCAAAAAAACCAAGACCCACAGCAACACCACATAATTTGACAGTTCAAAGTGATTACCATTTATTCAAGAGTGTGAATTTTTATTAAATAGCTTAGTGATCTACAAAGGATGACATGCTAATACTTCTGGAGTCCAGTTGTTTTCTTGAGTGATGTTGCAGTGTACCTGATTTTTTTTCCCCACATTCCCTCCTTAAATAGCCAGCATTGAAATGCATTTGTATTTTTCTTTTCATTAAAAAAAAAATACTTCAACTGACTTTTAGATCAGTCTCACTCAATGAAGGAAAAACAATGCATTGTAGTCAGACTATTAAGAAAAATCCTCTTGACTATCATAGTAGCCGAAGAATTTTCTATGGTCTGGTGTTTGTGAAAGACACATGGCCTTATCTATGCTATAAACAACCTTGGTTTGGATAGTCTTTATAAAACTTTACGTAAGCTTCCCTCATTTCCATGAGATGGTATTCTTGGACACTACTGCATTGCACCCAAGTGATTTTCCTCTTCTCCTCAGCCCCCAGAAAAATTAATTGCATTCGGATGAAGTGTAGTGTTGATGTAAACCCCCCCCCATACAGCAGATCTGTATTACTGTTATCCAAAAGAACTAGCAGGTATGGCCACATAATCGTGTTTGGATGTTAATATCTTGGGGAGGCCAACAAAGAAAGAGCTATTTAAGTTGGTGTTTGGGAAAGATAATATTTACTCATAAAAGTGCAAGGGGAGACGTAATAGAATTTTTCCTCAGTTAGAGGGAATATTGATTAGGCAAAGTGTTCATGCTCATAAAGTGACTAATATGTTTAAAGAAAAATAAAAAGCATAAGTTTTGGTAAAGGGTGTTTGACGCTACTAATTCATTGGACATATATCTTCAGAGAAAGAGACTGAAACCCAGTGAAGTAGGGAGGTGGAAATAACGACGAGAACACAAAACATCCCAAGAACAACATTTTTCTTCTCCTCTACTGTTTTGTAAGCTATAAGCAGTACAAAACATTCTTCTTCCTCCCTCTTCTAAATGGGAGTCACATATTAGAAGTACCATAACAAGCAAAGAGAGAGAGAGCTGGAGTAGAACAGAATTATTTCTAACTACAGGACATAAATGTTTTTAACCACCTGAGGGTGCGGGCAGGAGGATCACCACTTTGCAGCTTTTTAGATGTATCTTTCCTTCTCCTGACAGATTTAGGACAATTATTAGGACATTACGTGAGCAGTGTAATGTGCTTCTTGGAAGCACTTAAGTACATACAAAAGGATATAATTTCCCTTGTTTTGTCTTTTTACTAAGAAACGGAAGCCATTTTCCATCTAGTTCAAAGAATTTTTTTCAAATGTTCTGAAGTTTACTTGAACAAAGCCAGTCTCTAGCAGCATAAAAAGCTCTTGACAGAGGCATTGTGGAGCTGTTTCTGAGGCGCTTCCAGAAAATGGGTCCAACAGGAGAGCCTAGGTACAAACCAAGTTCTGTCATAGCTACAATAAAACCAACACGTTTTCTGTAATTGGAGCCTACAGGGTCCGTTGCAAGTCTGCTCTTACCGAGTCAAAACTTCCCAACTTTGAAAAGCTGCTCTTAAAATGACCAAGCTGTGGGGTTTTTTGGTGCACTGAACATACTTGCTAGATTTCAATCACCTTGTCTAATGAAACAATGCTTGAAATGGGTTCAGGGTGGCTCCAGAAACGCTTCTGTACTCAGGAGCCAAACCCATTACACAGGATTGGGTCTGGGCCAGTTTGCCTCAGGTGCTCTAGACAAAAGTGCGTTGAAAAGTTCAGCTCTGGCAGCCAGATTCACTGGGGTCTGCAATGCGAAACGCTACCAGTTGGTTTCCCATGGAAGCAGCCAAACCGTGCCCGGTACAGCCAATCCAGCAGCACCAGTGCTCAGCATACGCGGTTGTGATACATATTCGGTATTACCTAGTTTGGAGGACATTTCTGTACTGGGATTTCTCCCCAGGATGCCAACAGAATGCTAGATGCACAGAATACAAAAAACATCTATGCAGATAATGCAGATTTTTGTCTTGTTAGCCCTATTTGCCACTTTACAGAAAGCCCTTGTAAATTATTTTTCTTTCTTACTGAGCCAGTGCAGCTAAAAGATTCTGAAATTTTAAATTTGAATTAGGTTTTTCATATAATGAAAGAAGCAGAAAACTGCTAAAAGCAGTAGCTTAAAATGCTTTTATGCCCCACAAATACGATTTGATTAAAACCCAGTTTCTTTAAATGCAGATTTCATACCATCAAAGAGAACAAATCTGTTCTAATAACAACACGATAGTAATAAAAGAAAGTGATGATAAGTGAAGCTTTTAGGCTGGTTAAAATAATGCATATGTATGCATTTTCATTAAATAAAGATTTTTGCCTACCTTTACGTTTTTAAGGATCAATGTTCCAGCCACCAGCCAAAAGGGGGAAAAAAGGACGATTGAAAATGTGCACCTTTGAAATACAGAAGGAGAGAGTGGAGTATCTGAGATTAAGTAGACTCTATGGAAAAAAAAACCCACACGATCCACTGTTGTATCTAACCTAATCGACAACATGAGACAATAATTTTACTATACTATTTTGATTTTTGTCATGAAAACCAGTCACCCTAAATGATCAGTGAGAAGACACATTTACCACAGTAATTGAGATAAGCCCACTTTCACACTGCATCTCTATCTCACCAGCTTTTCCAATCTGTGGTTGAAATTTCTGTTAAAGGTTTCCAACAAAACAGAGACAGAATGCATGGTAGCCCTTCCAAATGGAGAAAACACTCAAGTAGTTACAATTTTATTTTCAGGTATCAGTCAGAGTACCACCCGTAATTTACTGCCTTGTTCAGTCACTCAGCTGAGTTGTCAGTAAAGTGCTCCTGTTCCCCTTCTGCTGCCACAGTCCCCTGCTTATGGCCCACAAAAATCAATACTAAAATTTGAATTAAGATTCTGCAAATCCAAAAACAGCCAGCCCAAAACAAACAAAACAAAAACCCAAGGCAAGCTTCATGCCATGAATATGTATCCAAATTACTTTGATTGGTGCAAACTATTATTCTATTACTTGTTTCTATAATCCATCCAATATTTTAGGTACATAAACTAAAAGTGCTGAGCATAAGTTTGACTTGGATGTAAAATATATTCTGCTTACCTTTGAATTCAAGATTGTATATGTCATGTTTATTGTAAAGCATTTTATATATACGTATTCACATATCTTATACAACTCTATGGGCCAGACACTGGTCCCACCAACTTCACTGGGACCAAGAATCAGCCCCCATATGTGCGTATATATGCCATATGCATCATTCTGGAAGGAAGCACTAGATTGTGTGAAAATGCTGTGACTGCTATGCAGTGATGCCAAGAGACTTAACTGTATCTTTTTTTAACATACTGCTGTAAGTATTCATCATGTCAAAGAATGACAACTAATAAAAAAAAAAAAAAAAAGAATGAAGTGTCCAAAGTTCTTTGGTAGAGCCAGTTGATTGAAAGCATCCCCTTAGTTTGCAGAAGACATTCTGGTGTGACAAGGCAGCAAAAGTCCTGCTGCATCCATCCTCCCACTGCCTCTCCTTCCTACCAACAAAACAACCACTTTCCCAGTGCACTGTTTCTCAGAAGAACTTTTCTCTAAATTTACCCTTAGCATTGCTGTAGGAATTTAAATGGAATTAACAGCAACAAAGTCTTTCCATATCTTTCTCCTAAGCATACAGTAGAAGGATTTTCCAACCCCAGGGAAAATGTTTCCCTGTTTAAACATTTAAAGAAGATGGAGTTGTCTTCTACTATTGTTTCAGTTCCAGTAACTCGTTCTCCTTAGTGTCAATGGTCAGTTTTAATCTCCATTTTCTCATTTCTCAGTTGCGAACAATTACATATATAATGTGCAACATGACAGAGGCTTGTGAAGTTTAATTGAAAATATGGGAAATACTGACATTCCACACTGATAAATATTTCTAAGTGAGAAATACCTACCATCGCTGACGGACTTCTGCCACTGCAGGGACTCTTCTTGACTTTGATACATTTCTAAAGCCAGAATTTAGCTATACCTCAGTCCAGTAACAACACTCACATAGTCTGTGCACAGCAAATGCTACAATTGAACTGAATATAGGAGCTGAAGATAGATTTGGTCTCATTGTTATTTAGCCAGCATTTTAAATTCACTTTCTTAAAATTAAAAAAAAAAACAACCCACCCTTCAGAATCATAACAAAAAGTGTTTTCGTGTGTCCTCCAGATGCAAGCTGAATTGCAGAATAGATTCTAGATTGAAACCCCTTAGAGATCTGTCCTATATACGGATGGATATGTGATGGTTTCTCCAGGAGAAGGTTTACATACTCAGCGTTGGAAAACCACCCACAATTTTCCACAACGGATTTAGCAGTGCTATTTTGAAGAACCACTAAGTCAATACATTTTCCTATTCTGCACAGGCACTGTCTGTATGAATGCTGACATTTAAGGGTTCGAAACAAATAACCTAGACTAGCATGTTGAAATGAATCACTGAACTTAACAGAAAAAGACAAAATAATAATATGGCAATTTTGTCCTGGCTAAAGACTTAACTGTGGTGTTAAAGCTTAGCTGGATAATCTGGGAAATATAATTATTCATTAAGAAAAGAAGCAATACAGTATGCATGTGACAAACAATTATTTAGGTGACAGACACTCCTTTTCCCTAAAGGTGAGGAAGGCAGATTCTCTCCAATGTCCACCATATTCCAATCCTCTCCAAGCTAACAGGGGCGTAGTTACCAAATACGCTGGTTTTAGCAAGAAGGCAGGCTTGCAGTGTTCCCTCTCCTACACCTCTTGATCTCTCAGTGATGTTGCGTGCACCACAGTCTCAAACAGCTATTTAGGGACAGATAGACAGAAAATTAACCACAGAATAGCGGAGGGCTTAAATTGGCTCTGCCACAAAAAACAGTGGATCACAAAAAACAGTGGATCACTTTACTATATCCTGGGCTGGTCTGGGTCTCAGGAAGAGTTTTACTAAGCATCATGCAACAGCTCCATCCATGACAATGGAATTCTGCTCCCAGCAGCACCACTTCCTAGGTGCTGCCTTGGGTGTCCCCGCAGGGCCACGCAGACCTAACACACAAGGAAGTGAGCATCACAACAGCAGATGAATTTCATGTCAGACGATTTTATGGTAATAATACACTTTAGAGAGAAGAGTTGAACCTATACCTTATAGGGCTCTGAATATATGGTACTAGATTAGGAAGGGGACCTGGGTGTCATAAGATGTTGTAACTAAAATGGTGTATTAGAATTCATACAGAGATAAAGAGGAGTTGTACTATTATCTCCACCTCTCCTACCACCCAGACATACAATTTATGCCATAATTTTCTATGCCCTAATTTTCATAGTAATCGCCCCTCTCTAGAAAGTGCAAGTACAAGAGTGGGAAGTGCAAAGAAGGGTGTCAAAAAGCAATGTGAATCACAAACAACCTCCAGAAAGGAGAGACAGGGTGTAGCTCCATTGGTACCACCTATAGAAAAAATGAACATTTGTGCTTCTGTTTTCCCTGAACCAGAATATAGGTAAAACAAAGTAAAGCAATACATGTGGAAGCTGCTGCCACAAGAATACATCAACCTTTAATCACACAGCAAAACTTAAAATATTGAACATTTACATAAATAAAAACAAAATTCATAGTTACAAACAAATATTACTAAATTCATAACCTTGGAGGAAACATACTTTAAGACTTAAATCAACCTTTTGTTTGCAACGACACCTTCATGACCTGTTCATGTGGGTCAGCAGCTGTTACATTCCAAATCCAAAGTTTTCATAACATACCAAAAAGAAAAATCTAGAGCTACACCTACACAATGTAGTTGATGATCCTCATACCTGTAACAGGACCTACCAACATCTGGAGACAAAGTCGGGGCTAGTTACTTCATCCAATCAAAAACCAAAGATGAGAAGTACCGTAACATGTGGTAGATTCACAGACAGATTCAACAAGAAAGATAAAATATTGTCCCAGAGACCACTCTTTTGTATCTTTCATGTTTTGCAGTGGATAAATATATTTCAATTCAATCTTCAGAGTGAGGAGGAAAAAATTATATATATTAGTATCATCAACTGAGAGACCAAAACACAAGTGGAATTACTTTGTTTGAAACGTACTGTTTTGCTGGGATGAGGTTCCACACATATGACAAGAACTCCCACGACACTGGCACTGCCCTCTATGGTACCTATGCACCACAGATTTCCCCTCAGTGTAGCCAAAAAGTCAACACCACCAGTTCTACCATTACTGCAAGAAACATCAAAGAGTGGCCATTTGCACTATGTGCTTTGAAGTACCTTTTATCAGCACTATGGCCTAATTAAGATGCACACGTGTGTATGTTAACTGCCCCAACTCCCACATTAAAGGGAAACCTTCCTCAAGAACGCTGCTACCTGAAGACTGCCTATGCAAGACAGATATTAAGCAAACGAAGAAACATACATTAAATAAGTCAGTGGTGATGCTGGATGGGTACTTCAGCTACTCAGCACAGCTAACTGACATTGACACGTTGTATGCTTTAGGTGCATAAAGGCATATACAAAAGTTTTAATGTAGCAAACACTTCCTACATTCACCTCCACTGTAGCGACAAAAATAATATACACACAAATTGTATTACTTGAAGGTATTAGTGGACTGAATTGAAGAAACCTGGATAAGCTGCATAGTCTACTTCCTTCTGCGCTCGACCCTCAATTTCTGTGCTCACTGTATCAGGAGCCACATCTGGAGACGACAAACTGATTATCAAGCCCCCATTTTTACCTTCTTAGATCTCTTGCCCCCCATGCACACCTAATTACAGTCAGCTTCTTGAAGACACCAACTAGTCACAAGCAAGACAAAAATAATTCTCTTCAGCGAAGTACAGTATTTATTTAGTATCTTCCAAATCATATATCATGTTCAAGAGCAGAGCGATTTCCCCCTCACCCCCATAACAGAGGGAGAATTCTTCCTTCTCCAAGATGCTCTGGATTGGTCTAGAAGAGAGAAACGTCAGAGACTGCAGGGTATTTCATGTAAGAGAGCCACAGCAAGAAGCTCACAGCTCACTAGGAGAACGTAGCAAGTAAATACAATTCTTGTGAGGCTTCACTGTCACCTAGATATGAGAGGGGCCTAAGACACTTCACTGCAAGGTATTGAGTTAAGTGGAAGCAAACACTCACACGCAAGGGCACAGTAAGGAGAGAAGGAGCTACTTCCAACCCCCTTTTTATTTTCTGTCTTCCTTGGTCATTTCCAAGTTCTCCGTAGTCAAAACTATGGAGGTTTTAGCATAATAAAACCTGGCTTTTTTGATTTCAAGAGAAACATTTTCCTGAGACTCAGGTCACCTTCAATTCCTATCACAATTCTTAAGCGCATTTTACAACAGTATGAAGCCTTTTTTTTTTTTTTTAAGAGATTACAGTATACATTTTACTTTCCCAGTTTTAAGGATTCATAGTTAAAAACAGTACCCTTAAATTTTGGTAGGAAAGAGCGTAGGAAAGGTGTCTGGACTTCAGATATCTTTTGCCAAATCTCTGCCCGAGACCTAAACATATCACAGTATAACTTTGCATTACCAACAGCCTTCATTTTCTTTCTGAACAGTTCCACTACTTCGGGCTACATGTTTGCAGACTTTGAAATATAACCCGCTAACAAAATGATCTGACATTTTGATTACTACAGCTCAGTCACATTGTATGTGGAATGCTAGCTAAAGGTTGAATTTATTTATTTGCACCACAGTAACACTTTGGACCAGTTTAGTCCTAGACCAGGGCCCCACAAGGGACACCAATACTGCTCCTACCACAAGTCTTCACAACAGAAATAATTTAGTAACAGATTCATGTTACTTCAAAGCTTAAGAAGAAAACCACCTGTAGAGAGCTAGATGTGAAAGGACAGCCATTTACTTTAATGATAAAGTAGCTAAACTTCTATGGTTTTGTGGAAAATGTGAATTGATCCCCTGTAAGAAGTACCTTTAAAAACTCTGTATGTTTTACTGTTTTTTTGGGGGAAAGAGTTTACTCCTTCACCAATTCAACTGCAGTTCTTTCTTTCTGGTACCTCAGTGTCATTAATTTAAAGGGAGAACTTACATCATCACTCTTCAGTTACTTGACAGTTTCAAGTTTTGCTGGTGGGTGTTATATTGCTCTCAGGGACATCTTATATAATAATACAGATGTCATTTTTCAGCTGGCACAGCACATCTACAAACTTAAATTTTACTGAAATCCATGAAAGTATTTAGTCTTCTTAAAGCTCTGAGTATCAGCAAGGAGCTTGCACCTTCAAAAGTAGCACAGGCTCCTCCAGCTGTGATACTAAAAGCACTTTCAAGATGTAAAAGATATTTATATCTTTAATAAGAGCTGGTCTCCTTGTAAGACAACCTGTGATAAATGCATTAGAAAGGAAATATACTTCAAAACTTCCCTAGAGAAAATAATGTAAGGGGGAGAAAAGGAAGGCACCATTGTCAAAAGGTGACTCAGCCAAAAAAAAAACAGTCTCCCAGAAAGTTCACCTAACCGATTCATATATCTGAGACCCGAGCTTTTATATCTAATAAGCCTTGACCACCTAGACATCAGAAGCCATAGGGGGGTTTTGTTGGTTTTGTTTGTTTCACTCCACAGTTGCTTCGCTGTAGAGTGGCTTTGGGTTCTGCTACAGAGAAAAAAGAGGTAAAAGTCACCACTTCTCACTGTGGATGTCATGTTCATCACTGAAACACATTCTCATGTAAATTATTCGAGTTTTCACTTCTTGCTACTGCTACGTTTCTCTGTCAGAGAAAAAGGCTTTTAGTACCTTTTTTTTTTTCCCTCTTCATGCATTCACAGACAAATCAGGTCGCTGCAAACAGATTTCTTGCTTCTGAAAGAATACAGTAGCAAAACCTACAAATTTGAACAAAACTCCTTTATAGTTTTCCAACTTGACTGTACCAGAATGTACTTTCTTTCTGGAGACCTAACCTACTACAGCATTATCATTATGGCTTTGTGCCATCATTCCCATCTTCATTATTTCTCACAATATAATTTGTTTTTAATTATCCACAAATTTTATCACTTATTTCATTACTAAAAATATGAAACTACATTAATCTAGAACCTTTCCCTATAACCCTAATAGAAACACTTCCTTTCAGTGATTACTATTATCTGCCAGTTAATCAGTTCTACATCCATTTAACATATACTTTGTGGATAACATGAATGCTATATTTTAATTAACACTGTTCTACTACAGCTACTTTTTTAAAAGATGATTTAAAAGATCTATTTTTCCAGTAAAGTCATATGAGATCACTCCTGTTACCTAAGTATTTCCAAATCTGCACTAGGATGCCATAAGACAGGTTTTTTTGCCTAGAATTGAGACATGCTAATTGACCTATAGTCACCTGGTTTTCCCCACTTTTCTTAAAAGGAAAACTCAGATGCCACAATAATTTTCTGAATTTCTATATTACTCTGAGATTTATTCAAAATGAACATAAAAGGCCAGATATGTCCTTCAGAGAGCTTCTTTAGATTTTGCAGAATTAAATTGCTTAATTTAACTTATTCCTCCGTTAGAGAAATACTTTAGTAGTAATTAGTACTCCCTCTTGCTTTGGAGTAAATACTTTTCATTTTTCCTAAAATCTGTGCAATTCCTAAGTGAGACTTTGATTCTTGTTTAAGCAATGGAACGGCAACAACTTCCAAACGAAAGCGCCAGTGACCATTACCAGGTGCGACGTTCGTGATCCTCAATGCATATCAGGTCAGCCACTGACGATTATTGTGCTCAGTCAAGGTCTGGCCACAAACCGTTTTCTTCTGGTTTTTTGCTGCAAGGGAGACGTGTATGCTGGAGAACGAGAACTGACCTAGTCCTATGATCAGGATGCAAAAACCGTTCTCCGTGGCTTTTATTACGCTTGAGAGGGGGAAAAGAGGAGTATAGGGAAGAAAAAGATTGTCTGTGAGTTCATACAGATGTGTAAATAGCACAAGTCTCTGTGGGTTCCCTGGGGAGCCACTATCTTAGCAGAATGTTCACATACTCCTCTCCTAGCAACAGCACCAATAGCTTGCAGAGAATGAGGCGGGATCTCCCAAATTCTGTTTATTTCATTTACCTTTTGTCACTGTTTGTCTTTTATTTGTGACCTTAAGATTCTAACTCAAAAAACATGATATCACTGACAAACTAGGTTATAGAGCAGATTATTTGCTGCACTGGCAGCCTCATTGTTCTAACACACTAACTAGAAAGTACACTCTTCAAAGCTTAAGAAAAGGCTATGCCACTACTGAAAAATAAGAAAGGGGCTCAAGTTTTACTGGAAGTTTGTGGGGAAAAAAAAAAGACCCTGCAGAAACATAGTAAGCAAAGCCTTAATATAATTCACATACATGCAGACAGTGCATGAGAGGAACAGAAGACATAAGAAGCAAATACAATCCGTTCAAAAACATGTGAGTGGTCAGAAGGGCAGATAAGGAAGAGGGGTTGTTGATACAGCCCACATTTCACCTGAGTCAAATCAAGTACAACTTTAAACTGGCTATTTTTACTGTTACAAAATACTGACTTTCAGATTATTTTCCCACTGTACATGCTGGTAAGGAAGCTCCAAACTTAACAAAATTAAAAACAAGAACATTGAGCTTGACCTCTATTCAGAAACACTTCCTCAAGAGCAAGGAAAGAGCATAACAAAACCAGCAAGGAAAGAGCATAACAAAACCAGTGGCTTATCAAGCCCACCCCAGTAGATGACAGTCAAACATGGTAAGTCAGTCAGGCAATACACCTGCTGGAAAAATAATGGAAAAAGATGACTAAAATACCAGCCAGACAAGATAAGTGACAAACAACAGAATACACAGACAAAAAAATAGTATTCTAAAGGACAGAAAAACCCCTCACTTCAGCAGTAGCACACACAACCATCTTCACTGATTCGCACTGCTATTTCAGAGCTTTTAACATAGATACCTAGAGCTCTATCAAAAATCAAGACAAATACCCTATAAGCTGACCATGCATCACACAACCATAAGGCAACAACAACACGTGAAGAAAGTAAAACTAAGCTTCTTTTGAATTTCTTCCCACTCCTCCTTTATTCCAGCAGCTGTTGCTTGGTGGCAACTGCTGCCCAGCAAATACAGCTGCTGTCTTACAGCGCAAGAACTAAAAAGTAAAACAGAGAAGCAGGAACAGTCTAGTTTAACTTTCCTCATTAAGTAAAATGCAGAGTACTAAAGAGGAAGCACAGATGGCAAGAACAAATGCATAAGTTCTCCACAGTTCAAGGTGATAGGATAGGCAAGATACTCTTTATTTCAAACACCGCCTTACGTTCCACTGCAGCAACTCTAACGAAATCAGTAGCGATGCAGAAGCGTTACTGGAGGCTGAACTCTGCCCAGCCCTGCACACACACACTTGCTCAGCTTTATGAATGCACCTAAACTCGTTCAAGTTGTCATTTACACGTGAAAAGCAAAGAATGTGTATGCTTACAGGAGCAGGGTGTGATCTTTCATCTGAAAAAAATGTGAATTTTTATGCCAGATGGTCACTTGGACTTTTAATCAGTAAGTAGCAGCATATTTTCATTTGTGTAACCTAAATGTAACCTAAATGTTGCAAATCCCTGCAATTCCATGGCAATGCTCGTTATGTGTGTACTGCACCGTAAATAGAAACTTTCTCCAGCAGTCGTCTTACATGGGATATCAGCAGATATTTCTTTAGGAAAAGCCTACTACCACATAAACTCACCACATAAAATCTTCAGTGTTTTCTCCTAGATATTAAATGTTTAGGAAAATTAAGTAGCAGATTTATTTTGTGAATAAGAGAATAAATTAACCCAGTGTTGACTTTACTGAGTCAAATACACATAAATATATATCACACCAGTCACTTATAAGCATGTACCTCTACCATAAAAATATAAAGGGATTATAATTTTGCTGTTAGACCAATTACTGATAAAGCAAAATTACTTTTAAGATTTGCAACACCGATCTGGTGTAACACTGCTCTCTTGTGGTTAAATACATACAATTCCATCTACAGAATGTATCAACTATATCAATTATTTTCAAAATGTTCAAATATATTTTATGCTAAGACATTTTTTGCTGATCAGGGGTTTGCTGCAACCAGTGCCAACTCCACCCCTGCACACTGTGCTGCTACCTCTCTGTTGCCTAAAGAGGCAATTTAGGCTCCTGCTTTTGGTTCTGACCCATTGAAATTAAACGCCTACATTAGGCTTAAACAAAAGGTATGTATACTTCCATCCCAGTAACAATCAAATTGAGAGTCTGAACACTCCTGCTCACAAATACTCTGCTTTTAAATTCCACTTCAGCCTTCCAGGCAAATAGCCTGAATAAAAATGTAAGCAGAAATTAAAATGTAAAGAGGATGAGAAACAGCTGGAACAAAAGGACTGCATTGTTTTTCTTTCAACATGCAAAACAAAATAATCACATTCCCATTGCAGAATGAGAGATCCTGCTGACAGGATTATTGGGGGAAATAATGAATATCAAAAGAAGGACCTTTTGATTATTATAATTAGTTATTAGAACTAATTCTCTAAATAAAGTATACCATAGAAACCAATATCTAGCACAATCAAAAATCTCTCAGCTAATTAGCGAAATAATAGGTAGATAAAACAGAGTACAGTTACGCTATTGCTGCTATTCCAATCTCTAAGTACAAAACATGATATTTGAATTTAAAGAAAAAGATCTCTTCAGCAACACAGAAGGTTTTAGAATCTTAAATTTTTGCTAGGATGGCAAGTTCAAACACCTACTGTAGGTGCTTCCGTATACATCTGAATTAATTAGGTTTCATATTCACAATTAAGTGATTTTCAGTCATTTTTGTCTAGTTCTGTTAAACACAGGCCATGATCATTTATTTGTAACTTAATTTTGAGATGTCCTAATATAAACTGAGTAACATTGACATTTGAGTTAGTATCAATTATCTTACAGAAGACAGCTATTTTATTAACACATGACCACAAATGGACAGGCAAAACATTTCTTTGCCTAATAGTTATAGATCCAAAAAGTACATTGAAAACCAATGATAAATAGGAATTATTTCTGTCTGTGATTACTATTAGTGAGAAAATATTTCTGAAACCCAAGAATTTGTAACTAATGTGGACAAATAATACTGAAATGGACAAAGTATTTCCCAAGTGGAAGGACAGTTGTCATCTTCAGCCTTTACCCACAGCATGATTTTAGATATTGTTACAACTATCACAGCAGTTAGACAGTGGCCCCTCAACAAAATGGTCCGAAGTCTAACTATGGAGTATGATGTGCATTGTTATAAACCATTGAAACATTTACAAACAAGAAAGGACAAAGCTTGTGAAAGACCTATCCAGATTGTGCCTTTCACATTTATCAGTCAAACTGAATGGTTGGGCTTGGAAGGGACCTCTGGGGATTATCTAGTCCAGCCCCCCTGCCGAAGCAGGGTCACCTACAGCAGGCTGCACAGGACCTTGTCCAGGCGGGTCTTGAATATCTCCAGAGAAGGAGACTCCACAACCTCCCTGGGCAGCCTCT
>Ga0065711_1042082_pt1 | contig 15663 bp, 11 predicted proteins | sample Hoacrofraction12_FD_59098 | JGI IMG/M metagenome (GOLD analysis project Ga0065711, IMG submission 59098) | Hoatzin crop microbial communities from Cojedes, Venezuela - Epithelial fraction 12 v2 (version 2) | ecosystem: Host-associated > Birds > Digestive system > Esophagus > Crop | place... | reverse complement strand
CCCCCCCCTTCTTCTGAACCCTGCCAAAAAAGTACTTGCCATGGTGGCTTGCAGAACAGCCCCATAGGCACAGACGGGCCATAAGGAGGAGAGTATCCAAGCAGCAGCTGCCTGGTAGAATGGTGCTGTGCTGCAGCTCCAGCTGCGGTGAGCTGTCACTGCATAGGAGCCAGCCAGGGCATTACAACTGGCTTGGCACTGGCTACAGACCCCTTCAGGAGCTGTGGAGTTGGACAGCAAGACCAATTATGGAAGCAAGCAAATCAGCATTATCGTGGGTAGTGCTGGACTCAGGAGGGCAGCATTCCAGGCTTTAAGATTAAATTCAAAAGCCCTCTTTTATGCCTATTCAAACACCCTGCTGAACCTGCTGCTGCAGGATGAGGGCAGTTTGATGTTACTGCCTACTTGATCTATCTGACTTCCTCACCGCCCTGCTTGCAGCTTTTCTGCACCCGCTGACAGCAATCTGTGGTTTGTGGCCTGTACTAGCCTAGTTTCAGAAACCCAAATTTGAGGCATGCTGGTGATGCGTGCTGACAAGAATGGGAAACACAGGGTGTTGCAGGGGATAGCCAAATCTCTGGACAGAGGGCCCCGGAGCAGCAGGCTTCCTGCAGACTGACTTGGTGACTAACAAAAGCATAAAACAACAAGGAGGAACAAACAATAGGAAGTGCCTGTCTGACCAAGGCCAAGCTTAGTGTCTTGCCTGACCACTTCCGGCCCGGTGCGTCAGGCTTGGCAGCTGAGCAAGACGCCAAGCCTTGACTGCACGTGAGTCGGCTTAAGCAGTGGACCTGGGGTTCACTGCAGGAACTCATCATACTCTTTGGGGATCAGCAAGTGCTCACAGGAATCTCTCCTCATCGTTGCTGGTCTGAACACTTGGACAGGAGAAGGAGCCATCAGAAGTGGTGCCACCATGGCTTTGGCTTTGCTTGGGTGCTGCAATACAGGGACAAACTATGAACATACCCTGTGGAAGGAGGTGCTGGCTTGTCCAACAGCTCGCTGTCCAATTGTGTCTGCATGTGCCAGCTCTTCAGCATCCCTCTCCTCCACTGCATGAGCTTATGCTATACCCATCCCTTTGCTCTCCCAGAGGCAAATGCATGTTGCCTCCGCCATACGCTGCCTTCCCTATATTGCTAGGGTATCGGGGAGCTGCCCTCAGCCGCTCTGCAGGAAGCAAGCCAGAAGGGCAAAACAGAGACTGACTAGGCTAGTCAAAGGCAAGAGACATACCTGCTTGGGTTGATGCCGCTCTGGTCGCTGGTCCCTGGGCTGGGCCTGCTGCCTGTGCACAGGTTTGTACAACATGCTCTTCAGGTATTTGTAGAGGTTGCTTTTTAGGTGCAAGGGGTTATAAGCAACTTCCACTTCCAAGCTGTTCAGGGCGCTCTGCTCAGACAGAAGAAAGAACCTAGTGGCTATGAGATGTGACAGGTAGAGGCTGTGGTGCTTGGGGTTTTTGTATGTCGTTTTTAGTGTCGAGGGCTGGTTTTGCAGGGATGAGTGTTACAGACACTCCATGCCACCCTGCAGTGATCGGAGAAGGGATCTTTGGCTGTGCTGCTACCCACAAGGACCACTCTTAGCTGTGTATAGAACAAGAAGCATCTGCAACCAAGTCTTAATGGATTTAAGCATTCCCTTGCAGGATGCAGTTCTATCCTCTCCTATGCCCAGAATCAACCAACAAGCTGGAGCACCCTGTCTGGGCGCTGTCACCCTCAGCTCTACTTCCTAAGGCCTCTCCCCACCCGCCGGCAACAGACATGAAACACTGCTCCAAAGGACAGGCATTTGCTGCCCGTGAAGGAAGCTGTAGGACATATTGGCTGCTGGGAAGAAGTTTTGGAGCGCTCCATCATATTCCAGCTGTCACTAGACATTTTAACAGCTGTTTGCTCCTCTACTCATCTGCTAACACCTATAATGAGGGCACTGCCCTTCCTGGCATCACCTGAAGCAGAGGCAAACAACTCAGAAGAAGAACATATGGATGCACAATAAGAAATGCAGAAGCTTGAATCTATTGGAAGAAACAGAGATGCTTTACGTATTGATTTATCTTATGCCCAAAGCACCTCTCTCTTCAGTCTGAGGAGATCCATGTTCCCCAGCAATGAGGGAGATGGTAGATACATCTTCAGCTGCAGCTGCATGTCCTCTGCATAAAGGCTAATCATTACTCTGATCCCTGCTTGTACAGCTGGGATCCTTTCCACAGATACTTGTGCAGGGCTGTCAATGACTTACCTCTATAGGGCCATACACTCTCTCAGGATATTCAGCAAGGAGGGCTGGGAAGGTTGATGGCAGCAAGAGCTCTCTGATGGCGACCGCTTTGACAAGGAGAGTAGCAGAGTCGGAAGGGACAATGATGTAGTATGAATGCACCATGATGTTCCAGTTTGGACTAGTGTTCTGTGGCTCACGTTTGGCCAAAAGCATCCACTTCCTTTTCTAAATGGCAAAAGCCAAAACCAATGTGAAAAATGGGCAATAGCCACTTCCTTCAGCACTTTCACTGTAGGGGCTGCTGGGTTCAGGAGCATTCATACACGTCAGAATAAGAACACTATTCTGCATTAAGGTTGAGCATAGTATGTTTTGGTTGTTTTTTTGTTTTGTTTTATTTTTTTCAATTGAATGCAAGACAGTTCTTAAGAAAAACATCCAATTTTGCTTTATGACTTGTCAGTAATGGAAAGTCCTCCACATCCCAAACCTTGGTTAATTATTTTCACAAAGATGCACATTTAACTCCAACCCTGACTTTTGCACTTCATATCTCCAAACACTGGATTTCTGACAGGCAAGAGAGTCTTCTCCAAGGTTTGATGTGCTGTAGCGTCTTTCCAGTGGATGCACTGGATGCATTGGGTGGAAGGATTTAGAAGCCAATGTAAAAAAATGATGTGGCCCATGAGATGAAGCTGCAGGTTTTGAAGCATGTTTTCTGGTGCAGGCTAGACAGATCTTACTAGATGTGCACTAACTATGCCTTCCTATGGCAATCCCTCTCCATGAGACTGCAGTTTTCACATACTCACCAGAAGACTATGACACAGAGCATGGAAGCTGTGCTGGTTTATCTCCAGTTCATCCCAGTCTAGCTGCCAGCAGCTTGTGGGCTTGATGATGAAGGGCAGTCCATACAGTACAGACTCACAGACCCCTTCAGACTTCAAAGCCCTGCAAATATACAGCTCATGTTAGTGAAGCACAGCCAACATGAAACCAGCAAGAAGACTCTACCAGGAGACAGCTAGCCCAAGTGGCTACGGCAATATCTGCTGCAATAATGCTACAAGCACTTAATGCCTGTATTGCAGTGGCCTGTCACTACGAAACCTTGCAGAAAAGTCCAACTGCAGTGAAAAGAGGCTTTCTAGCTGATTTCCAGATTCCCTTGTGTCTGTATCGACAAATGGTTTTAAACTAAAAGAGGGGAGATTCAAACTGAATATAAGCACATTTTTTATGATGAAGGTGGTGAGGCACTGGCACAGGTTGCCCAGAGAGGTGGGAGATGCCCCATCCCTGGAAACATTCAAGGCCAGGCTGGAAGGGGCTCCGAGCAACCTGATCCTATTGAAGATGCCCCTGCTTACTGCAGTGGGGTTGGACTAGATGGCCTTTAAAGGTGCCCTCCAACCCAAACCATTCTGTGATTCTATGAAGAAGCAAATCCAATTTTCATACATTTTCTATACGAAACAGATTGTTAATCTGGCCTCCTGGCCATATATATAATTCACCCAGGCAATTACATCTGTTCCTAAGTAATTTTTACTGGATCGTGGTTATCCACATCGTTATTCACTTAAACTGACTTGTGCTCCTGCACAGAGCCAACATCCCACCACAAACACCAGTACAGACTTTACAGTGCTTGACGTTGCCTGTCCATAGCACACTTCTGCTCCATGACAGGCCATTATTAAGTAGCTTCAGTGCTTTGGCTGTGGGCCATTTATACACAATTACTGAGCGCTCTTCAGCTGCTGACAGGATGACAATCATTTTAAGAACTGCTGCATAGTTCAGAAATTACAAAAAATTTTTCCTATAAATAAACGTCAGAAAAGACACTAGAGAGCATCACTCTTCTTGTTATGCTCTGTGCTTACCAGCCACAGACTGCTGATGAGGAAGAGAATAAATTCTTACGTGAAGTCACACAGCACTATGAGGCTTTGCTTGCTTTTTTACTACTAGTCAACTAGTTAGCTCAGGCTCTGACATCCAGTTAAATTGCTGTGGCCTCATTAGGTAGTGAGAGAACAGCAGAATTATATATGGAGCAATGGCTGCAATCTACAGAACTTCACACTGGAGGGAAACAAGTGTTGCATGAATAATAACATCTATGGCATTATGCTCATAAAGTGCTGGTGTCATGGTGACATCATTTTTGACTCTGTGCTCCTGTCTGCCTGTGTGGCATGTGCTGTTTCATAACACTAAAGATTCAGAGGGGTTGAGGATATCTTACATCAGAATTTTGCTCACTAGCGCGCTGAGTACCCCAGCGCTTTATGTTGATGTTACTAGGTCCTAGTTGAAATTGCAGAGAAAGAATGATGGCTGCTATTACACCAGCCTTCCATTTACCAAGTGCGAAGAACGTAACAACACTTACTTTACAACCTGGAGTTTATACAGCACTGTAGCTGGCCAGGCTGCCATCTGGCAGGGTGAATTCAAATCTGCTGCTCTCACAGTACCATCAGGTGTCCCAGAAAGTAGACCTGGGTTGAGCAATCTCTCCTGCAAATCGCACTTCAGGCACACTAGGAGAAGGAGATTGGTTCAGATTGCTGGAAATGGCGATGTTTAGCACATGATATGCTCAAAGCACTTACAAACACTAAGTTAATATTTTCTAGCAACAGCAACTATTAAGTGAAGAACAACTCTAAAGCCTGTGACACAAGGCAACAGGCTATCCCCATTTTACACATAAGAGGAAATACCATGTGCTTGGCATGTTAATGAAACAATGACTGGTTAGTAACTGGGCAGGCAAGTTCCAGTTTTGGCGATGTGATGAGAGGCCAGCTGCAGAGGGAGCAGAAGGTTGTTTCCCAGTGCCACACTAGGTTCCGGGCCACACATTTCCTGCCAGCTTTTCTATCTATGTTTGCGGAGAAACCTAGCACACTGATGACACTAACTCTGGTATAACATGATATATAGCTGCATAGGATTTCTCTGGCCTTCTACAGATTTCTTGAGTGTGGGAAAGTGAAAAAAACTGACTGCAGCATAACTTGGTTTGTCTTGCTAGCTACAAGACAATGCATCAAGTATGAAATTCAATGTTATGATGAAGGGAAAAATCCACCTTTAACAAAGTATCATAATTGCCTGTGCTAGTCTGGAGGCTGTCATCATAGCTACTACCACATAAAGTCACACTGGGCCTTCTGATCTGCTCGCTGTCGAGCGTATCTGCAAAAGCCACTAGCAACTCTGTACGAACTTTGGTGCCAGTCTGGAACTGGCCTGTGGGTCACCAGAAGAAAACAAGTGTGCTTCTGCTGCGGTGGCAATGGGAAGCTGCAGCTGAGTACCATATCAGAGTGGCATATAGTACCACACTGGAGACGCACGGAAAGGGGATTGCCAGAACTGCAGGTGCAGATTCCCGTGGCGGTGCAACGGTGACAACAGAGTTAACGACAAATTACGGGAAACACTTCTGTCTGCTGTAGCTGTTGATGTTTTCAGTGCTCACCTAAGGATGGATTAGGGATTTGGACTTAAGACTAGTAAAGGAAAAAAATTACATATTCCTTACAAATTTTCCCACGCATTATCGTAACTGTTGGCAGCCCCAGGTAGAATGTTAGCTATTTTAGTCCTAAATCAATAGATATAAATACAAGCCAAGTCCCTTTGTAAGACAGCTTTTATTTAAGTGCAGCTCTGGCACAGACTTTTACTATACAAGGAACGCAATTTTTAGGGCTATACAACTGAGCCAGAAGGTCCTTGGCTCTCATTATGTAAGGCCCTTTTTACCTTGAACAGGTGGCTACAAATTCACATACTCTTCAAGGCATATTTTTGCTGCAGAATGGAAATGAATCATAGCATCAGCAGCCAGAGGACATGTCAGCAATCTAGAAGTATTCTAAGCAAATGGCTCCTCTCAGCCTGAGACAACAGAAACTTCCGACAGCTTTCAAAGTCACCCAGAGATCTTAGTTGGGTCTCTACACGTGAGGGAACATGCCCGTAGGACAGGCCTGGGTAATCTTTAAGGCTGTGGGATTTAGGAGCTCCCTGCAGAGGCGGAGAGAAAATGAAATACTTAGGGTGGTCTTGGGTGCAGTGGCATGGCTGAAGCCTCCCGATGGAAGGAGGAGATGGAGGTGTTCTCTCTCTGTGCCATAGTCGTGTAGCCATGTTTTAAACAGCATCTCCAGGCTGATGACGTTGTCCTCTATGGTTTGCACATCGATGTCCATTCCCAAGATTGCAATGTCTGCAGGAAAAAAAGGTGAAAAAGCACAAATACTTCCAGCCATAGAAAAGAACATGCTTTTGCATTTTCCACTACACTATACCTCCTTAGTCTGTCAAGTGCTTTCAGGTAAGAAGTGCTTCAGAAGATATTACCATGCAAATCACAGCACAGCAGTGTGATGGCAGCCCTTTTAAAAGGACATTGCTAGAGAAGCTAAGCTATTCCACAGGCCACACCAACACCATTCTCATCAGTGGGGTGGGTGGACTGTCTACTACCATCTTTAGAGGACCAGCTGTGACTGATGCAAACCATCCTCTGCTGTGGTCGTGTTAGCACTGGCCTCAGAGACTCTTCTCATAATTTTAAACCATTTTCTCCTTTGCCCTAAGCAAGGGACACTGGGTACGTGATGCTATAAGAAATCAGAGAGACTGCAAAACTTAAATGCTGTACTAATGGGGAATTTTGTAGTAGTGACGGAAAAGTACTACTCCTCATACAGAAGACAAACGTTACCTTGCAATATGGCCCCATGACTAAATTGCTAAACATCTTCAACGTGTGTTTAAAGGAGCAGGTAGTCACAGACCTGAGAAGAACTGAAGCAAAACTTGACCTCGACCTGACCAATGCAGAGGACATGTTTCAACATCTTACTACTGAAGTGCTGTTTGGTAACAGCAATTCCACAGTAGAACAGCCTTGCAGATACAAGGAGAGTCAAAACTATCTACCACTGTTACATTTAATTTCAAACAAGTGAAATGCAGAAAATTTAGAGGCTTGTTAAAAAGAAATTAAAAGAAGAAAGTAAGGACATAGCAAGTATTTAAGCTACCATGTTGGAGGTGCAGAGCAAACGTATATGATAGAGCAACAACATTCAGCAACAGAGAAATGTAGGCTGGACAGCAGAGTTATGGAGGTCATAAACAAGATTAAGCCCTTGCAAAAAAACCCCAAACACCCCCAAATAATAACTTAAAGGTGCATCCAAATGAGAAGCTAGCATAAAATCTAGCAGATTAAACAAACAAATAAATAGATAGGTAAAAGTGAAAAAAAAAGGAACAATTTGCCAAATGCGTAAGACGTAATATGCCCATTTGTAAACACAGAAGGAACAGACAATGTGGTAACATTAATAATTTAATTAATAATTAATCACCGTACAGCTAGGATGTAAAACAGGTATTCTGACAAGATGCATACATAGCAGAAATAACCTTTTTTTTTGTTTACCAGGCTGGCTAGGGACTAAAATACACTGCTACATCCATCTGCAATGAAAAATCTCTTTTTTACGCATTAGTATTTATAGTTTGCAAAAATGACACTATGCATCTGCTCCTACATTAAAAAAAAAAAAAGAAGACAGAAATTCATTAATCTCCCTCTACATGGCAAATAATCTAGGGCTAACAGAATGACTGTAATTTTTCAAATGGTCTGCAACTTGTGAATGCACTTTTTTTACTATGGCCATCACAGCAGGACATACTTTCTAATTGTCTTCACCTTCCAGCCTTGAGGAAGGCATTGAGATTGTGTAGGTTATGCCTCTGCAGAAAAGTAGCATCAACTCCTGCTTACAATGGGAGGTCCCTCACATTGTCCTTGCTACTGAAAGCCTTGCCTTCTTAATGTCCAGTCTGACTGTCCTTGGCTGCAAGGACATTTCATTCCTTTCTTTATAGTTCTTCCCAAATCTGTATAGTAAACTGATTATTCCCTTAGTTTTGTAGCAGCTTTTAAAAATGTATCGTAAGACTGCTATCATGCCTTACCCCAGTTTTCTCTGAGGCTTACGGGAATACAAGTTTCCTCCCCATGGAGCAATGCTGGAGGATACTCTGGTGGAAGGGAATGTCCTGATTGTCCCTGGAGACTGCTCTTCATGAACAGAGCTATTACCACTGTCAGTCACTTGACCTGATGCTATGAGTCGTGCTCTCATTTTCCTGCAGAATGCACTAATGCACCTGGAGAGCACACTGGTTGTGTTTCAGCTGTGATGCACTCCCTGCTTTTTTCAGACTTAGGTTTCTCTCTGGGATATGCACTGAAGATGGCATTAACAGTTCAGAAGACAAAGCACCAGGAAATGCGTATAATTTACTTTGACACATAGTGCATACACAGGTGACAAGGGGAATTATCTGTGTTTTGAGAGACAGTGTTTTGGGGCTGGTAAATGTTTCAGTTCTTTCCTCGGTAAATATTTTCTATTTTTTAATTTTCTCTTCTGTAATAGATATGTAGCCACTTACACATCTTAAGTTGGCATAATACATGACAATTGTAAAAAGAAATTCACTGCATTCATTGCTGTCCATTCTTAGGAAGAACAGGTTGGGATCCCAACATCTACTGTGCAATGAATCTTAAAATTCCTGGAGAGCAGATATGCAGAGCCATTTATTAGTCAGCAATCTGCAGAGTGCACACAGAAAAAGGTTCCCTGGGACTTGCAGTAGATGGATTACGTTCATAAAAAAATGTATTAGTGCTTTATCTTCATTGCTTGGTTTTTTTTTTCCCAAAACAGAAATAGATAGGGCCAGTACCTGTATCAAATACAAATATTAACCTTCATCAGCAAATGGCTTGGCAATGCTCAGATGCTTTAACTGTTTCTAATGGGGTAGGGGCAAGAAAGAGATAATAATAATTCTCATGTTATCAGTTAGAGGCCAGTCCACAGCATCCTATCAATTACTCCCACATGCTATTCCTGCCACAAATGCCACATGCATTGCACTGTTTATGGGATTTATATTATATCACGATCTCTGCTCCAGTCTGCAATCCAGGAAGCCCTAATGTTCTATCATTACAGAAACATTGCAGGTTTAGTCTCCGTCCCACAGAGGAGCTGCTTTGTAATTTTGAAAAAGCAATCCTTGTTACGTGTCATATGGTCTTTGTCTAGAAATGCACTTTCCTAAGGAGGTTGCAGCTGTGAAGAAAACTGCAAACATTTTTCATCCACAACAGGCTGTTCTTACCACATCCAAAGCTATTCTTAGACTTGCCAACTGCAGGGCTTCAAACATTGGAGTCTTTGCTAGCTGCATTAACCTGGAAATTACAAGCTTAAAACTTGTTATCAACTTGTTTTGAGAACTTGCTTCGTGAACCAGAGCTTGGTACCAGGTGTGTCTTGTTGATGAGGTTTTTAAGTGTCAGCAGTAAAGGCCTTTGAAAGGGAGCCTTAGATTGGAAAACAGGCTGCAGGGCTAGGAGGAACTCATTGATATGCAGTTACTGGTTACTGAGGAAATACAGCCTTAAGACCTCAAGAAAAACTGCCCTAAGCATAGAGAAAAGAAGAAGCAGCAGCTAAGCAACAACAATCAGCAACAAAAACCAGCTAATCAACAGGGTGAGTACTTGGCTTGGTCTGGGAAAGTAACTGTTCCTAGCATTGTGCAGTATGTAGTCTGGGGGAAAGGACTAAAGGCTAAGAACTGACTAGAAGCCAAACACCTTGTACGAGGATGAGATCTTGAGTTGGTGAGGGGGAGGAGGGGGTTATCTCTGTAGGATTACTGAAACTGTAAATGGCCTGCCTGCTGCTTCTTCCTTCCCTTCTGCCAGCTTTGCTCTCCCCCAAGATCTGCTTCAAGGATTCTGGTTGCCTCTGCCTGCACCAAGGACCTTTTGGTCAGTCAGTCAACTGCCCAGGGTGATGTTCAACAGTATGAGTATAGGTGTGTCTGAGAGTGCGTTACCCCCATAAACTCTGTGTATTTTTGTCTTTAATCCCTCAATAAAGCTGTACTGCACATGAAGTCTATTTTAGGTAATACCAAGAGATGCAGATTACTGCATGCAGTCTATATGTTAATTTTGCCCAAGTGTAATAAAGTCACAAAGAATGCTGTGGTACAAACTTTTTGCTGTTCCTCTGGGCACAGTGGTTCCCACTTACATGAGTGTCATGAATTGGCAGAAAGGAAAGTGGCATATATCGGACCAAAGCAAGAACTCCTGGTTGTCCTGCTGTCCAAAGTCATAACCTCCCTGAGCACTCTGTTTGTCTTGTACTTACCACTGCTGCTGGTCTCTTCCACTGGCATGCACTGGTTCACATCCTCAGGCTCCAGAAAGTCTCTCTTCAAAACCTCAATGACTTGTATTCTTCGCAGACTCACAAGGTCTACATCTTTTAACTTCTTTTCCAGGTTTTTTACCATTTCTTTGCTGGACTGGCTAGTCAAAATTGTGATCTGAAACACAAATTGGGAGTGTGCAAGAGCTGCCTCTACCCTAATCCTCTCTTCATAGGCAATGATGTCTGGTCTGTTTGAATAGCACTATGGAGAAAGGAGAGAAATCTTACTAAAATATATCATCTATTCAAAAGCAGATTTAAAAGTTGGTTTTTTTGAGCTTTGGCTTATGTTTAAGCCAATATGAAATGGATTGAGAGGTTCACTGTAGGAACACCAACAGGTTTTGTGCCGCTGCTGGAAGAAGATGGAACAATCCACAGCTGCCTTGTATTCTGTGCTTTGCACTTATGGGTTAGTGAGTCTGTGTGTGTATAGGAGGGACTCTGCTCAAGCCTTTCTGTGGGACAGTGTCACTTCCCCTTACCACACCAACTAAAGTTCAAGTAGACTACATTTGGCCTTCTCACTTGAAGGCTGAATGGGATTTTTTATTTTTTTAGAAGTATATAGTCTATCCTAAAAATATTTTTTAAGAAAGCAACTAGTAGGTGTGATTCTCGCCTCCCAGTTTTGATCTAATACTAAGTAAGAGACTGCACAGAGTTTCTTCATCATTGACAATCAGCAACAGTTTCTAGAAACGTCAGGTGTGTTTGACATCAGCTTCTATGCTGAAAGAGTAGTTAGAGAAGAAAGTTTTGAGTTCTGACTTTGCCCGATATTTAGTGATGGTGAAGTCCTGAGTCTTCTCAGCATATCTGCTTGTTGCTCCAAAGGACTACTTCAGAATTCTAAATAAAGGATAAGGTGTATTTTAGGTAAGGCTTCTAACAAATGTCCTGTAGGGAGCATTTGGGGAAACTTCACAGTAAACCTTCACAAATGAGTTCTACTACAAAGATATTAAACAATGCCAACAGAAGTGACAGTTGAAGAGTTAGGGATTTTTTTTTTGGATGGGGGGGCACAGAGGGTATACCTTCTCCATCCAGATCTAACCTTAGTGTTCATCTATGAGATACTGAGAATGAAGTAGTAATTATGATCTCCTTTATGAACTGACAAAAGTAGGTAACAGGAACTGTTCTTGAGTTAGGGGGAGCAGAACCATCTAAATATACTATTTTTTTTTATATATACAGCTGCAGGTAGAGCATTTCCCATACTAGTAAACCTTAATTTCATGAAAACCTTTAGGTTATTTGTTGGAAGCTCATCTGCACACCCAAGAAGGAGAAGAGACAGTGACAAGCAGAAGAGCCCAAATAATGCCCTGTTCTGGCTACTGCCCTCAGCCCATCAGAGGCCCATTTCCCCGAGCATGAAGCATAGGGACATGGTGTTGGACTAGGAAACAAATTAGGGGCTTGGAGGAGGGGACACCCTCTGAGGGCCACTGTCCCTGGAGAGCCCTTGTCCGGGTGTGAAACCCATGAAGATGACTCAAACCCCGAGCACCTTCCTGACTGAGAAGGGGGGATGCTGCCTAGGGGTGTGGGACACATTATGGGATGCAGGGGAAGAGCAGTTTGGGATTGCACAAGGCTTATTACTGGATGGTTAGGGGAGAAACCAAAAGTGGGCAAAGGGATGGAGCTAGGTGATTTGGGAAGGAACAAATGCAGGAAAATAGAGGGGTAAGGTGATAAAAAGAGCTGGTCCTGTGTAAACAGTTGGCTGGTCAGCATGCTTGCCTGGTGAGCCCTGCCCCGATCACCACAGTCTGTCCCATCTTCTTCTTAAATTACTTCCCAGTTCTGTCCTGGATGAGGCCTCTCCTGTGTGTGGACGTTTGCGGGGGCGGGGGGTGGGGGCATATGTGTCAGCACAGCAGCCGGAGGCACACCACAGACTGGAAGCCTGTGTGTCTGGTGCAGCAGCTGGAGCAAGTGTGAGTGACAATGAGATCGTTAGCAAAGATCAAAATGGACCAGCTGGTGAATAGGTGAAATGGCCTGGGAGCAAGGGGGTCTCTTAAGGGTGAGACCACAGGAGGAGCTGGCTATCGGAGAGACAAAGGGTGTACTGGCCAGCTCTGTCTCTGTGGGTGTGTACACACGATGATGTGTACCAGCAGCTGGAGTGAGGCTGCAGCCTTGGGGACTCATATGTCCAGATGCCAGGAACTGGGGAGACTGAGTATCAGAGCCCAGCTGCTGGAGGGATCCACACTGTACATACGGAGATAGATATGTGTGGGTATACACACGCGCACACACACATATTCCTGCTAGTGGATCTCCATCCTGCTCAGCCAGAGAGGGGAGCAGCCTGAGGCCATTGGTGCAGTCTGTGTTTGTGCCAGTGCTCTGAGTGTCTGTCTGTGATCTGTGTGACCAACTTTGCATATATATGTTACACACACGTGCTCTGTGTGCATCTGCCTGCGGGGACACATGCTCAGCCTCACAACTGGTTGGGCCTGTGGGCATGGAGCTGTGGCAGCCTTGCTGATGTCAGATCAAGCCTGATTTCCCTGACAAAGTATACCTCTCCAACCAAACTTATCCCTGGTGTTTGTCTCTGAGTTACTGGGAATGAAAAAATTATTATGGGCTCCTTTGAGGAACTAATGAAAATGGCTAACAGGGACTGCTCTTGAGCTGGGGTAGCCAAACTGTCTAAAAGATATAATTATATTTTTCAGACCTATAGACAGAGCATTTGCTACACTGATGCACCTTTATTTCATCAAAGCCATGACTGCATTACATCTGTAGCCTATCACCTCCAGTTTATCCTTTTCACACTCTGAGTCACACTAGCACATGCTGGTCAGAGACCAGGAGAAATATTTTACCACATACAAAAACTGAGGTAGCTACTGTGACTTCCTTTCGCATTACCACAGTTTCTAGATAGAATCCCTTAATGCCATTATACTTCCTAATCTGGCAAAAAATGGGCTGCTGGTGACTTGAAAAATGCTTTTCATCCTATTGCAGATTGGCCACATTTCCTGCCCTGTAGCTGCTGCTGAGACTTAGCTTTGCTGATGCTGCTGGTTTTTCCCCTCTGAAGTCAGGATCTCAAAAGAGTAGGCACTTCCAATACTTGTAACAAATATTTGGGTTTTAAATGATTGCAGGTTGTAACACAGTCTGCCTCCTATGCTTACTAGTCAACTAGGAATATTCTTGCCTTTTTGTGGTTTAACTGTTAGGAAAATGCACATTTGCCTAAAGACTACAACCGATTTGCGCAAGCACGTGTCCAGTCGTGCTCTTGTACTATAAAGCCTGGCCATCATGGTCTCATGCTAAAGAAACTGTACTTCTAATATAACTGTAATGCTTCCTTAAGCGCTTGTGCTTCTGCTAGCTCACATGTAAGCATACTTCGTCAACAGCTTCTGACATACTATGTTTCTTCATCCTACTGCTGCTCACAGTCCTGTCGTGTCCTTCCTGCAGCAGACGTGTGGCTGGCTGCCTGCAGCATGCTCCACTGCTGTTGCCCTCCAGGCTTCACCTGCTGCATGGCAGCAGTGGGATGGTGGTGCAGGCAGCACAGCAGCCCTGTGTTCCTGGCGTGCAGCTCCGGCATAGCCTATCCCACATGGACGGAAGCATGTGGAAAGCCTTCTGGTTTAAGTCGTGTTGCTTTAGCAGTGTAACAGCAAAAAATCAGCACTTTCAGAAGAGAAGGCTTCACAAACAGAAATGGTAACTTTCTCTGCTGAGATGAGCCACTGCATCTCAGTGACAGGTCTGGCCCCTCGCAGGCTGCCTTTTCTCCTCCTGGCCAGCTGTGCACACTCCCTCTGCTAAGCAGCTTCCCTCTGCTGCAGGATTTCACAGATACTGATCTTACTTGTTCCCAATTATTAACTGCTCAGTTGTTTACTGACTGTAATTATATACCTGTAATTTGCTGTTTTCAGCCAGCACCATGGGTTACTGTAACTCAGTAACAGTGCCACTGAGATGTCAGTTTGGCAATCGGGCATTGATGCAGCAAAATGTCACTTAACCAAGGCATGAAGGTCTTGAAACAGAAGGACAAAATTGTATTGGTAGAAACTGACATTCATCCCATCAAAAACCAGATGGAACTAAAGAGTTGCAAAAATCCAGTGAAGTGGGGCTTATTTTCTCTTTTCCACGCCTTACAGTTCAATGCAGAAACACTTCTCCTAATATGTTTAGGGGAGGAGGAAGGGGGGGGATGAGGAGGCTGCCATTGCATCCGTGATGGGAGCCTGAAGAGCCCCAGCTTGTGTCGGCCGCTCGCCCACCGCCGTTCGCTCGGGGGAAGGGCCAGGAGGAGGGAGGACTCTGTGTGTGTGAGAGCGCGGAGATGAGCTCAGCCCTGTCTCCCGGTGCCGCCTGAGGAGAGCCGGCTCCCTCCCCGCCACGTCCCTCCCGCCACCATGGCTCACTCCCCCGTGCAGCTGGGCCTGCTGGGGATGCAGACTCTGAAGGCGATAAAAAAAAAATAATTACAAATTTCCGGGATGCATTAGGAGGAGTGTGGCCAGCAGGTCAAGGGAGGTTCTCCTTCCCCTCTACACTGTCCTAGTGAGGCCCCATCTGCAGTACTCTGTCCAGTTCTGGGCTCCGCACTTCAAGAAAGATGAGGAGCTGCTGGAGAGTGTCCAGCGGAGGGCTACGAGGATGATGAGGGGCCTGGAGCATCTCTCCTACGAGGAGAGGCTGAGGGAGCTGGGCTTGTTCAGCCTGGAGAAGACTGAGAGGGGACCTTCGAAATGCCTCTAAATATCTGAAGGGTGAGGATCAGGAGGATGGGGCCAAACTCTTTTCAGTGGTGCCCAGCGACAGGACAAGGGGCAATGGGCACAAACTGAAGCAGAGGAAGTTCTGTCTGAACATGAGGAAGCACTTCTTCCCTCTGAGGGTGACGGAGCACTGGAACAGGCTGCCCAGGGAGGCTGTGGAGTCGTCTTCTCTGGAGATACTCAAGACCCGCCTGGACAAGGTCCTGTGCAGCCTGCTGTAGGTGACCCTGCTTCGGCAGGAGGGTTGGACCAGATGA
>Ga0065711_1042081_pt1 | contig 15663 bp, 11 predicted proteins | sample Hoacrofraction12_FD_59098 | JGI IMG/M metagenome (GOLD analysis project Ga0065711, IMG submission 59098) | Hoatzin crop microbial communities from Cojedes, Venezuela - Epithelial fraction 12 v2 (version 2) | ecosystem: Host-associated > Birds > Digestive system > Esophagus > Crop | place... | reverse complement strand
CCCCCCCCCATGCCTTCAGACATTATTTTTTCCTTTTTGATTATTTACAGAAGCCTCAGTCACGTCAGGCATCTTCCCTGTTCATGCCATTCTGGGCTGATGTCCTTCTCCCCTGTGACTGCTTCCAGTCCTCGCAGACTGGGATGGGTGTTGTTTCAGCACATATATCCTCAGCTTTAAATAGCAAACTCCTTGTTTTCTACTTTTTAAGTTACGAGGGCTCTTCGAGGCCCTGGTACTGGCACAAACTACCAACATGCTGCTGTGAGCGCTTTCCCTCACTGGTGAATTTGGCTACTGTAAATCTTTCAGTGTTCTCAGCTATTTTGATTAATTCACTATAACTTGAAGCAACACTGAATGATGTCACATGGGTAGAAGTATGAAAACATCAGCTTTTAAAATAATTTCTGGCTTGCCCCTACTGTATACCAGTAGTTCTTACCATTTGAAGAATTTTTTTTTTGGTATCCTTTTATGTAAACACATCATGTTAAAAAAGGCAAACTATAAAATGTTAAAAACCCTGCAGGGTATTAAAAATACCGGTCTCAATGCATGTGTTCATTCCTTTCACTTTCTTTTTAGATCACTAGTGTTGGTACAAAATGAGCTGAGAGAAGGAGAGAATTCTAATTAGGTTTAAAAAAGAAAAAATATGGCAGTTTATTTTGAGCGCATGTCTGCTTTGCAAAAGCATATCCCATTTCAGATGCAGGCAGAATGAATCATTATTACACATTTATCATCATAAAAATGCTTATTTGGACTTTTTTTTTTTTTTAAGAAAAGGAAAAAAAATATAAAAAGGGCAAAGCAAGGAGCCATCTCTGAAGGGCAGTTATTGCTTGCCCTTGCTTGGGAAAAAAAGGCTTTCTCAATGGGATTACGTCCCTGCTCATAACCTATCAGCCGTCTGATCAGAAATTCATAACGCAGGCCATCCATTTCCAGCTCTGCGAGGGCTGCATGATTGAATTTAAATAGGCAAATGCCAGACTTGAGCTTTGACATTCTCTCTGTCTCTCTCAATCTTTCTCTTTCCTCTGCCCTCCCAATCATAAGCGCCTTTCTTCCTCCCTTTCTTCCTCTCGTCCCTCCGCACACCACCATTTCACGTGAGGCTCGAGCCAGCATGATGAGAAGTTATCGGGAAATGGAGGATGGATGTGGGGGGAGAGGGAGAGGAGGGATGCACAGCGAGGAAGAAATATTGAGGGAACTGGACAGCAGAAAATTATAAATTGTTGCTGTCATGCTTTCATTGGGACACTAAAATCTGTTTTTAAAGCTCCCCACCTTTTTTCCTCATTTAAGAAGAGATATTTCAGCATACATTAATAGTCTGTGTCTTTACCCAACCCATACGATGTCTGCGAGCACAAAGCTCCTAAGCTATTCTCTTTTTTCTGTTTCTTTCATAGCTGATAAGGATGAAAATGAATTCAAATCTGTGCGCTCTCAGTCGTGGCGTTTCAGGGTACAGTGGGTAAAAAAGCTGCCTGGTGGCAGGCGCTCACTGGGCGAGGGTACCGTTCCACCCCACCCCGAGACCCCATGGCAGCCGAGGAGCTGGCCGTGCCGCGGACGCCGCGGTGCTGCGTGGGGTTCGGTGGGGATGGTGCTGGGTGCTACGGCTGCAGGATGCTGCGGGGTGCCAGCCCTGCCAGGAGGGACCTGTGCGGGTGCCAGCGGGGATGCGGGCAGGGATAACGTCTGTGCCGAGCCGGGTCTTCTCAGCAAGGCAACAAACCTGCAGCGAGGCAGCTGTGCGTATTGTGTCACCCAATTCTCCTAACGAGTTTTGGCATGCAACCCACGCCCACGTCAGGGAAACGCGCTTTGTGCTCCCATTGCCCAAACCCCACTCCCTTGCAGAGAGAGCTGATTATTGAGTTAGGGATATTACAGTGATGTTTTTATTGCTTTCTGCCCTGCTGGGCCTTTTATCCCCTCTTCAGTGCATGGATGCAGTTTCAGCCCAAATCCTTGCTGTAAATAGTGCTTCAAAACAAACATTTCAAAAGTCTGACTTTGTCCTTCGGAAAGCAGGTAAACACTCCAGAACCTGCATTTTTATCCAGTGGTACTTTATTGCCAAGCAAGTGCAGAGAAAAGAAGTACCCCCAGCGCAAGAGAGCATGTTGTCAGTGTAACAGTTGTTTTTCACTTGATGAGGCTTCTCTAAAGGTATTTTTAGGTTTTTTTTTTGTTTGTTTTTTTTTTTCTTCTTTCTTCCCCCAATGAATTTAAGGCCAGAGGGGTTGTGGGCTGTATGTCCTCTGTATCCACTGAGTTTTTTTCAATTACTGATTTTTCTTGTGCAAAGCTAGAGTTTCACTGAGGCTTCTGCTCAAAAAAGGCACTGAATTTGGGATTAAAAATGTCGTGTGGAGAATCAGCCCCTCCTTCCCTAACATTTCCCAGAGATTAATCACTCTTGTGGTAAGAAACGTGTCCTTGGATTCTCATTTGAGTTGTCTGACTTCAGTTTCACCACCAGATCTTTATTTTCCCCTTCTCCAAGGCAAAGGACAAATTTCTGTGTCATCTTTATCATCAGTGATGGTTTTTCAATTATTATTATTAACTTCAGGCTTCTTAAGCTGCTGCCCAACGCTGGGTTCAGCACCAGTCCTGCAGACACTGGGTCTATGCTCTTCCACTGTAGGATCTTCAGGACATGGTTTAGCAGGCATGGTGGTGTTGGGGTGATGGTTGGACTTGATGATCTTAGAGGTCTTTTCCAACCTTAATGATTCTATGATGAGTTGTCCCTCCACCAGCCTTTGCTTCTTCCCCGTCACCGTTCCTCGCCGAAGAGTGGCACTGCGGGCTCCTCGCCTGGGTTAGCCCTCCACAGCCTTCCAACTCCCAGACCAGTTGCTGGTGTTTTGCCTCAAACCAACCAACTGGCACCAGTATGTACATACCCCTCCCAGTCGCTAAAATAAGCTGAATCCCGTGTTAGCTTTCCTAATTTAAACCTGAATATTATTACCAACATCTTCTCGCTATACTGTTACTCGCATCTGCATTTGAATGTTGCCAGAAACGGAGATGAGGTCTCATTTCTAGACATGCCCAGAGACCTGCTAATGATGGACAGCGGCAGCGCTGGTGTTCCTGGAGGCTGCTGCTGCTCTAAATCACTTTTTTATTTCGCTTGAGCTCATCACTAACAAATGGTTAAATGCTTCATAGTTCTTTTCTGGTAAGTTTTTCAAAATCCCTCTTTTGAAACCAGAACAGTGTTTTGAAATAAGAACAGACTTCTGTTTTTTACTTTATATTTTCAGCTTCCCCTTCTTCATCTCATTGTGGTCTTACAGGATTGCTGTGTTTTCTATTGCACTTTAAAAACTGCATATCCCCAACTCTGGAACCATTTTTCTGCTGTCTTTAGCTTTCCTCACCAATATTCTGCTGCCCGCAGCTTCTAGTTTATTTTACTTGTTACCTATTTCCCTTGTTTCCATTTGTCATCTTGTTTTTCTGTTTTAATTGCTGACTTTATATTGCTAATAAACCGAGATGCCTTTTAGCTGAACTTGTCACCTTTCTTCATTGTCCGATTGTCTTTCTGGCCATTTAATATGTTTCTTCTGTGGTTTTGGCTGATTTCCTCCTAAATCCTTTCTTATGATCAGTTTTCAATATTTTTTGTAGCTTTAGGAAATACCACGTACACGTACTCTGGAACTGTGATCTGCATAAGCAGGTTAAATAGAAGGTGAAAGTTCCTGAAGCCCTGGCTTCAGATTTCCAGATGTGAATTATTTGGTGCTAAAACCATATATCCTTTACTTTCAGTGCCTTCAGTAAAAACTTGTTCTCCTTTCTGAATGGCCTCTCCCAAATTTAGAGTAGAGAAGGAGGGTATAAAACTAGCAAAGGAAACTGTTAATTAGTTAATTTTTTTGGCTGATAGGAATAGCCTTCTGCTGAATCACAGGGTTCGTTTAATAGAATAAAAGAAAGAGAGGTGATAACTAGCAGGTCTCAGCATGACCGACTCTTACAGTATGTTATTACCATTAGAAAACAATAAACAATGCATACCCAGTAGTTTGTTTCTTTTCTGTAGGTTGTCAAAACAGAAAAAATAAATGCCGATAAGAAACTTCTATGTTATATTACTTTTGATGAAGGTATGGCAAGCCTGTCTTCAGAATATAAAACAAGGTTTGGCTCTTGGTAATCTTTTCTACTTTCCACAACAAATTAATTAGAGAAGATGTTTGCCAAAGATAATAAAACTCATATTTTGTTTACCATTTCAGCTTACATATGCTAATAATTTAACCATGCATGGAGAGAAACAATAAAGCAAATTGGTCTTGAGTTGCTTTCAAAATAACGCCTGTGGTTGCTACGTGTATTTGCTGTACTTGTTCCTTCTGAGATGCCAGAGGTACGCGCGTTCCTCGTCCCACCAGCGCACAAACAAATGGAGTTCCAGGCTCGGGATCGTTTCTGTTCAGATTCCGTGAAGTGGGAGCTGTACTGTTCGTCTTCCCTGGCCCTTCAAAACATTCGTGTGAGAAGTGTCTTGGAGAGTCTGGGCGGAGAGGAGGAGTATTTTGAATCTTGAGTAATACGTATATAATATTTTAAGATGTAAATATTGTATCCAAGAAACCAATTCAGATTAATTATCTGGATGATATAGAAATTAAAATCTGAATTTAACAGTGTAATGCAGAAGTAGAAAAATGTTAAGAGAACAATTTTAATTCAAATTAAAATTTTAAAATTGAAAACGTTATTTGAGAGTCCAGCTATATATAACTCTTGCAGAGGCTCTAGCTGATGACATAAAGGAGAGCAATGGTAATATTTAGGACAGTTCCTCCTCAGGGCCATTGCAGAGTGTTTTAAAGACAGTGGTGGCACTGGAGTCAGAAACGTGAACAGGTTTTACGGTCAACTGAGTGAGAGATGAGTCCAGCTCACATGGCAAAATTTTTAGCGTCTCTGAAAACCAACTGAGGTTTTCAATTCTTCTGAAAGAAAAACATCTCTTAAGCTTACGGTTATAATTAGCCAGAGCCAGTTGAGTAATTCTTCCTCCAAGATCACCTAAATCAAAGTCATGGATGCCGTATTTAGACCTTGCAGTCAACAATCCAGGGGGACGCAATGCTGGGAACCCAATTTGAGCTATGCTGAGTTCTCAGGTTTATGGAAGGAGTTCACCAAAGTGCAGCTGAGCCGTGCTAATTCTATTTCAATTTAATGAACATAAAACATTTGCCATTGATAGGGAATTCTTACCCAGCATGCTCTTCATCTCCCTGGGCATTTTAAAAAATCAAAGATATGGAAAGCAAGCACAATCTTACTTGATACCAAGTTTAAAGAACTGCATACATGTATTTATTAATTATTTACACAATCATTTTTAAGCAGAGAATCTTTTCTATAAGGTCAACTTTCTTTTGTTACTTTAATGCATTCAGAAGCTAAAAGAAGCTTGCTAAGATTGAGCTCTGTGATGGAAGTGGATGTTGCAGAAGTTACGCTATTACCTCCCATCATCTAGAAAGGATAGTTGAGTTTTAAATGGTCTGCAATATTATTAGTTAAGGCAATTGTACAGTAAGCTTTTTAAGACATATTGAGGTTTTTTAGTACATCTAGCTTTGCATTATTTTTGAGATTATTTTTCTTTGTATACATTTCCACGTCTTTGTATAAAAACTGACTTCACCATATGCCATGACTTTCTAGCTTAAATATAAACTGTGCAGTAGAATGTATGTGCTGTGTGTATATTTTCTATTTTTCTTTAAAGACACGGTGCCAACACCCTTCTGTATTTACAATACCAAGAATAATCATCTAGTTTGTAAGAACATCTATTTCGCAGTGCATGAGACTTGTCAACTAGCACCTATACAAGTAAGCTGCTGTTTAAAGGGAATGGGTTTTGTGCTTTCTTGTTTGAAGATGTAAGCACGAGAGTTGCAGATAATGCTTAATTGACTATCTGTTCTTAAAATGCCCTTCTTGATTCCTCTTTGAGAGCTTTTATGTTTATTTGCTGTATGAGATATAGCAAATCACTGGATGGGTGAGGGGAGGTGGGGGAGCAAGCTGTAGACAGAAAAAAGTAGGTTGAATTGCATGGTTTCATACTCCAAACACTGAACGGTGCAGTTCTTGCTGGTCATTGACTGACTGGAACACAAAAGTGGGAGCAGTTTGTGGCTGGCGGTGTTACCCTCCCCGCTGGGATTTCAGTTGGAAGCAATAGGTTTTTTGGTTGACTTTTATTGTGGTTATAGTTGGTTTGGGACATAACGCCACAAGACATTCTTCCAAGCAAAAGATGTTTCTTATTCCAGGTTTTTTAAGCCAATTCCTATAGAGCGGTTCACTCGTGCTTTGCCTGGTGCTTCTGGGTGGCAGCACAAGGCTCGATGGCAGAGAAAGCGCAGGAGGGGACCAGCTGTGGGGTGGTTCAAAACCCAGTCAGGACTCAGAAGTAGCCATCCAGATATTTTTACAATGTTTTATTTCTCTGTATCTTTCAACAGCGTCAGAAGTTGCAGGAATAAAATGGACACATGTGTTTTCAAAAGCATCTGAGTGACTTAAGAACACAAATGCCATTGAGCTTTAGGAGGACTTGAGCTGTTCAGGACTTGTTTACACAGGGAAGTTACACCTCCTATACTAGTATAGTTCTGCTGATGGATCACTCCATCTGGAATAATTGGCTTTTTTGGGTTAGTTTAACTTCTTCAAAATACTGTAAACTAAACCACTGGCTCCTTAACTGTAGTCTATAGAATCACATTAAACAGTAAAATTTATGAATGAGTCAGTTCTGTGTGGTTATGCAGGTGAGTCAAAGAAATTCCACCACTGGGTAGTGGCCTCTTGGTCCTAACTCTAAGAACCACTAAACCAAATAAAATAAAGACGTCCTTATTCCAAATTAAGGTCATCTGGGGAGTTACAAATGTGTATGTTTTAAGTTCATGCCTTCGTTTTTATTAACGTAGCCCCCAGCTCACTAAGGATTTTGGAAATCCAGTCGGAATTACTCTGCACCATTTACACTGCAGAACTACACCTAAATTTGTTATGAAAAAAGAAGAACAACACTAATTTCTCGATGATGTAGAATATTTTAGATCTTAAATTGATTTTGAAAGATGAGCATACTTATTTTATCTTAAATTGTTAAATTGCAATACTATGTAATTCTAAAGTTCTTAAGCAACAGCAACAAAAAATTGATGATGTTATTCTGCATAGAACTGACTATTCATAGGGCTTGAGGGTTGTTTTTTTTTTAAATGTTCAGAAACCAGATTTTCTTGCGTATGGCAGCTCAGAGTTATAGGATGATCCTTACCAAAAGCCTGAACATTGTTAATTATTTCCTAACTACAAAGTCTGTTGGACTGTGAAATAATATTCCCTGAAAAGGCCCAAAAAGGAGCAAGTGTCATCACTTAGATAAATTAAATGTCTTCCTCCATATCACTCTCAGTTGTAACCGGTGGCGATTTGGCCATTTATTTAACCATCCGTTGGCTTCCTCGTGTGTTCTTTGGCTGAAAACTGGGGTCTTCTCCAGGAGCTTCTCTATTCTACACAGAACTGCCAGTTGCTCGTGGAGGAGTCTCTCGTAAGCAAGATGACTCTCCCTAACCGGGTTGCGCAGATGCTGAAATACCCCCTGAGGCTTCCCAGCTTTCACCTTCCAGAGTTATGTGCCGCAGTTTTCCTCCGGGACAGCTACATTTGGACTCCTCTTCCCTGCAGCTCTCACTTATAATTCAGTTCTCTGTGGGGTTGAAATCCCAGTTGTGATCTCTACTTTCCTCCTCTTCATTTTCTACAATGACGGAGTACCTCTGGTTGCAAGTGAAGAGGAGGTAGCGTTTCCACGATTACCAGACCTGGACTGCTGGACCACGGCTGGTGTATATTTTGCTGCATAGATAGTTTTGGCAGCATTCGGGTGATTGAAAATGAAGACCTTATATTTCTATGGCTACAGTGTAGTCTTGGATGTGCCACCACATTCTTGTTATTAGCATTCTAAAAGCATTTAGAGACCACAGGAAAGATCAGTGTTTCACTACATAGACACCTGAACTTGTTTAACCTACACTATTTGTTTATTGAAGTGTGTGCCAAAACTCACTGGGTTGAGAGGAGCTAAAATTTCACTCCCTATCTTGTGGAGCTTTAGTTTAAATAGCTAAAACAGATGAGTCATGGGAGAGGTGAATTACCATCCTCATTTTACAGAAGTATTTCACAACCATCCACAGCTCAGGAGGCAGCTGGTGGCATGCCCAGCAGTTGGACCAAGCCCAGCATCTTCACCATGGGGACGCTGGTCTTCTGTTACAGTTCTACGTTAAAAACAAAGAACTGACAAAAATCCAAAACCCCTTCATAACTTTTAATAGGACACATGCAGCGGCTTCATATATTTAGGTATTAAGTTTTAGATGCTAAAAGCGTTGTGAGCTGATTTTTAATAACTCAGAATGATATTGCTTAGAAAATTTAGCAGATAAGTCCTGTTCTGTACAGTACAATCTAATGTGGTGATTCCCAAAAGAATTCCTTAAAATGCACCATTATATTTGTTATGGATACGTTAGTTACAGGATTTTCTTTTTTTTTAAGAAGTTTTAGCTGTTTGTTGGTTGCTATTACATTCAGAACAGGGGGAGGGCAGTACAACAGCCTAACAGCAGAAACACCGTAGAGGTGCAGAGTAGCTACAGACGTGTTAGTTCCCTGCAATACGCGTGTACAGTGGTTCTGAGGTATGGAAACGGGTCCTGCTGAGACTGGAAGACCATGTTACATGAACCGTCGCTTCGTGCTTCTCTTGTCCTCTCCTCCTGCCCTTGTTTCCCTGATCAGAGGTGCTCATCTCCAGCCTTCACTGTTCTCAGCCTTGCTGGATCTTCAGCCTTTTGTTCATTTAATCATAATGCCCTGTGTTGGTCTCAGTCTCTACGGAGAGGCCTTATTTCCATGGGAGTGGAGGAATATGGCTTCCTTCTTGGCAGATTCTTAACCTTCGCCCTCCTCCATCCTTACCTGGTGTCACCTTCTGTTTGGGCCCCTTACCACCTGCAGGTGAACCTGTCAGCCTGGAGTTTCCTAACCCTTGCTGGTCTTCACCGTGGCTCTCACATGCTGCCAACTCGTCCAGCAGTGGCTGCCTGTTGAAGATGAAGACCATGGAGTATTCTGTTATGGGCTTACTGCTTCGTGTTTGGGTGTGGTAGTTTGCTTAATTGTGATCTGCAGGTGGGCACATCCATGGTGTTATATATTTAAAAATGAGAACATGGTTATTCTGAATGTGCTCATAACCCAAGCAGAATTCAATTGCAGGTGACAACCAGCACCTTCTCCACCTTCTGTCTGCCCAGTACAAAAGCTATATGGACTATACAGCCTTCTAGCCAACAACTCTGAAGTCTGTTAGATATCTGAAAGGCAAAGGAAGCAGATTTTTTATTAATAAAATGTCATATCCAGAAAAAACAAAGTGGCAAGAGAATCCTTTAAACAGTTGAAACAAGAGGTACAGAATGAAACGTGAGGCAGGGTAAACACTGCTGTGCTTTATGTGGGAGATAGGGAACTGATACAGTCTGGTTACGTAAGCAATAATTTTGGCTGTTGTTTTCATAATTGCGTTTTTGATGTTAGTTCAGGAGGATGTTGACTGTTACCGTGAGAGCTGCGGGGGATTAGAAACCTTCAAGTCGCAGCACTCTTCTCTGGATGCCTAACTTTGCCTGGGTTTATAAGGAAAAATAATGCTTTTTATGGGATCAGCTGGTAGAGCTGAAAAAAGTCGGCGTGCTATTGAGATCAGAGTTTGGCAATCAGTTTTGAAAATTGTATTTTCAAATCCAGTAAAGTGTTGTCACGGTTCTAATACTCTCGTTACTTAAGCTTTACCACCTGAAGGCTGAGCACAAGAGCTGCTTAACACAGTCCTCTGAGTCTCCATACCTTTGATTTTACCCTAAAAAGTTCGGTTATTCCAACCGAAATATGAAGCATCACATTTGATGCTGTTCTTATTACTTACAGGAGGGAGATGATTAAAACTATGTATGTGCAAAAATGGTCAAATACATTGTAGGCAAGTCCAGCCATACAACAGAGTGTTTCGATAAAAGTAACTTTATACTTTGGGTACAGAGGAGTTATGAGCATCTGTACGTTCAGATGCCAATAGGACTAGTTTGGCTGCTTTTGATGACTCGCAAAATCAGAATGCCAGAAAGGGAATAACTGGGAGGGGTCAGCGAGGCTTCTGGTTTGCCTCCTTGTCCAGGTATCAGTTTTAATTCCTTGTTTGTATTTGGCCCTTATCAAAAATCTGGATTTCATTTGTCTGTCTTAACTGGCAGTTATCCCTTTGCTCTGAAGCAACGCTTTTTATTTGTAATTTGTTACCACAAGCATATGGCGACATTTTGTGTTTAAACCTACTTTGTACGCTGATGCTCAACACTCTTGCTAGTTTTGTGCTCAAGACAGAGTAGAACAGAAGTCATAAATACTTTCAGACACTGTTTGGACTGTGATTCCAGAATGATCATCCTATATATACGTGCAGCACCTTCAGTGATTTGATGGTATTTGCTGCCTCCTGTGAGAAGCAGCACTTGACACACCTTATTTGAAGCTTTGGGTCACATCAGCGAATCCAGCAGTGAATCCCCCCCCAACGTTTCAACCCACGGCGTGCCACCCAGCCTTCAGAGGAGCTGGTGGCACAGCAAGCACTGCTGCAGTTCCTGCAGCGCCGGCAGCATCCCAGGGCTGACAGGCAAACACCTCAGCCTGGGGACCTGGTGGAGCTGCTATGTGGCATGTCCCGTGGAAACCACCGAGAGCACAAGCCAAGGAAGACACTGCATCCCACCCCATCTTCTGAGCCATCTTCACCACACATCCAGAGGCCCTTTGCTCCCTCCAGGTGTTTTTTTCTGGGCTGCTCTGGTTCTCATTTCAAATTACACCTGCTTTCAGAGCTGCTCGTTGGTCCCCGAATGTGCAGGACCGATGCGAGATATATATATATATATATACATGCTATTTCAGTATGTGATGGCAGTTACATGTATTTCATCACATTACTATGCATTGATTCCTGCTGTCATTCCAGGTCTTCCCAGCAGCTGACCACATTAACCTTTTAGAAGAATGGGTTGTCTCTGAACATGCAGAGAAAACCAGTTGCCTTGGACAGCTAAAGTATTGCTGTGGCTCTCATGTTCTCTTAAGAATTCTCTTAAATTCCTCCGGTAGCTGATTTTGTGGAATCCCTGACAACAAACCACGAAGAAACCACTTGGCTCAGTCCCCTCAGATGCAGCCCTTGGCTCTGCCAGTCCGCCACGAACTGCTCAATTGTATTCTGTATTTACCTTGAGGATTTTATTTGTCATTGATCACCATTCACAGTGATGTCTCCAACGTGCAGTCAGCTGCTTCGCTGCAGAAAATTAATAATACTTGAGCCCTAATTATTGTAGGTACTCCCCTGGAAGCAGCGGCTGCCGGGCTCTGCCCCACGCCCCTAGTGTGTGTGATGCGGACTTTCCAGCCCCCGCAAAGATCAAGTTTAAAATGCCTGCCTATAAAAACTGATTCAGGGATGGCAGAATCGTCTGAAAGAGCGGCTCAGCTCATTTTCTCTAAAATTTGATCTGTCACGTGTAAATGTACATCCTGGGGTTGCTGTGCTGCCCTGGCAGCCCACCCCTCGGCAGGGACGCCGGCTCCTGGGCAGCCACGCCGGTTATGCTGGTTTTGCTGTGGAAGTCAGCTTGGGTGGGAGGAGGGTGGGTGGCTGGAAGAACGGGAAGGTGAGTTTGTGGGAACGGAGACGGAGACAAATGCTAGGTTTTTCCACGCACATCTATCTTTGAGTTTTGCCTTTCTCCACAACTGCTTGAAAAGCTCATGAGAACCCAGAGGTGCAAAAGAGCTCTGTATTTCGACACCCTTTCCCATTGCCCTTGTGAGGATGGACCCATATTGCAGCGGGTCCTTTCTCGTTTCCATCTTGTAATCCCTGTTATCCACTGTGCTGGGGTTTATTTTTTAAGCTCTGCTCAACATCTGATGCAAATGAGAAGCAGCGCTACTGGAAAATATTTGGGGAAGGGTTTGGTCCCACCAGGCCTGCCACTGGCCGCAGCCTGACCTTCTCGAAGACGTTCCATGCGTTTCCTATTTTCTGACCATTTGCCATGGGGGAAAAAATAACTTTTATTTTTCTAAACCAGATTTTATTTTTGAAAACAGTTCAAATAATAAATAACATCCTATTAACCCAGCATGCTTTAATGCTCCGAATCTTAATATAAAGACTACAGAGAGCACAAACATAACATTAAAAAAAGCGTGCACAGTTATTTCTCCTGCCCAGCGCCTCTCCCCCATAGTGCACGCAAGCTGTCTCTTTAATAATGCAAAGGAGCAGTAAATTTCAAGCTGAGGATGGGCAATAACAAGGAGAGTTATTTCCACAATGCCCCAGTGTCAGCCCCTGGCTTAGGAGCACACCTTATTAGTTCTAACAGGCTGGTTAGCATCGGGTCACCTCTGCGGCTCCGCTCCCCAGCAGGGTCACCCGTCTCCAGGCTATATTTGGGGAGAGGGGGAAGGGAGACGATATTTAGAGATTCTCTTATCGCCCAGCATTTTTAGCACTGTTTATTTTTCTTTGCACACCCCCCCCGCGCCCTTTTATGCCTTGCCTTTCTCGTGCCCTCTCTCCCACCCAGTATATCTCTGCGACCTGCAGAAATCCCGCGTGGTGGGCAAACCCCTCCCCTGCGAGAGCAAATTAATGCAGAAACCACGTTACCGGGGAGGGGGGGGTTCATCTGTATTTCTTTTCAGAAAAGAAATAATTCCAATTAATCAGGCTGCGTTTGCGTATGGACAAATAACAAAGCGCATTGGAGATTTTTCAGGAAAGCCAGCCCAACATGGTTGCACTCCCCATCAAGCACCACGGTCCGAAAGCAGCGCCCGGCCGTGGGGACGCAGGGCGATGCCGAAACGCCACCGCTGGTTTTAGGGGCCAGGCGAAGTGTAGGTAGGATCGGACCTTTAAAGCAAGCTAACCGAAATATCTCTTAAAATGAATGTTCATTTTTTCTTAACTGAAATGTAGGAAAAGCTGCACGTTATGGAAATGCACATGTGGGATTTTTATAGGTTCCTATCTCCAGCAGCCCCCTCCCCCACCCGCCAGTTCCCATCCAAAAATGAATGCAAAGAAATACTATTAGGCTGTCTGGTTATGTATTTTTTATGAGGCCGTACAAGACACTGCCTGACCTCGTGCAGCTCATGTTATAACCACATTGAAGATGCTTTTCATTTGGGTTCTGCTTTTCAGCCTGGATGACCTCTATTAAATAAAAAAAAAAGAAAAAAATGGCCTAATATGTGACCCCTGGGACTAGTCGCTTCAAGGATTACATTTAATTCATATGATAATATTGAAATATAATGTTTCTGTGTCTAATGTTTTGGATGTTTTTTCTTTCTTCTTTATTTCAGGGACCCTTTGAGTCTTGTCAAAGATTTTTTCTCTTTTTTTTTAAAAATCTGTTTTGGGGGGAGGACAAGTAACTCGTGCTCGGTGGTCAGATTCTTAAAAATCACCTTTCTTCCTTTGGAAACCAGGCGTGAATACAAAAGAGCGCTCTTCCCACTGTCTTTGAAGGAGAAGAAGAGAAACAAAGGCAGAGAAATTATTTTTTATCGGAAAGCGTGTCTGCCAAGGGCTCGTCAAAATAAAGAACCATTCTTTCTTTTGGCATTTGCTTAACCAGTTGATAAGGAGTGACCTGCTTTCCCCCGCTCCCCGCACAACCTGGACGGGGGGTGTGGGCAGACCCCCCCTTCACCTCCTTCCTCGCCTCCAGCTCCCATTGTCTGCCTCGCCACCGCCGCAGCCCTGCCGCTGCCCAACGCACGCGTATTTACCGTGCGAACCCACCCGCAAACACTGCTTCTGCGCTTGCCTGTGTCGGCCCGGTGTCGGAGCAGCGCAGCCCGTGCCGCTCTCCCCTGTGATAGAGCATCCCAGCATTTCTGATAGACAACGCATATTTCAGGGGTTTATAACTTCTCCATAAAAACGTACTCTGGGATGAAACACGACTTGCGACGGTTCAGCTTAGGAGCAAATTTGCTTTTGCCAATTGGAAAAATAAATTCGACTCTTCCTAAACATTCTGCATGCAAAAAAAAAAAAAAAATTTTAATAAAGTACATTTTTTTTCCCGATCCCCTCGCTAAAATCACGTTGCGAGGTGTACGGTGGAATTCAGCAATCAGTCAGTGATCTGATCTGAGACCTTGCACCGGGAAGCAACGCGGCCCTTCATCATCCACCGTAATGACATGTTTGTAAAAAGGCGCCACACGTATGCACCGCGCCTTTCCAGCAAGCACTCAGTGCCGGGTTCCTGCAAAGTGAACGCGACGCGTCGAGCGATGGTGTGTTCGGCGGAAAGGATTTTCCTCCTCCTCATCCTCGGAGCCCGCGCAGGCTGCTGGCAGCCCGGCTGCGCCACGCCGGCTCACAAAAGCCGTGTCTTTTTAGAACAATAGGCCTGCGCTCCCCGATACCCGGTCCCGAAACGCGGGGACGCTGCTTCCGTCACATTCGCAAGGGGATACACAACCCTGATTAATTTCCCCCCCTCCACCTTTTTCCTACCGTGACCTATGAAATAGCAAAATTAATTTGTGCAAAAACACACCTCGAACGCCACGCCGGTGGCGATGCCATAGTCCATGGCGGTGGCGTGGGGTTAAGGCTGACCCCGGGTGCTCCACCATGGCAGGAGCCGGTGCAGACGGAGCGGCCACGCTACATAAACCCCAGCCCTCCTCGGGGCCCGCGCGCGCCCAGGAGCCGCGGGGCAGGCGAAGGCTGGAGTTCGCACGTTCACTCCCCACGCCATGGCGTTCGTTTGCGTCATAGCCTGAACCTTGGCGGGTTTTTGGTGAAAACCTAATTAGCGGTACGGACGCCGCCCTGCGCGCGTGCATTCCATGTATATGCGCGGCATCATTTTGTGTAGGATATTAAAAAAATATCTCTATATATATCTACAGGCTTTTGGTTCCCTTTTGTAAGGCATTAAGCTGTGACCCTCCCCTCCTCTCTTCCCTCCCCCTCTAGCCCCAGACTTCCCCGTGCCCTGGCTGCGAGCTTAACATGGAGTTGTCTTTTTTATTTTTTTTATAAACCCAGTCACAACACGGGAAGAGGAGGAGGAGGAAGAGAGAGAAAAGAGAGAAAACTAAGAACCCTGAAGGATGGTTCTCCAAAAATTCTGGCGGAACCGCGGGGGGATTCCTCGGCGAGCGGGAGCCAGCCGCGGAGGTAAGGCACCGGGCGGGGACCCTTCCTCCCGGCCCCCCGCTCCCTCCTTTCGGGGTAGGAACCGCCGGTTCCCGCCGGCCGGGGCGGGGAGGGGAGCTGGGTGGGTGCCTGGGTGGGTGGGTGCCTGGGTGGGTGGAGAAGACACCTCGGCTTCGCGGCTGCTTAAGCGAGCTGGGCGCGGCGCTGATGTGAATATGCAAATGAGCGGCTGGGCTGCGCCGTCGCACGTG
>Ga0065711_1042080_pt1 | contig 15663 bp, 7 predicted proteins | sample Hoacrofraction12_FD_59098 | JGI IMG/M metagenome (GOLD analysis project Ga0065711, IMG submission 59098) | Hoatzin crop microbial communities from Cojedes, Venezuela - Epithelial fraction 12 v2 (version 2) | ecosystem: Host-associated > Birds > Digestive system > Esophagus > Crop | place... | reverse complement strand
CCCCCCCGACCTTAGGAGTTTCTCGCCTCTCCCCTCAACTTTTTACTGCTGCTTTCCCGCTTTCCTGCCGGGCGAGGCAAGTTGAGTGTTTGCGTAAGGGACCCTGCGTTTGTGTGAGAACTGGGATGAGAAGCGCGCTGTCTTTGGAGTGGGGTTTTTTTTTTTTTTCTTCAGGCTGCGTCCCGCTCCCTGTGGGGCAAACTCGCATCAGGAGCCGCCACCCTTCACGGTTTTTTCTTGGCGGGAATGAATCCGTCCAGAGCCAGCTCCTTCGCGTGGAGTTGCCCAGTCTTTTGGAAGCCTTTCAGTCTTAAGAGCAGCACATCGTTTGTGTAATGACCGAACACCCTTCCAGGAGTCTTTTTTTTTTGTGTGAAGGGATGTGTTTTTGTCTTTGCTGCAGCCCCTCGGTGAAGGGATTTGCTCCTCGTCGGTGGGAACTGGCAAGCGCTCGGGGGAGAGGTTATCCAGCTTTCTGTCTGGGTTCCCCCTGGCAGGAAGGAGGAGTGTTTAATAAGCAGACATAAAGCAGCAGAAGACAAATCGCATACATCCTCCGTGACAGCTAGAATAGTAACCTTGGCAGGCAAATGAGGGAGGGAAGCGGAAAAGTAGATTGGCAGCAGATGGGGAACGTACAGGACTTCAGACAAATTGCCGTCCGTGACTGTTGCTGGTGGACAGTACAGTCTTCAGTGGTGTGCACCGATGTTCTGCAGTTTGGAAGCATTGTGCTTCCCCAAATGCTTTACAGTCAGTAGATTTAAATGAACACGGGACACAGAAGTGTGAAGTACGTGAAATTCCCTAGAGCAAGTTATTTTAGAAACGCTTGTGTTTGCGTTTAGATTCATAATGCATCTCTTTTGATTTCCAGTGTGTGGGCAGGTGCAGGGTCCCTGTTCGGCAGGGATGCTCTCTACTTCCTTTGCGCATTTGGCATTCAGCATTGAAGCTGCTAATTTGAAGACGTTTGCCTGGGGGCTAAACCTTTGTAGTAATTGATTTTCTTAAAATCTTCTGGCTGCACTTAGCGCATTATAATGCAGAGTAATTCCCCATACCCATCTTTGATGTGATGGGAGTGTCCACCTTTGCTCCGGGATATAAAACTAATCTGGTTCAATCTTAGGGAGTCTGTAAGTTGATACAGAAAATGCACTTTGCCACAATGAGAAGTGTGGGACAAAAGATATTTGGAGACGAATCTCTGCTTTTTTTTGAGTACAAACATTGGGGACAAGCTGAAGGAACACTACTGGCAGGCATATCACTCGAGTGACCCACAGCTGCTGAAAGGGGGTTCAGTCAGGTTTATTCTTTTATCATTTCCTGCGTTATTCTTCTAATTGCTGTGAACGACGGTACAAAAAAGGTACAAGCTGCCTCTGTGATCAGCTAGGAAATGCAAGAATGCAAGGGGATAAATCTGTCTGAAGAGTTAACCTTGAAAATTGCAAGCACAACAGACTTCTGTGTTTCCTTTTGCTAACAAGAACGGTAACCTGGGACATGCAGCTCCGCAGTCCGAAGGCTTCTCTCTGACCAGGCTTCAGCTGCTGGGGAGGAGGTGTTTGTTGTGAGCCCTGTGTTCACAGGCAAACACACGTGCGTGAATGAGTTTTCCCCGTGCAATGCGGTGTTTGGAAAGCTCTGTTACTGGAGCTGAGAAGGAGCTTTTGCTTCAGTTACCACTGCAAGTTCCTGTGGCTGTTTTCTGGGGTCGCTAATGAGCTGTATGCGAGGTCTCTGGGGCGCCACCGGTAGTAACATGGGGAATGTTTTGTCGACCTGGCAAAGTTAATGGCAGTCCCTTGGCAGGCTTTGCCAGCAGGAGGTGCCTTTACGATGGGTGGGAGGTGGCATCTGGAGAGAGCCAGTAGCCTTGTTTTCAGCTTGGGAGTTTAGGGGTTTTTTTCCTTCTTAAAAAAAACTTCTCAGTCTTTGCAGATTCTGACTTGGTAGCTCTGTAGTAAATCCCGATCTCTCCTTCAGGAATTGATTGATTTATGAGGGTAAACCATGCTTGTCTTCTCCAAGCATGAAGAGAACAGCTTCAGAACACATTGTGTGCAGATGAAATCTGGTAGTAATTCCTGTCATGAAAGTGGCAGTAACAATACCTGAGGGTTGGTTTTTTTTTCAGTTTGTTACCCTGCCAGGAACAATTCTGCAGACCTGCAGTCATGTAATCCCAAAGGAGGTCTGACTGATAAACTGTAGCCTACTCACTGGGGAGGACAGTATGTATCAATGTTGAGGGACGAGACAGGAGCTCTGAATTCTGGTCCTACCACCGTCCTGTGCTGGCTGGGTGACCTTCAGCATGTCACTGACGTGGGTCCAGGGACATGTGTGTCCCAAACTGCTAGCAGCAATGTCTTCTAGCATCCGCCCACGAGCAGTGATGTACATTTGCTGGTTTAAGAAATAGTAGTTCTGTCTTCTTTGCCACGGCTTTCTTCCGAGACAAAGCTGGTTTCAGTAACAGCAGCAAGGGCTTGGGGGCGTGGGAACCAGCGCTAGTTAGGGCCATAAAACCAATGTGAGAGAAGCATTGGTGTTAACCATGCGTTTCACTCAGCAGTCAACAAAGCATTACTATGGAGCAGAAGGCGTGCCAGGGAACTGCACATCAGTGAAGGATTGTGTTTAAGGCAGCTCCTTTGCTGTGGGGTGGGTTTCGCTAGTGCCCTTACAGAACACAGAGCCTTTTTAACAAAGCAAAATCAGCAAAGGCTTTACTGTGAGTGGAGGTGTATAAACTGTAAGGGCGCGATCAAAAAGGAGCGTGCTTTGACATGAGGTGCCATGGGATACTTCTGAGAGCTTTTGATGAGGGAATTCTAATACCTGTCCAAAGTATTCCTGTCTGGTGCTTACAGGAGCGACTATGTTATAGTGATATGAAGTGAGCTGGGCCCAAAATACCTGGGCAAAATGGGTTTTGTGGAAATCAGGAACACGCCCCCCCCCAGCTTACAGTAGTGTTTTGCTGGAAAGTTTCACCATCTGTAGTAACTCTGGAACCCTCTGGTGCTGTTTGTAGTTATTTTTTTTTCCGAAGACATACAATGGCATGTGTGTGTATAGCTTGGTTTTTGACTGGCAGAACTATGTCCTCACAGTCAACCTGCTCAGACTCTTGTCCAGCTTTAGTTGTGGTTTCTAGAATAAAGTGGAGAGCCTGGTTTGTCTTTCTGCTGCTACAGTGTATTCAGCGTTGGCTTAGGTGAGCATTTTGCTAGGAAAATCTCACCTTCTCTGGAAAGGCTTCCAGGCATCACAGAATAGTTTGGGTTGGACCTTTAAAGATCATCCAGTCCAACCCCCTGCAGTGAGCAGGGACATCTTCCACTAGATCGGGTTGCTCAGAGCCCCGTCCAACCTGACCTTGAATGTTTCCAGGAATGGGGCATCTACCAGCTCTCTGGACAACCTGTGCCAGGGTTTCACCACCCTCATTGTAAAAAATTTCTTCCTTTTATCTAGTCTAAATCTACCCTCTTCTAGTTTAAAACCATTACCCCTTGTCCTGTTGCAATGGGCCGTGCTAAAATGTTTGTCCCCATAAGGGGGAAAGAACAAGTTCGTTCAGTGACTGTGAAATACTTTAGACTACTAAGAGGGGCTACAACAATGATGAAGAACTATTACTATTTCCAGGAGTGGAGGTGTGGCCTTTATGTTATTCGCAACTCTTTCTGCTTGAGAGTATAATGGTGGTCAGGTGAGAAGTCATGCTTTTACTTTAATGCTGGTGGTTCTGGCTTGTTGTATTTTGTCATTTATTATTTAGGGATCCAGACCTCAAAAATAATTTGTATTTTTTCTGCTCAGATATGATCTGTTTACCTCGAGGTGTCCATCTGCATCTCTCCATCAAAAACAACAGTCCGCTTCTGAAAATATCTTTTGTCAGTTGAACGTCAGCCTGCGTTCATAACAAAGCCACTGCGAGGCCTGAAATCCAAACTACTGTACTTGATATGCTTTACAGATGTTTCTGCATGAATCATCATAACTTCAGATTTTTTCTGTAGGCTGTTCTTTTTGGAGTGACTGTTATAGTTTCTGTTGCTTTTTTGCTTCATCTTATTCCTGAATGCAAGTTATTGTAGTGTTGTGACTGATGCCTAGCAACTGCCAATTTTATATTTTCAGACTTCCAGAAAGAACACCTTAGGTAAAGCTGGCATTCCACCTTTATAGAGAGACTTTAAAACCAAGATCAGCCTAAGCACTGGAAATCCAAGACAGACATAGCTAAGTTCTGCTTCCCTTAACTCCGCATCTTTCATGTGTTTCTGCATCTTGGGCACTGTCTCTGCCCTTCCCGTATTTCGAGTAGCTGGCTGAAGGCCACCGCTTCCTTGGTCCGTGTATGGGTATGTGTGCAAGCTGGAGGAATCTGTGTTGGAGGTCCGCTCTGCTGTTGATTGTGCAGACTCGCCTGAAACCTTTGAGGGTGGGGGGTGAGCTGCCTCAGGAGTTCAGAGAACAGGAGTAAAGGTCTTATCGTGTGTGAGGAAGTGAACTTGCTGCATTCAGAATGAACTGAGTTTTAGAGATTCCCATCTAGGTTGTATCTGTCACCTTTGCTTGTGTTTTGCTCGGACACCTGAACTGAGATGTACGTGAAGCAAAATGTTTATGTGTAAAACTGATCTGTCTCACTGCCACTCCTAGCCCTTTGTTCATCGGTGTCTAAAATTTCGTAGCAAGATTTGCCAGCTAGCTAAAATATGCAAGTATGGCATGCACCACTATCTTGTCTGAGTGAGAGTTGAGGATTTGCAGACTGGGCCTCCTTAGAGGACCCCTGGCTATAAGGTGTGATCTGAATACAGCCTTGCCGTATGGAGTTCAAAGTAAATCACAGAATTAATTGTCATTTCTAAGGGGAAAAAAACCCCAAACTCTTATTTAATAGCTTAGCAGTGAGCCCTGTTGCCCACTGAGTTGGGGACCAGAATTCAGTTTGCTGTAGCTGTTGCCGTGACTATGGTGGCAGAGTTGAAGCTGGGAAGGAGGTAGTAGGAGAGCGAGCTCAGCCCCCCGCTCCTGAAGTTGAGGTAGTTGTTACAGGTAACTCAAGATGCATGGAGCCGCAGAGAAGGTAAGAATCTGATCGGTGAAGAGGACAGTCAGCTGGATTACTCTTCGCAGGAGTAACTTAAACATCAAATTAAACAAAAATTCTCTAATATTTTGAAGGTATGCTATTGCTTATGTAGTGGCCTAAATTGTCCAGGTAGGATCATCCTCAAATCAGCCAGCTGGGAACAAAGATTCATGAAGAACAGAGGGGAAAAAATAGGAACGATTTTGTCTTGGCTAATGGATGTGACCTTCTCACTGAAGGTTAGGGCTGTCCAGCTTTGGTAGTTTTCATAGTGGCACTGCAGAGCAGAGGGCAAGTTGTGTGAGTGATTCAGACTGCAAACATTTTGTTTTGTCCCTGTCCTTCACTCTCCCAAAAGGTATGTACGAAGGCAGCAGATATTCTAACGGCTCTTAACAGTTTGGAGCCTGAAAAAATAAATCCTTGGTATTAAAAATAGAACAGAAATACTTGCAGGCATTGCACGTCACGGGCATCAGTTTTCCCATGACCATCTTTTTGTAAAATATTTTGAGCACAACTCAAAAAAGACCTTACAGAAGAGGTGAATATTTACTATTTATTCCAGCTTTGACTAGTGGAGGTTTAGTGCTCCTTCAATAACTTTTACGTAGCTGTCCTAATCTTATACACTGTATTAAGCTAACTCCTGTGTATTTTTAATGGATATATTTGTGCAAAATGTTTAAAAGTAGTATAAGTGAATCTGTTTATCTTTGAAACCATGCAGATCTTCTGTTGTATCTCTTGGAGCTGGTTGGAAAAATAAAATTTTTGCTGTAGTCTTAAAAATAACATTTGGTAGTCTAGACAGAATTAAATATTAGCTGGCTGTCATTAGTTATTTTCTTCATAAAAAAAGAAATCTAAATATGAGTTAGCAGTGCATTAAATACCTTTCTAGTATATAAATGATTTAAGAATACATGACAGATTTTAAATGCGCACTGACATTCCCCTTGCACGTAGGCATGTAATACCTATGCTAAAGAGGTTGGATTAGAAAAGACTGGTAGAGAAACCAGTCTTAAATACCTTAAAAATGAGAGGAAACAGTGACAAAAAAAAGCTATTTGAAACAGATTTATCCAAGTGAGAGACTCTGGGTTACAAAGCACCAAGCACTGTCTGTTTCTGCACTTTGACAGCAGTCTTTTTCTTTTTACCTGTGAAATTGATACTATGAAATTAATTAACCAACTATCAGCAGCTTTTCAGAGGTACAGTGAACACAGCCTAGAAGAATAACAGAAAGTAAGATGAGAAAAAGAATTAGTAAGTAGAAGGGCCGAAAGGAAACATGAATAGCAAATGTTTTGGAAGTCTTCCCAATCCAGAAAGATTTGCTTCTAAATGCTTTAGTTAAATTTAGTACAGTTTTCTCCTGCAGGGAAGCAATATTGACATTAGCGTCGAAGGATGCTGGTATAATTTAGAAGCATTAATCATTGTATCTGGTATGTAAAATGTTGCTTGAGAGGAGGGGGAATTAATCTGTCCTCCTGCTGCAGTGTAGATTGGGTACGAATCCGTAGAAGAGGTTTAAGGCAGATGTTTGGAAAAAAGCTTTCTAATGCTGAGGATGGTGATGCACTAAGTCAGGTCACCTGTGAGGGTTGTGGAGCAGGCTAGATCAATGACTGACAAAGTTTTTGATTTGTAGACCATTCCTGCAGTTTTTCCCACGAAGACTTAGACTTTACGATCAAGTTTACTGACAACAGACGTGCTTTTTGAAGTTACTATACCCTAAGCGTCGCAGTCCCTGAACCACACTGGCACAGATTTTCTGTGACTCAGAACCTCCTTTGAAGTCATGGTAAGTGGGGGCAGAAGCTCCGTTTGATGCCTAAGGAAACGGGCATAACATCGCTGCAGCTGAGCTCTCCCTCTGACTTGTAGTGCAGTCATGTAAGTTTTGCTGAAGCAGAATTTGGCTTTAAATAACCTGCCTGTGTGAGAACTGATAAGGAACCTGGCTGTGCTTGTACTTTAACCCACAACACTTTGCCCCATGGAAGAGTTGTAGCAAAGGAGCTCTAGTTCCCATCTTTGGTAATAATAAATTGGAATTTTGCATAGAAATCTACGGTAGTCTCACTGGGATGGCAGAGGGTGAGCCTAGACGATAACCTATGGTTTGACCAGTACAAATCACAAATTACACAGGGACTGAAGTGGAGAACGGGGAGGAAAAAAGCTTACTGTGTGTGGCAGCCAGCTTTGCATTTGCTGAGAGCTTTCAGTCCTGAACAGAAACACATCAACATCATGATGCAAAAACACTAGGACGGTTGTTCCAGCCTGGGAGCCTTTTCGCAGTAGGAAGTATGGCCACGTTTCCTTCTGTCTGTCATTTGCCTTCATTCCCCTTGGGCTTTTATATTTTGTTACTGGCTTGGTATCTCTCATAGCCATCAGTCCAGCGCATCTTATTAAGCAGCTTTTCTTGATTGACTAATGAGATGCTATTTTTGGCAATGCTTTTATCACGATCTCTTTTATTGCTCAGCTACATTTTCTGCATTTCCACTTGTTATTCTTTAGTGGATCCTCTGTTGCTACTGTAGTTACTGTTATATGCCCATCACCTCACTGGGGTTTCTTTGGTCAGTTGTTACTCCTCTCTCCTGTCGTTGCCTTGCCCGCTTCTTCCCAGTTGTGTCCCCCTGCTTCATTTGAGTTTGTTCTACCATCTTACGGAGTCCTTTTCTCATCTTCCTCCATCTGGTACACCGCTCTCCTCCTATGCCTAAGACCCCCTTTCAAATAATCAAAAGTAAATAGAAGACAAAAGCATTTCCAGAGGGAGATTCATCCTACCTTCAGGTAGCTGTCTAAGCCAGGCAGGATGAATCACGTCCGTAGGTTCCTATCCCTGATCATTAACTGTAGAAGTCTAGCTAGGATAGACCAGGTGCCTAATGTACAGGGAGTTAAGTGTAAGCAAGATGAATACCATTCGTGTAAGCCACGAGGACTTAAAATGCTGACTCTTAAGACAGCATGTGCGACCGCACATTAAAATGACAGATAGAAGAGTAATTTATGAAGCTAAGTTATAGGATTTTGGCAGTTTTTTAACCCGCAACAATAAAGCTATGTAGAATTAACATGTTTTTGAATCACCTTTCTGTGTTCCAGTGATTAGTAGCATCAAATTCCAGATGCAAGCTAGCCTTTTAATCCAAATAATAGCTTTTTCCCCATCATACATAAATACAGGCTTAACATATCAGTGTGTTAACTGCAGTAATGCTATTCTCAGAAGATTAAAAGAAATATTCCTACTTTCATCTGCCTAGCATGTCCTGAGGCTGTCGGGTATTTCAGAATTAGCATAAATACCGGTCTAGATGTGCTCTTTCAGTTTGTACTTAAAGGGATTGCTGTATTCTTGACACCTGCTTATTTCATTCTCAAAAAATGTAACCTGCGAGAATGAAGAAAGTAACCCAAGGACAAAATAAAGAGCTCTGTAAACGGTTGCTTACTTCCTTCTGATGTGTGGTGGCTTTACTGACTTAACCCATAGACACCAAGATGGACCCAAGACTTTAAAAGTGATTGTGTCATTTCATGCTAGCTTCATGAGGTCAGTCAGATACTTTTCATAGACAAGATTTTCCTACACACTGTGTATGGCAAAGTATTAATGTAAATGAGTCTGCTTCTGCTAGCATAAATGCTGTGGCCGCTGTTGACCCAATTCAGAAGTCTCATGTGATCTGGCTCGTTTTGCAGAACAGCTGCCCAAACGCTTGCTGTGGGAAAAGGCGGAGTATGGGCTTACCATGCTTTTGCTACTCTCTTGTAGTTACAGCGTGCCTGCCCTTGTCTTGCAGCTTTTTATGTTTACCATGGGTGCGAGCAGTTGGCACAGGGTAGCTAAAGTGCTGTAAATCGGTACACTAGTAATTTGTTCAGGTATCCATGCCCTCCAGAAGGTATTAATGGCAGCACAAAGAAGTTAGTGGGCATCTGTGTCCTGCGGTTAATACTGGTGTGGCACAGCTGGATGCGTGTGGCTTGATCACACCCTTGGAAACCTATCAGAAACTTGCCTGCGTAGACAAGCCCAACAGGTTCATGCCCTGTGTCCATGTCTGATGCGTTTGGATGTTAATATAAATACACTGTTAGAGAAATCTGTGTAGTGGATGTATTGTTAAAACTGGAGCTAGAAGATTTTCATGAGAAGGTTTGACTGATTTCCATATCCAAATAGTTAATTGCTAACTCTGCATTTCTGAAATGGAGGAGGGGGAGAGACTGGGAAAATAACCTTACAGACAAATGCATTTAACCATAACCTGTAGAGAGATTAATGGCAATCTCTCACTGGCAATTAAATAGTCAGTGGTTTGGACAGAATCCTTATCACGAGAAATCCCTGTATTGTCAATTGTATCCATACCCCGCTCTTACACAGTATGGGCTGCTGCACTGAGTGAGATGGTCCGACTTGCTGCAACACTTATTAGGGTGGAAGTGAGAAAATTTTGCTAAAAAAATCTGAAGATACATAAAGAATTGGAGGGAGAGAAGGTGCATGCCTCTCTTCTGTGTGTACATACACACTCGTGGATTTTGAAATACACATTTTATGCCTTCCATATGTGAAAATTCTAAGAATCTGCTAATGTTTCTAGCTTAGAAATGTGAACCAGAGTGATATGACATCTTTGTTTTTTCTGGTGCATCTCCTGGGAGTCTAGATGATACGCATGATAAATCTTTCACCTTGGTAGAAAGAGAGGGAAGTGTTTAATATTTAACCAAGGTTGTCTTCAACATCTATCGATAGGGGACTGCAGTTACAAATATGTAAAACTGTGTTTGTTTTTGCTAAGAGGAGTGCTTGGAAGGAGCAAGGGATAACCTTTCCCTAAGGAATAGGCTTCAACTACAACAGAAGACAAGAGATTGTTTTAAAAGTCTATCAAATTAAGCCCACATTACGCTGAAATCATTCAGTACTTGCTTAAATAGGACCATATTTAAGCACAGTAGTTGAAACGGTGGCTTTTGAATCAGTGTGGTTAAATTGTGCGAGCTGCTGTGTCCGTGCACTCATCTTCTCAAGTTCTCACGCCAGACTGCCAGCGATTTTCCCACGGGGAGCAGCACATCAGGGTTCGTGTCAAGTTATCTCCTGCTTACTGAAGAAAATGGTCTGCGAGCCAGTGAGCTGAATTCAGTGACTCCCAGTCATGCATGCTTTTTGCTAAAGAAAGAGTAATTTTTCAGTATCTGTAGGTTCCTCTAGGTTAGATGAGGACCACGTTTCCAGAATTGCATTTAGTTACATTTACACCGTTGGGAAAAACTCCTGTTACTGATAGCAAACTAGCAGAAACATCCTGCCTGACCTGTTTTCTGTCCTTCTCGGAAACTTAGCAGAGCTTTTGGAGAGAAAATGTAGAAGTTAAAAAGGCTCAGCCCAAACTTCAATGTTTTCTTGTGAGCCTTTAAAAGATCTGAGCCGGATCTATTGTATAAATCTGGTGTGTTGCAGGTAGGGGAAGAGTTGTGTGTCACAATTTCCTGTACTCAGTGTATTTGTTGCCGGTCTCAAGCTAATTGTAATTGTCTTAATGAAGTGTGTAATTGTTAATCATTATTACAATATTCTCTCTTGCTGGGCTTGTACAATACTTCAGCCATCTATAGAAATAAGCTTACTGCAAGAATGCTGTAGGCTTGCAGATAAAAAAAGATCTCCTGCACCTTTGAAAACCCAAACAAACAAGTAAACAAATACTGTTTTTTCATGGCTTTCAACGTTTTTGTTGTAAAAATAATATGAACAGGATATTTTCAGTAGAATTGCGGAGCCTGTGGGCTAGAGAGCTGGAGATTTCACAGAAAATGAGTGGGCACATGCAGCTTTCAAATGCTTACTCTGTTGGGCTGAAATCTGTAAGCTAGAATTGCTTTTAAATACCTAGTCTTGATGATTATCGTGTAGGTTTTCCCCCAACACTTAGAAAAAAAAGCTGCTAGGAAAAGGTGCACGCAGTCACGCTGTGCCTGCCTCTTGCAGATGCGTACAACCCGCAAAGTATCGGTCTGGCCCGTGGGACTGGTGGGAGGACGGCGGTACGAGCGCCCAGTTGTGGAGAACGGCAAAGTCGTTGGCTGGTACACTGGCTGGAGAGCTGACAGGCCCTTTGCCATTGACATGGCAGGTACGTACCACGTTCCGTGATACATGAATGTTTCTCTTAATTTTTGTGAGTGGGACAGAAACCAATTTCTGGGTGTAGGCAGCTTTTCAAACTTGTGAAGTGCAGCCGCTGTATGTAGCCCTTCAGCACTAAATATCTGGAAGCCTTAGCTTGCACATCTCATCTAATGAAGTTGCTGCTTGGTGATGGCTGAACTTACTTTCACCTGTTTTTAATTTTATGCGGCAACTTGGCTTTTATGTTCTATAAATTGTTTCCCTGAGACGAGTTAATTGTAAATTATTTAATCCAATTAATTTTGGCACGGAAGGAGCCCCTGCCTTTCATTGTATCATCAGTCTACACCAGGCCATATAAATGCCGACCCTTCTTAGACCTCATGTTGTAAAATGCTGCTTTACCATGAAATCACTCATTTTTTATTGGTTATTTGGAATGATGGTGATAACTGTAGATGGGTATAGTTTGAAACACTGGGCTTAGGGGAAAAAATCACTGACAGCTATAGCATAGTAGATGAAGGCAGAAAAGCTTCAAAATTGATCTAATCAATCTTCTGCTGTGAAGTGAGCACGCCACATAGCTTTGTCTTGCTGTCAGTCCATGCTTAGACAATCTTTTGTGTATATTCACAACTGCCCTGTGCAGAAGTCTGATCTCTGATGTAGTGGCAGCTGGTTTCCCAGCAAATGATATGATATTTGCACTTAAGCATCTTCTGGAAGGAGCGGGAAAGGGAAAAGTAGAAATACAAGGGCAAGAATGGGGTAGAAATAGCCAGCCATTTTCTTTTTTCTGATACCCTTATGTTTTGGGAGAGGGAAAAGGACAATGCTTTCTCAACAGAATATTTTTATATGGATTGAAATGTTTGATGAAAAATATGTACAGTATTTACAATGCAATTGGTTAAAAAGAGTAAAGGAGAACTATTAGTTGCTTACACCTCAGAGAGAAACATCAACAGGTGATTCTTTCTGCACTGTAGAAGCATTTCAAGTTAATAGTATCACCTGGCATGAAAATAAATATTTGAGTGTCCAGGTAGGGGCATTCTTCAGGGGAGAAGTAGGTATGCGATTCCTCAAACCTGTGCAGCCTGTTGAGGATTGCAGCTGTGCATTTTAACAGTCTCTGCCTCTTATCTTTATAGATACATATTGATACTATGCTGTAGAAGTGGTTACTTATGGGCATTATAAAAATGATAGCATGGTTCATAATTCATTAGCAGCAGGCAAAAAGCCATTACACACCCCTGACCAAGGGACTCTAACCCAGACATGAAGAGATACATGGGAAGTTAGTAAGTTGTTGTTTACACATCGCAGTTGCTGGCTGAAACACTGGCAGGAGGGAAAAGCAGCTCCATTAGGAGCATTACCTCCTTGTACTTTTACCGAAGTCATGGAAGGGAGGGTTACAGAGACGAAGACAGAAGTGTTGACAGTACAGGAAGTTATTCCAGATCTGCAAACAAGGTGTTACTACTTTGTGAGAAAATTTTTATTAGACTTCAAACAATAACTGAAGAAGTTAAGTTACATTTTTAATTTCAGCAAGGAGAGAAAAGGATGCTGTGTAGGCTGGTAAAAAATTATGTGAAGCTTGCATCTTCGTTGCCCTCAGGAATACGGTGGAAGGGCACAGACAAACAGAACAGAACCTGTAAATCCAGAACTGCATAGGTGTCTGAACAGGTGCAGTCTACAGGATGCGTGTTAACACTCAGTGTCACCCTCTTTCCCCCCACCAAATCCCCAGCATACCCCTGGGGACGTGAAGGACCTGCTGACAGATTGCTGGCATTCCTCCTTCTGCAGGCACCAAATAGACAAGCAACTGAGATTATACTATATACTGCACATAAGGAGGATCAAGGATCTCTTTTGAATATACTACCATGAAAAAAAACAGGTGCATATATTCAACTGCTCAGCTGTCTATAGCTGTTTATAATCAATGTTCTGATTCCCAAGGCACTGGTAAGGAGGCTCTGTCTGGTTTATAGAACTATGTTTTCGTAGTGATTTTCACAAGAATTTGATCATGAGGCTGGGAATGACTGCTTAAAAGGTTTGGCACCACTGATTTAACTTGTGGCCATTCAGAAGAAGTGCATCCTTGCTTTTAAGCACATAACCTTCTTATTCTAGTCTTGAAAACCAGGGCCAAATTCAAATCTACTGCAGGTGGAGACAGGTCCTGCTGATTTCATTGGGATCAGCTCAAAGACCCTAGCTGGCCAACTTCCCTAGATTCTTTGAAATACATTCTCACACGGCAATTGCATTAGATCAGTTCAGTAAACATTGGTTATTTCTTTTGAGATGTTTGTGGTTGACACTGCTATTCTCCAATGCTACACTGCATTCAGAAAGCAGAGCAGCTGCTTTCTGTGGTGCTTCTTGTTTGGCAACCAACACACCGTATGAATTAGTTCTGGTGTTTTTCTAAATTCCTCCTCAGTTTTAACTGTAGGTGGGTTCTAGAGTTTGACACAGACTTCCTTACCCTCAGGGAAGAAAAGTGAGAGAGAACTGAATGTTGTAAGCAAAAAGTGACATTTATTCTGAAGTAGGCACTGTGTTATCTATAGACCTGATTTTAAATCTTCTGTATTAAATGATGCTGCTAGTGATTTACTTTTGGCTTGTTCCCAGTGCCAGAGTTTTCAACCACTCATAAGAACACGTTAGATCGTGATTCTTCTAATGTCAAGATTGTTCAAGGAACACAGATGCATGCTTTACATTAGCATTCCAGGAGCTACTTCAGTCACAGAGATGAATCCATGTCTGTGAATCACTGGGCAAGCACATTTCGGACTTGTGGTCCAGAGCTCATCCACTGTGCCCTACGTTCCTCTGCTAGGGCCTGAGCAACCACCTTTTCTTTTTTTTTTTTTTTCTTTATTTTGCTATAGCTATGAGATCTTTAGTGCATCTCATCTTTCTTACGGTTCCCTGAGAAAAAAGCTCTTCTATAAATGACACTGCAAAACATGGCATATTTTGTCTGAATCTGAAAGAGTGCTGGAAGTCACAAGTACAAACAAAAAAATTTTCAGTGAGTGGCTATGGCAGACACCACACTCAAAAAAAACCCCCCAAACCACCCCTCCATCAAAGGGTAACAACTGTTTTAAATGCTGAGTTTAAAATCGAGAGCCTCTTTCCTGGTGAATTAACTGTCAGCAGATGCCTTTCTTACAAACTACAGAAACTCCTGGTTGAGCACCTCTGCCCTGTTGCAGCCCAAACAGTGTGTCACAGGGAGGCGATAACTTGGAAGAAGCAGACCCCAAGCCATGGCATGCTGAACAAGCTAAAGGTCGTACCTCAAACTGTGTGGAAACCAGTATGCCCGTTTCAACACCAACACTGAGCATTAGCACTTACTCTGGGAATGATAAACTCCCTCGGTTCCTAGCTTGCCTTCAGCTGCTGTCCTATGCAGAGCATTCAGGAAGCAAAGGCATTAATCATGTCAACAAAGTCTTTAAAGACCGACTCAGTCTAATCGGATGAAGAGAAATGGTTCTGCCTTTTAACAGAAGCCATTGGTCTAGCACAAGTCAAGGCGTGAATTAACAGAAACAGCTTCTGTAGAAAGAAGCACCGATGTAATCTTTGCCGTGTGTCCCAGGTATCTTGTCCTTCAACAAATTAATTCTTACCTAGGTGGCTCTTCAGCCAATTAGATTTCATTTACAGCCTTGCACTAAACACAAAAAAAACCCAGAACACCTCTTCACACTCTGGCTATGAAATTGTCCCATGGCATTTCATGTGAGCTGAAGCCTAACAGGACCTTGTAGGAATAACAATCAAGTAAAAGAATTGTATGCATGTAGCACTGTTCCATTATACTGTGCTGGAGACGGTAATCCCAAATTAATCCGTGTTTCAGGACAGAATTCAAAATAACAGCGTCCTTTCATCCATCACCACAGGAACATTATCTACCGAGAGAAATAACTAGTGCCAGTCTGGTCAAAACCTGAGCCATCCTCTCTCTTTTTGATGCCGGTATGATCCATCCAATGATCACATCCAACCAATGGATGTCACCTATCTGGATTTTTGTAAAGCCTTTGACACGGTCCCCCACAACATCCTTCTCTCTGAATTGGAGAGCCATGGATTTGATGGGTGGACCGTTCAGTGGATAAGGAATTGGTTGGATGGTCACAGCCAAAGGGTAGTGGTCAACGACTCAATGTCCAGATGGAGACCAGTGACGAGTGGAGTCCCTCAGGGGTCCGTACTGGGACCGGTGCTGTTCAATATATTTATCAATGACATGGACAGCGACATCGAGTGTACCCTCAGCAAGTTTGCAGAT
>Ga0065711_1042079_pt1 | contig 15664 bp, 9 predicted proteins | sample Hoacrofraction12_FD_59098 | JGI IMG/M metagenome (GOLD analysis project Ga0065711, IMG submission 59098) | Hoatzin crop microbial communities from Cojedes, Venezuela - Epithelial fraction 12 v2 (version 2) | ecosystem: Host-associated > Birds > Digestive system > Esophagus > Crop | place... | reverse complement strand
TGTGCTTTCACCTTTGGCTCAAAAATTCCTGAGTTGTCTGTGTTGGCTGAGTCCCAAACCATAGAAACAGTTTCAGCTAGAGAGTTGCTTCTTACAGACAACAAAGTTCTGGTTATCAGTCCTTGTTTCTTTTCGTCTGTCTCGCAGGCAGTCCTTGTTAGCTACATTTGAGCCACAACAGTCTTTGTTAGCAAGATTACAAAGAGCAGAACTAAATTAATTAACAGTGTTTAACTCTTACCTTAATATAGATGCAAAGTTATATAACGAAATTAAATTAAAGCTATAGCAAAATTGAACTAATTGTCATTTTCCCACATCATATCCCAACCCACGAGTTTTGCGTTTTTCTTTCCTGGCTCCTTTCCACACCTGTTGGGGAAGGGTCAGTAGACCGACCGCGTGGTCCTTTGTTGCTGGCCACAACCAAACTGCAACAAAAATGTTTCACATTTGGAGGTCAGATCAGTCATACTAAACACAGGTCTTTAATATTTAAAGTATCTGGCTTACACTCTCGCAGTTTCTCCAGAAGTATGCAGTTGTCTGCCAGGTTCTATGATGTCATGCATAGCTGCTCTGGTGAATGTCTAAAAGGGCTAGCTGTAGCTTCATGATATAATTAAAAGAGCATTAGACTCTGTGTTGAATTGACTGTATCCTGCTCTCAGCGAGCTGAATAATTCTGCAAATTCCACTGGCAGCGTTGACAAAGAGCTCTTTTGTTTGCCTAAATGTATACATCTAATGGTATCCGAGATACCATGCGGCATCTGAAATATGCTCACAGAACTGGAAGACATACTGCAGAACCTCTGGGAGATCCACATTTTTTCAGAAGCCAGACGAGCAACTCCCCAGATCTCCTTTGACTACAAGGGACATCATACATAATTCGTATACAGACACCAATGTTCAAACAAGCTTTGCATTTATGTTGCTTCAATCAAAAAGTGAATTCAAACCCTTGAACTTGTATAAGTTTCTCACATACAGGCATATAACATAATATGGGACTCCCTGCCAAATCTGCGTTTAGACACCTTGAGGCTCCTTCACAGAATGGTAGGGGTTGGAAGACACCTCTGTGGGCCATCTAGTCCAACTTCCCTGACGAAGCAGGGTCACCTACAGCAGGCTGCATAGGACCTTGTCCAGGCGGGTCTTGAATATCTTCAGAGAGGGAGACTCCACAACCTCCCTGGGCAGCCTGTTCCAGTGCTCCGTCGCCCTAACTGTAAGGAAGTTCTTCTTCATATTCAGACGGAACTTTCTATGCTTCAGTTTGTGTCCATTGCCCCTTGTCCTGTCGCTGGGGACCACTGAAGAGAGTCTGACCCCATCCTCCTGACACCCACCCTTGAGATATTTATAAACATTTATTCAGTCCCCTCGCAGCCTTCTCTTCTTCAGGCTGAACAAGCCCAGCTCCCTCAGCCTCTCCTCATCATTAAACATCTCTCCTCATCCTTAAACGTCATGTGGGCAAATGAGTTAATCAACAAAAAGGTGTGTCATCCCAACTAAATTGAATACTCTCAAATTATTGAAAAACAGTATTTTATCTTAAAATTTTCTTGTCATATGTATGTAAGTATGTATATACTTACACTCTTCTGTTTTAATTTGTTTTAATATTCAAATATAGATAAAGTATCACAACTCTAACTTATTGTCAATGCATGTAGAAGGAAAGTCTTCAATTGTTCTTCCTGAAAATGTGCATGTTAGTTATTGCCTCTTCATTTATTTGAACAGCAGTTCTCTAGGATAACAGCTAAGAGTTTACTTCTTTTATTATGAAGTATTTGTATTTGTTAGTAGTAATATCTTCATCTTCACTGTCATTATTATTTTTGCTTCACTTATCAATTGTAATTGAAAAATTGCTGACTGACAAGGACCTGTGCCCAAACTCATATGTGTTTATTTGTTCTAGTTAATAGTCATGCTTTCATTAAATTCGGTGCATACTGAAAAGTCCCATAAAGCCATCTGAGCTACTATAATCAATTCCATGTATTTGGAACAAAACTGATTATTACGTTACAGCTTTGTTCTTTCTAAATGTAGATGCTTCTTTTACTGTAATTGTAATAAATCTATAAATTCCAACAGCTAGAACTCTTGTCTAGAGCAATAATCTAGGGAAAAATATACTCTTCTGAAATGAGTTCTAGAGAATCATTAACATTTGCCATCCATTACGGCAAATTTCCATTAGCATTGCCTATTCTATATGCTATTTTAAAAAATATCAAAACTGGACTACATTGTTGCAACGAAACAGCTCTTGCAAACTTCATGTTTGCATCTTTCAGTAGTTTCCCCTCCTGTCTAGCTAGAGATTCATAAACATTAATGAAAACATTTGGAATCTGAAAAGCAATTTTACATTATTAAAAATAATAGTAAAATGTTGAGAAATATCATTGTTTCTCAAGATTTACTGTTTTTCCTTAAGAAGGACCAAAATCTCCCATTACCTGTGCTCTACCCTGACATCAGACTGTGTCCTAACTTGTACCTGAAGAATCTTATTGTCTTCAATATCATGGTACTGACCTAAAACTACTACTCGAAGACAAAGTCATTTCAATGTTCAGTTGATAATGAAGATTATTAGAAGTGTAGATGGTAACAGAATGTTAGGTCTTTTTCCATTAGTTTTGATTCTGTGGAGCAGTCAAGAAAAACAAGAGGTAGAAGAATTTTGTGAGTGTGCTGTCATTAGTAGAATATCACTTGTTAGTACTTGCTATTAGTACATTATCATTTACCTGTCTTCATTGGACTCTTTCAGAAGAAAATGACTGGACCAGGCATTTCACCTGTGATGAGGGTGAGGTTAGAATCAAGTTTTAACCCCAAAAAATGATTCAGAAGTGGACGGGGGAAAAAAAATGGGCAGCTCAGGAAACAGTATTCAACCTCAGTTTGAATGTTGTATATATTTAAAAGAATACTTCTGAAGGGTCTGTTTTGTTAGTGATATACTTAAGAGCCTTGTGTGAGTTGCTAACGCATTATGAATCCACATTTAACACTTCATTTTGAATGAATAGGCTTGCACATAACAATTCATCTTTAGTCTTTCTGGTATATGACCATGGCTTCTAATTTGCGTTCACTGCTTGTGATAAAAAAGTGTAGATTTGTGTTATATAACTACTAAAACACTATATATATATATATATATAAACAACATATTATGTATTTTATGATATGTATTGATCTTGTACATCCTATATTAATTTTTCAGTCACCAGACCATTGTGTAAAAGAAGCACAGTACCATTATGTACTCAACTACTCAGTATAATTTAAGGAAAAAAAATACTCTTTCTTTACTGTTCTATGGAAATTAGATCTAACTTCAAAAGGATAATTTAAACAGGACAAATATTGATCACAAACTATTTCACTAACAATTGAAGTCTTAGAATTTCTTGGAATGGTTAAACTTTACCACCATTAACTAGCAATAGATATATGCAGCAACTACATTTTTCTTGTGAAGATGACTGGGGAAAAGTAAAATGAGTATCTTGAATGATGGACCATGGGCTTAAGCTGATTTTGATGCATGTTAAAGGACTTGGCAGAAAACAGGGTTTAGTTTTTAGACATGAGATACAATAAAGTTAACTCTACAACTGTGTGCAGGTGACTGCCTGTCACTTCTCAGCAGAGTTTATTAGTGTATAGAAAAACTCCACCCTCAAACATAAACACACTGTGGCCCTCCAGGTGGTCATCCAAAGATGTTTTTTTTTCCATAACACTGTGTTACGCCAAACCTTTCCTGTTTTATTTTCTTGAATATCCTTCTAACTTATTAACCATACTCAGTTCTGAACTGGATTCTGGCATGCAGCAGATAAAGAAATACTTTTTTATTGTTATAAAATAATAGTACGAAAAGCTTGAAATGTCTGTTATTTCTGAATGTATCATAGCGCTGTGGCCCATCCAATATGGTGTTGTTATTGCTTGTAAAGTCCACTGGTCACTAGACCTCAGCTTAGCCCAAAATCTTGACTTGACTTCTGCTTGCTTTAGCTCCAAAACAAATTTTTAAAGTCAGTCAGGTGGTACAGGGACTATTTAAAATCAGTTATCTAATGCTTATTCATGCCACATAAGCCATAAAATTTGGGTAAAAGCACAGCAAACAGTCTAAGGTAAGAAAATAATTAGCATAACATAGCATTGCTGACCAATAGGAAAGGTGCAAAACCCCCCAAAATAGTAGAAAATAAGAATAACAAAATCAATGACACTGACCTTTTCTCAGAAGGAGCTCAGCAGCCAGCACATTTCTAGGACAACCACCTCCCAGTCACCTGTGGCAGAAGAGTCAAAAACCTCAGAAACCCATGGTCAGCCGGAAAGGTGAAGAAAGTACTTCAGGTAAAAGAAGTTTTAAGATGCTATACCCCATTTATTAATGTTAGAACAGCCTTATTAATTTCTCAGCCTTTTATGTTAATTTTGGATACTGGTATATGGGAGTCACTTAACCAGAGCCAGTTTGTCTTAGTGAAGTCGCACTAGCAATAAAATCTTGAGTCCACACAGAAGATGTGTTGTCTTTTTGCTCATAACTAAATTTTACATGTCACCAAAGGTACACACATGTTTGAAAGGAAAAAAAAAAACAAACCACTCTTAGAGAAGTTTACATTAAGATAAACTCTGTCTACACTGAAATGAAAACCCTGAATTTCTATCTTTGGAAAGCAGAACACTTTTGTTGTTGAGTAAAGTCTTCTGAATATATTTTTTCTATGTTATATTGCTCTTCTCACTCAGCACAGAATTAGAGACAGCGTTCATTAAAAAATCCTAAGCTTTAAAATAAGTGGGAAGTTTCTCTGAATAATAATTGATGACTGATTTACTTTTGCTCCATTTATTGTTATGGTGCTCACCTAGTGATACACTTTAGTCACAGAAACAGAAATAAAAGGGAAAAAAAATTCAAAATTAATTCCTAAAATAATGCATGTATGTCTACAAGAATTTAAATAGCTCATATTTCTACACTGGAATCTGAAAGAAAAAAATATTAATCAGAATTGTGCTCAGAAAAGTTTAATGTCTCACATAACCTTCTGAAATGAATATATTTCTATGAAAAGTAAAAATAGTTCTATTCAAAATGACATTCTGATCTCCTAAGCAGTTATAACTTTTATAATAGCAGTTTTAATTTTTCTTTATACGCCCAATACCCGAGACTAATCACTTCCTAATACACTTCAGTGCAAACTTACATGGAGTGCTGTGTATCATTTTAAAAGATATTCTGAAGATGTCAGTGAAGTATTTTTGTGTATTCAAGTTGGTTAAAAGCAAAAATTAAGATTGAACTTTTGTAGAAAACATTTTCATAGCAATCATTTTGAAGAGCTTTAACTTTCAAGCATCTAAATCTTATGACACATTAGAAGTTTATTTTCGAGAAATTTAGTCAGCATTTCTAACTCTCAGAAGCGCAGTATAGTCTTTTAAGATGCATTCCTCAAAATTTCCAGTTTTTTCCCTACAAATACTTTAAAGACAGCTTTTTTTACACAGTTTGTGATACTATTCAAAAATCTGTAATATAGCATTAGAGTTATCTTAGCTTCTTACTTTCATACTGGGAACTTTCCACGAGTTTCTGATTTTTTTTTTCTTTCTTGCTTGTTTTAATTGTGGTACTATTTATTTCTCCTCTGCCTTTTAATCCATTATGGTGTGCCTTGTATTAACACACTATTTTCTTCTTACTCTTCCTCAGCAATCTCCCTTAATCTGGTTGCCTTTCTAGAACTTTTTTTTTGCTGATGTGAGAAGTGCAAAGTAGTGGACTGGATTCATCTTAGAAGATGTAAATTTCACTCTCAGTACTGCCATTCATCTTTTGATAGAAAGTAAATTATTTCTCTGTGAAAGTCTCTGTCTCTTTTTCCAAACGTTGGCTATTTGGAATGCAACTTCTTAGTATATCTGTTGTTTGTTTTCTATTTTGTCAAAAAAAAATCAAACAAACAAAGACCCTCACTCCACTGAATCTCGCTTTCTTCTAATAAAAGACCTTTAATATTACAGTTCTCTTTCTTAACCTTCAAACTATTTTACTCATGATGTTACATTTTCTTGCCTTTATCAGTCCCTATTTCTTCAGGTTTTATTTTTTTCTGTTTTGCAGCTTTTTGTTGACTGAGTTGTTACTCCAGCACCCATACCCAAATTCCTCTTTCTTATTGTCAACAGGACTGTAAGTCTTGACTGAAGCGTCTGCATGAAGACAAATGTTAACCTGACAGAAAGCACAAGTAAGGCTCTGTTAGTAATTATGAAACTTTGGCTGCACAAGATGTCTGCACTGTTAGAGCTAATGGCATTTTCCATAGCTTTTATGTTTTCATGTACTAAGGCCAGCCGAAAAGAGTTAGTATTTTCTTTTAACTCCCCTGAAGGTTCTAAGGGTGTCTTCCCTGTACTGGAAAAGAGGAATTCTTCATAAGACCAGGTTTTTGTGACTTCACACAAAAGAATAAGCTATAGGATTTTATTTGGTCAAATTTCAGGGGAATTTAATAAATCAGATATATTAATAGTGTGTCTGATAATTAATACTGAGGAAATACACTGGATATGGTCTGCCACCTACAGTCTTTTAACATCAATCAATTAGATAATTAACACACTCTTTCTTAAAATGTGAATTTGTTGACTAAATCCATATTGTTTTTATTATATTATTAACAGTGATTTTCCTTAGCAATTTTATGCTCATAATTCTACAGATTCTGACTTAAAACAATGTTGGAAACTGAAGTCTTGCCCATTCGCCAGAGACAAGACAGTGATCAGTTATTCTTAAAACATTTTTGCTGTTCAATTATTTTTAAGGAAATTTGTTTAACTATGCTTTAAAACTTTAAAACCAGTTAGAGTGCTGTTTTTCCTCAATCTTAAGATGTTGACTATAGGATCATAGAGTCAGAAAATGTTTTGGGTTGGAAGGGACCTCTAGAGGTCATCTGGACCAAGCCCCCTGCAGCAAGCAGGGATATCTTCAACTAGACCAGGGTGCTCAGACCTCCGTCCAACCTGGCCTTGAATGTTTCCAAGGATGGGGCTTCCACTACTTCTCTGTGCAATCTGTTCCACCGTTTCATCACCCTTATGGTAAAAAATGTCATCCTTATATCTAGTCTAAATCTACCTTCCCTTAGTTTAAAGCCATTGCTCCTTGTCCTATCGCAACAAGCCCTGCTGAAAATGTTTTCCCCATCTTTCCTACAGGCTGTCTTCAGGTACAGAAAGGCTGTTAAGGTCTCCTCAGCCTTCTCTTCTCCAAGGTGAACAGCCCAAACTCTTTCAGCCTTTCCTCATAGGAGAGGTGCTCCTGCCCTCGGACCATCTTTGTGGCCCTCCTCTGGACAGGCTCCAACAGCTCCATGACCTTCTTCTGCTGAGGGCTCCAGAGCTGAACGCAGGACTCCAGGTGGGATCTCAACAGAGCGGAGTAAAGGGACAGAATCTCCTCCCTTGACTTGTCTGCCATGCTACTCTGGATGTAGCTCAGGATACTGTTGGCCTTCTGAGCTGCGAGTGCACATTGGTGGCTCATGTCAAGCTTTTCATCCACCAGTACCCCCAAGTCTTCTCGGCAGGGCTGCTCTCAATTGCTTCATCCCCCGGCCTGCATTGATAGAGGGGGTTGCCCCAACCCATGTGCAGGACTTTGCACTTGGCCTTGTTGAACCTCATGAGGTTCACACAGGCCCACATCTCCAGCTTGTCCAGGTCTCTCTGGATGGCATCCCGTCCTTCAGGTGTGTCAGCTGCACCACTCCGCTTGGTGTCATTTGCAAACTTGCTGAGGGTGCACTCGATCTCGCTGTCTATGTCATTGATGAAAACGTTAAAAAACACCAGTCCCAGTACGGAACCCTGAGGGTCACTATTTGTCATAGGCGTCCATTTGGACATTGAGTCAATGACCGCTATCCTCTGGCTGAGACCTTCCAACCAATTTCTTAGTCACCGAACTGTCCACCCATCGATTCCATATTTTTCCAATTTGGAGAGAAGAATGTTGTGGGGGATCATGTTGAAGGCTTTACTGAAATCCAGATAGATCACATCCGTAGATCTTCCCTTGTCCACTGATCTAATCACGCCATCATAGAAAGCCGCTTGGTTGATCAGGCAGGACTTGCTCTTGCTGAAGCCATGCTGGCTGTCTTGAATCACCTCCCTGTCCTCCAAGTGCCTTAGCACAGCTTCTAGAAGGATCTGTTCCATGGTCTTGCCAGGCACAGAGCTGAGGCTGACTGGTGAGTAGCTCCAAAGGTCCTCCTTTCTACCCTTTTTGAAAACAGGCACAATGTCTCCTTTTTTCCAGTCACAAGGGACTTCACCTGACTGCTATGGCCTTTCAAATTTCATGGAGAATGACTTGGCAACTACATCAACCAGTTCTCTCAGGACTCTGGGATGCATCTCGTCAGATCCCGTAGACTTCTGTGTGTTTGGTTTCCTCAGGTGGTCATGAACCTGGTCCTCTCTTACACTGGGAAGGGCTTTGCACCCCTGGTCCCCATCTTTCATTCCATCAACTGGGGAGGGGCAGGGAGAGAGGTTGCCAGTGAAGGCTGAAGCAAAACTGTTGTTGAGTACCTCAGCCTGCTCCTCATCTGTTGATATGAGGTTGTCATTCTTGTTCATCGTGAGGGTACACTTTCTTTAGCCTTCCTTTTCTGGCTGACATACCTGTAGAAGCCCTTGTTGTTATTCTTAGCATCCCTTGTCAAGTTCAGCTCCAGCTGTGCCTTGGCCCTCTTGACCTCATTCCTATACAAATGGGCAGCATCCCTGTACTCTTCCCAAGATATCTGTCTTTGCTTCCACTGCCTGTGCAGTTCCCTCTTGACCTTTAGTTTGACCAGCAGGTCTTGACTCAGCCATGCTGAGTCCAAATATTTTCTCCTTGACAGATTTATGAAAACATATTGACCCTACAAAATATGCTTATTTTTCAAGATTCTATGCTTCCTTTTTATTTGCATCAATACAAATAGGAGTTGATGTGCTTTGTACTAGCGAAAAGCAAGCAAATGAATACGTGAATAGTATTTTACATTTGTAGTGAAAGCTGCTGAAATTAAAATGCCTATGAAAGGCCTGACTAATTTCCTTCCATAAGCAAAATAATGATTTTTCTTGCCATTTAATGTGACTTCACAGAAATTTCATTGGACTTTAAACTAACTTTGCAAGACAGAAAGGGTCAGTTATGGAAATGTCAGTATCTATATATTAATAGTTCTCATTTTATTTCTTATCTGTATCTCTGGGCTAGAAGCTCACAGGGAAAGGACTTTGCCGTACAATTTGTTTGTAACCAAAGTATGAGACAAAATGAAGTATACTTCATTTGGACCACTATTGGGGATTTTTCTGTTTACTTGCCTATAACTACGATAAATTATATCTGCAATAATAATTCAATGCCTCTACTCATATTTTGTAATTGAAGAAAAAAGAATCACAGATTTGTGCTCTATTGAGTTTTGTTCTTTTAGTCATATCGGCTTTTCATTATATTCTGCACAGTATCATGACTTCAACAGCCATGATCTGAACTTGTTTACAGATGGCTAATCTAACCCTGTCTAATTTTACCTTGTCTATAGCATGGTGGTAAGAAACCATCCTGGATGCTAGAAATATAGATCTGAACTCCTGAATGCCAGAAATACAGATTTGAACCTCTTCTAGCTAAGGATAAACCCAGTTTGTTTCTTGGTGAATAGCCATTAGATTATTTCATAAAACCCTGATGTCCCACTGAACATAATCAGTGATGTAGAGTCATATAAATATGAGTGGGACTGGTACCTGAAATTCAAATAAGGAGATATTCCAAGAATATAAGTGAGGATCAGGGAAGAAGATAGGATATAGCTCTTATCAACATACCAGTCTTTTTGGATCATGCCTCTGAGATGCCCAGCCCTATGTATATTGTGCAGAGTTTAAATGCCTCAGTTTCTTATTGCACTATGAAAGCCTTCTACCTAAAACCAAACATTTTACTTCAGCTACAAGTCCCTATCTTCTATACTGGATCCAGCTCTAAACATTTATTGATCTTGTTCTTACGTAGGTAAGTCATTTTGTAGCTTAAAATTAAGTGCAAACTTTAAGAGCTCTACCACCAAGCTGTTCATCCTTTAATTCATTACCAGGATTTCCAAAATACAAAAACTGATTAGTTAACATTCACAATACATATAATAAGAGAGAAACAGTCTAATTCATAAAACAGAGTAATAATTTATTGATATATAATGAAATATGATCCATATAATGCGTATTGTAATAATGTTTTATTATAATGAAATTCCAAAATATAATTTTAAATTTAGCTGAGTATGTATCATTCACTCTCTTCATTATAACACATTCTATTGTAAAATCCTGTAATATCAGAAGCTGTTTTTTAAGAAAATTCTGGCTTGATGTCCTTTTCTTTAGAGACTTCTGTTTAGACATACTGTGTAAAATAAACCTCAAACATTTTGCTGTTTTTAGTTTGATGGATATGTATGTGTGTGTGTACACGTAGAAGACAATCAGTGAGCAATATCATATAGGGTAATTAGCAATTTAGCCTTCCAACTTATTTACACTTGCTTCTGTGGTATAGGAGTATCAATTTTCTCCATTGATTCATTCCCACAGTAATATAAATTACCTTGCAGTAATATTTTTTTAAGCACTATAAAAATTCAAGCCCTAATAATGCTGAAAGCTTATGTCTAATGACAGACTTCTGTTCATAATCTATGGATATAGTGTGGGACACAACTGTGTTTGAAATGCATAATTAATGTAGAAGTCTTTGAAAGTATTAATTTAAGAACAGAGTAAGAAAGGGTTATAATTCAGTGAGATGAATCCTTCAGACATAACATCTAGGACATATCTATAATATTTTTAGAATCACCCCAATGTTGCTAAAAAAGCTGTGTAATTATCTTTCTTTGCTAATTAACTGTGTTAGTGTTTGTTGGTCTGACTCATTTCAACGTTGTTTTCAAAGTCACACAACATTGTACTATGGAGTGAATCTGCTAAATACTCTCCTCTTAGTTCATGTTTTTCAGGCGTATATGATCAAACCTTCAGCTTCATTGTACTGTTCATAGATTTGGCTCAAGTTTTTTCAAAAAAGTTGTTTCATGGAGCTCTGTGCACTGCCTACTGAGTCTTCTTTGCAGTCTCTGCTACACATACGGGTTATGCTTAGGGAAGTCATAAACAGATAGCTATGTACCCTCGATGAGGACATATATGTGAAAACAAAACAAAACACAAACCTAACTTTTTAGATGCTATTTCTACTTTTCCTTTTTCAGTGAAGGATATCCTCATCTGACTATCTGTACTTAGAAAAAGTGCTGTCACTCAGATGTCTGAAAGTGTTAGACACTGTATTGCTTAGATTTTATCCATGTAATGTCTCTCATTGTGGGATCCAGACACAATAGAAAGTATTAAAGACAAGAAACCATCTGTAACCATCTCTCTCCAGTTAACTACTGGAATGGATATTTTGAGTATTTGACTCAGCTTTCACAATGTGAAAGTCAGAGACGGCGACATTAGGACCCTAGAGGGGTGGGGAGAGGGAAATAAATTTTTAAAAATTAGGAATGTACCTAAGTATGCAGTAAGGAAAATTCCAGCTGATGGCTTCTGCATTGGGTGTAAAAATTTACTATTAGAAATAGATTTTTTACTAGCAGTGTATTCTCTGTGCCTCTGCAGAATTTATTTCCTGGGGCATCCTCTTGACTTCAATATTCCTTGCTGTGTTCTCTTAAGATGTCAGACTGAAGTTCAAAATTAATCTTCTGTGTTAAATTCTGTTATTTTACTATGGTAACCATCTATGAAGATGATTTCTTCATGACAAGTAGATCAATGGTGATTAGTATGAAACAATATAGCATCCCATGAAAAACAATCAGTATACTGTGGAAAACATACAAAGTGCTTGTCTACATTAGTAAGGACATTATTCTATGTCATTGCTGAAGCTTATTTTAGCTGGGGTTGTGATGACACTGGTTCAACAGATTTAAGCCATCTATTAAATTGCTATTATATTGAGCGAATCTATAGAAGAAATGAGCATATTTTCTAAGACTAAATCTCATTCAGATCTGAATGTAAAACATTCCTTTAAGCAAGAAGCTGTCAGAACTCTTAACTTACGTCTTCTGTTACCAGTTGTGAGTGGTACAATGTTCATTTACCGTAAGTGCAGGCTTCGATTATATCTATTGAATTTCCACAGAAACAAAAATCAATATTGAAACAGGGAAAAAAAGAAGAAAAACAGTCAACAACCCAAGTATTGTTACAAGGATCATACACAACCAGTTAGGATATAAGATGATATCACAGAGATATTAAATTAAAGGGTTGTATTACTTCAACAACCAGTGCTGGAGTGACTAATTTTGAATGATCTGTCTAGTCCTGAATTAAAAACTTCAAAAGAACCCTTTTGGGTCTTTAAGAAGAACCATTTCAAGAATATGGAGATGTCAAAAAAACAACACCTGATGAGACAAGAAAATCCTTACAGGATCAGAAGTTGTTCCTTATTGTGAGCAATTCAAGGTCTGCATAAATCTAGCTTATTCTGAGCAAGATTAAATGCCTGAATAAATCACAGACTATAAATATCTACATGAGGAACAAGAATCTGACATTAGATGACTATGCAGTATAGTAGAAAAGCAAGGAATGGTAATGGAAGGTATAATGACTGGAAAGCTAAATAGGCTTTCTAAGAATGAGAGTAACTAGCCATCAAGTAAGTTTTCAATGATTTTAAATTATTTTCTAGCATGGAAATTTTAAAATAAATTTATTAGTTTTTCTCAGCTACATGTTTCTGTATAAGGAGCCACTATATATACAGCAGGAAACTCTTGTCTTTTCAGAAAGTCAGATTGAATAATTAGAATTTATTACTTATGCAGCTGACAAGGTATAATTTTCCTTCAACCAGTGATGAAGTACCAGAAAGTATATATGCTTTCAGAAACACTGTGGCTATAAACAGTGACATTTGTTCAGCTGACTAATTGTCAAAGGCCTCTTGCCTCTCTCGACTACAGGAAAAATAAATTGCCTGGACAGAGATGTCTGGTGCCTTTTTATGAGTCTAAGTATTCTCCTGACCTCCACCTGCCACTCCAGAAGAACACAATGATCCCATAGGTCCTTGGTAACATCTGTCAGTCTTGTGCTGATGCTAAACTATGACACTAAATTTGGGGCCCAAACGTGGGGCGGGGATAATGGCAGGGCTGAGCAGCGTGTGTTAAAACAGCTTTCTTAGATTTTGTTATATGCATTTATTTTGTTAGTTAAACAGTCGCTGGTAAAAAATGTTTCTGAATTTGATCAAGTGGCTCTGGTATGTAAACCCGTACCTGCTTTCTGTGTTCGTTGCAGTGCTGTTCGTTACCTGGGGGAAAAGGACCAGGATGACGATTTTGCTGTACTGTATGATATCGAATTATGACATGGTAACATCACTGTGCATGAAATTAGAATTGTATTTGCATGTGGCACTGTGGTTATTTCCATACGTTGGATCCTATGTCTTTGAGTTTGCTAATAATCGAAACCAGCCTGTGGGGAAAACAGGAGGGGATACCTTCCCCCACTCTGTCAACTGCCCCCCTCCTTCAGGCTAGTCCTAACAGCTTTTTAGAATTTCGAGTACCCGCGGGATGCTTAGGCCAGTGAGTTTCGATTGTTATGCCTCCTGAATGGGTTGCAGGTTTTGTTTAGGGTTAAACAAGTAGTTAAGAACATCGTGCAGAGACCTGCCCCGGGGCTGGATGGCTATGAGTGGCTGGGTGTGTGGGACAGCATGGGCAAGTACCTAGGGCAGCGGGCACCCCCAGTGTCTTTGAAACTCACCCCTGAACAAGTGCAGAATCCGGACAAACTAGTAAAATATCTGCAAAAAGTGTGCTGCCACCCTGAGAACTCCAGAGAGACACAAATCACAGCACTGTGCTGGCGTCTGGCCCACGCCTACCGAGCTGTCTTCTTCAACAATGTTCAGTGCCCTAAAGGGGAAAGGCGGGGAAACAAGCGGCAGACACTTGGACTGGCACTACCCCAGCCGGCCCTGCAGCCCCTCCAGCCCAGCAGGCAGTCACAGCTCACCCGACCGGCACCACCGCTGCCACTGTCACGATCGAAGGGGCGGCCCCGGTTTGCCCGGCAGGCACGGCAGCTGCTCAAGCCCCAGCTGCGGCAGCTGGCATCGCGGCTGAGTCCAAAAACCAACCTGTGCCGGTAGCAGTCGCCCCTGTAAAACTAAAGAAAGATGCAAAGAGAGCAGATCGCTCTGGGAAGGATGACAACGAGCCAGGGTCATCACGTGAGACAGAGACAGAGATCATCACCCAATCCCTGTCCCTGAGTGAGCTGCGAGACACGTGGAAAGATTTCAGCTGCCACCCTGGTGAACACATTGTCGACTGGCTGCTGCAGTGCTGGGATAACAGGGCCAGCAGCTTGCAATTAGAGGGCAAGGAAGCCAAGAAGCTGGGATCCCTGGCCAGGGACGGGGGCATTGACAAGGCCATTGGGAAAAAGGAACAAGTCCTCAGCCTCTGGAGGAGACTTCTGTCAGGCGTGAGGGAGAGGTACCCCTTCAGTGAGGACGTGGTATGCTATCCTGGCAAGTGGTCCAATATGGAAAGGGCTATTCAGTACATGAGGGAATTAGCTGTGCGGGAGCTGCTTTACTATGAACCAGATGATGAGCTGTTACCCACAGACCCAGATGAAGTCCAGTGCAAACGATAGATGTGGAGAAAGTTTGTGTGGAGCACACCATCCTCATATGCCAACTCACCGGCAGTAGTAGACTGGAAAGATAAGGAGGCACCCACTGTGGATGAGGTGGCTGTCCGACTCTGGCAATATGAAGAAAGCCTCTCTTCCTCCCTCGTGTCAGGCATGGAAAAATTGTCCCAGAAGGTTCAGCGACTCAAAGAGAACATGTCCTACTCCCCACCTGTACGGGCGAGCATCTCAGCCATTAGGGGCAAGTGTTCCTCTGCTCAAGAGAGAGAATACAGAGGCTATACACCACGGGGCACCCTGTGATTTTACCTGTGTTATCACGGAGAGGACATGTGGAAGCGGGATGGAAAACCTACCTCAAGTCTAGAGGCACGAGTGCATGATTTGCAAGGTAAAACAATCACCAAAGGGGATTCTGTTAGGAAAAATGCCTCTCCAGTTTCCAGAAGCCAGCTCTCCAGACCAGGTAGGCAGTTTGATCTTGATTCCGATCCTCTGGAAGGGACCTCCAAGTCATTCTTACAGCAAGTGAGCAGCAAATTCTCTGACCAGGATTAGAGATGCCCTGCCTCCAGCCAGGTGCAGGAAAGGGACAACTACGTTTGTTGGACGGTGTGGATTCGGTGGCCTGGCACGTCAGATCCGCAAGACTATAAAGCTCTAGTGGACACTGGTGCACAGTGTACTTTAATGCCATCAGATTTCCAAGGGTCAGAGTCCATTTGCATTTCGGGAGTGACAGGGGGGT
>Ga0065711_1042078_pt1 | contig 15664 bp, 8 predicted proteins | sample Hoacrofraction12_FD_59098 | JGI IMG/M metagenome (GOLD analysis project Ga0065711, IMG submission 59098) | Hoatzin crop microbial communities from Cojedes, Venezuela - Epithelial fraction 12 v2 (version 2) | ecosystem: Host-associated > Birds > Digestive system > Esophagus > Crop | place... | reverse complement strand
GGCGGCGGCCGCGGGGCTCCCGCTGGAGGGAGCCGGGCTGGGTGCCCGCCGGCGGCCGGTGTCGGGCTGCCGCGGCCCGCTTCGGTCCGTGAAGGGGAGCCGCGGGTCACAGGTGCGTGGCGACCCCGTTGATTTTTGGGAGAAAAAAAAAAAAGGAAAACCCGGGTTGGGTGGTTCTTTCGTCTTGAAATCTGCGTGTTCAAGCGTAGGCTGTTGTAGTGAGTAATAAAGAGGCGTTATCAGGGCATACGGTTTTGTAAGTATCCTAAAATATTGATTCATAGAATAGTTTGGATTGGAAGGGACCTTTAGAGGTCATCTAGTCCAGCCCCCCTGCAGTGAGCAGGGACATCTTCAGCTAGACCAGGTTGCTCAGAGCCCCATCCAACCTGGCCTTGAACGGTTCCAGGGATGGGGCATCGACCACCGCTCTGGGAAACCTGATCCAGTGTTTCACCACCCTCACTGTAAAAAAATTTCTTCCTTATATCCAGCCTAAATCTACTCTCTTTTTAAAGTCATTACACCTCGTCCTATCACAACAGGCCCTGCTAAAGTTTCTCCCCATCTTTCTTACAAGCCCCCTTTCAGTATTGGAAGGCTGCAGCAAGGTCTCCGTGCAGCCTTCTCTTCTCCAGGCTGAACAGCCCCAACTCCCTCAGCCTTTCCTCCCAGGAGAGCTGCTCCGTCCCTGTTGGAAGGCAGGAAGTAACCACCCTCCTACGATGTAATGAAGGACTGGCAGGTTTGCTGCAGTAAGCATCGTTAGCTCTTGAGAGAAGTGCTAAGTGGGTTTGTTTAGGAATAACTTAATTTTTCTCTTTATCTTATATAAATTATTTTTAAAACATCAAAAATAATCCTGTTCTCAAACTATATCAACGTATTTAAGTGGTGTTGAGATGGCAGCTCTCAACTGAATTGCTTTCAAATACTCAAAGAACGATGAAATGTCGTCTTAAACATTTTGCTGATAGTGAGTTACCAGTAACTTCTGCTAAATCTTCCTGAAGAAGGAAGCAGGTAGACTTTGTAGATTATGGCAGCTTTTCCTGCTAATTTCTTTTTTTTTTTTTTTTCCTGGAATAGAGATGCTAAGACCTATATAAAGGTTCAGATTCTGTCTAGCTTAAGAAGTGCCATTTTTCCCACCTTATTATTGGAGACTTTCCAAATTGCTTTTTTTCAAGCACACCAAGACCATTATTAGGTATTTTTGTATTATTTTCTTAATTAAAAATAAAGACTAATTATTTGAGATTCTGCAAGGCTGTTTATGGAAGGAAGATCCGGTAATCACAGTTGATGTTCTCAGCATCCAGCACTTATTGTGTGGGGGAAGGTATTGGGATCACTTTGTACACAAGTGATGGCATCTTTTAAAAATACACTATGTCAATATTACGGGGCACAGAAAGTGTACCAGGCATAATAGGGGAGGAAGAGTACCGTTGCTACAGTATTTCACCATCCTCCTATACAAATCCGTATCCTCACACTGTAAGGATAAACACCTTCTGCAGCTGCACAGCCAGAATTGTCTCCCTGCATACATATCCCAGTGAAGGCGTGGGTATGGGCTGTCTGTGGGAATGCGTGCGAGGAGCACCAAGTGAAGTACATGGAGGATTGATGTACGCTGCAGTCGGTAGTGCTAGGACTTGAAAAGTGTGTTTAGCTTTGTGGTGATGCTTCAGTGAGCTCAAGTCAGGCCTTGACATGTGTACAGCTTTGCTGTAAACGACTGTCAGGGCAGCAAGAACTAGTAGACGTGTTTCCCAGATTTTTCTGCGCTAGGCCTGAATGATGTCAAAAAGAATAAGGTGAGGCGCCGCATGAAAGCTGTGTGTTGGCATCACAGGTCACTGTAGTGCCGCTTGTTGGAGTAACTTCAGCTGGTGAGTTTCATTAAGCTATTGGTTAAAATGTTGTGTTCCCATCCTTTGCTTCCCTTTCCTTTCCACTCACTGGTTCTCAGCGGGAGATGGGTAGGTGTTACTGGGAGATTTTCATCTTCCTGTCCTCCTCTTGGTCTTAAGCTCCTAACTCATCCAGTGGTGAGCCATTTATAAACCCTGTTTCTGGCTGTCCTTGCTGGCTTGTCAGAAACGAGTTCTTCAGCAAGAATCTTTGCATGGTCTCATGGTTGGTTCTTCAAGCTTCTTGGGATCATAGAACTGCTGGCATTTGGGGGTAAGAAACACATGCAACTTGTTGAAATAAAGAACTTCTGAGAAGATGCAGTATCAGTGTGGACATTTGCCGAAGAGGACAGGCTTCTCATTAAATACAGGGTGAGAGTATTGTGGATGTACAGACAAAATCTAAACCATTTTTGTAGTAGCTAATTTAGATTCTACTGATTACTTGTCCTTTAGTTAATGGAGCATAGTTTCTGAAGAACAAAGAGCTGAGACTTCCATTTTAGTCAAAACCAGTGGATGAAGTAGCTGGCATCCCAGGAAGACGGGGATATTGCCTTGGGTAGTTACCTTTTTGGTAACTCCAAAACCCAGTACACACCCTCAGCTCTTTGACATCTCTATCTGCTCTACATTCCTATCAAACTAATCATTCTTTTATACTGGAAAGCAGAAGGGACTCAGCTGGTGGTGGTTTTTTTTTTCCCTTGGACAATCTCTTTGCTAGATTCCTTCCCAATACTTTGACGCTACATACAGAATGGGTGATATTGTCCTGTGGTGAAACTGTGGTAATTGTTGCTAAACAATTCATTTCTTGTGGAAACAATGAGTAACAATAGAGACATTCACCTTCAGATATGGATAGTGATGTAAATTGGTGATACTCTGTTGCTTTGCAACTGCAGGGTTGGTACACTTTTTGTTGTGGAAATTGTAGGCAAGGAGATCAGTTACCTACTGCATGCACAAAGGAGACATTCCTATCTGGTGATTAATTCTAAAAGCCCAGCATGTTTTCTACAATGGTCCTTAAGTAGCTTAATGTGTCTCTCTCATTTTAGAATGGCCAGAGTTTCTTGGTGTTGGATGAACAGAGATTCGCAAAAGAGATTCTTCCGAAGTACTTCAAGCACAACAACATGGCAAGCTTTGTCAGACAGTTGAACATGTGTAAGTTCTTGGGCTTTTGCTTTCTAGCATAGCTCTAGATCCTGTACATGTTTAGTTATAGACAATTTCTTTTGAGCAGTGGCCCTGTGTTCTCTGCAGCTAGGATAGCGTCTCATTCTCAAAACTGGTAACAGGATAGTTGGAACAGCATAGTTTTGATTTCTTAATGTGGGTTTTGAGAGTTTTGTGGTTTTTTTTCTTTTTTTAAAGATGGCTTCCGTAAAGTTGTCCATGTTGATTCTGGGGTTGTCAAACAGGAGCGAGATGGTCCAGTAGAGTTTCAGCACCCGTGTTTTAAGCAGGGCCGGGAAGACTTGTTGGAACACATTAAAAGGAAGGTTAGTGAAAACTCAGTATGTGCAAAACCTGTGCTAGTAAGTATGAATGAACAGCAAAGTTGATGTCACATTTAATTGCAGGAATGTGAGTGCAAGTAAGTGTGGAGTTTGGGGAAGCAAACTGCACAGCTCTTGTAGATTTTGACTTGTTTAAAGATACTTTGGGGGATTTCACTACGCTCCTTTATGTAACCTGCTTTGCTGTCATTATAGCAAGTTTCGCGGGTGACAAAAATGAGCAAGGTATGCAAATACATCATTTTGCAAATGGGTATTAGAAGCGTGGAGCATGTTTTGACTTTACCATCAGTAATGTAAGAATGTGCTTGTTTATGTAGCTTGTTTCAGAACAAAACTACTGTAAGCGTTAAACTTTCCACCAAAGAGAACAGGGGGCAAACCTATAAACATGTTTGTTGTGCTGCTGAATGTGATTCTGAAATGTGCTCTGCTGTTACTGTGAGTCAGGTGAATATAGATATCAAATAGAAATATGGCAATTTAAACTGTGGTGAGAGGGACGTACTTATTAAAAAGATCACCAAAAGAAATTAATAGTTAACAATGAGTAAAGGAAAATGTTGTTTCTGGATTCTAATCTTTTAAAGGTTTCTTCTTCGAGACCTGAAGAAAACAAGATACGTCAGGAGGATCTCTCTGAAATAATAAGTAGTGCTCAAAAGGTGCAGATTAAACAAGAGACTATTGAATCGCGGTTGTCTGCTTTGAAGAGGTAAGTTGCTCCGTCAGCATCTGGTCGCTAAAATTGAGTCATTCTCAGATATCAGACAAAGACCTGATTTTAGGTGTCTCTTGATTTCTTATTGCCTAACTTTATTGCTTTAGGAAAATAAATTTCAATAAAAGAATAGCATTAAAAATGTAATATTTTAATACAGCTATAAGTGATAGGCAGTGCTGGTGTTTGAAGAACTGTCCAGTAGTGGGCAATTAACTAACACCTTTAACAGTAGTTCCATCATGCTACTGAGGCTGAATGTTCAACTCTGCTCTTAGCATAAAGTGTGCTGGTTTACATCTTCAAGTTTGAAGTAGCTACTGTGTTTAGTTTGAGGCAGAGTTTGGTTTGTGCAAATTGCTTATAATACTTTCTTACTACAGTTAATGTCTTTGCTCATTGCTTTTCATTATCCTGTTGTTGTCGTCTTCATTCCCTCACTGCTAAAAATTGCAGAAGAGTTGATGCCTGTGAAAGTCTGTTTAGAAGTCTGATTTGGAACTTCATTAGTTACTTAAGCAACAGAGGCACAGAATCTGAACCCCAAATGTAAATAGAGTGTTTTTAGAATTGTGTGATTACCTACTTAGTAATTACGATTTCTTCTCAACAATAAGTGAGATGTGTGACACAAATTAATCCTTTAGAGTTTGTCGAAACAGGATATATGAGCGTAAGCTCATGTACTGTAAGTCACAGCACCTCAACAGTAATTCCATCTCAGGACTCCTTAACTTACGTTGAGAACGTAAAAGATTGTGTATCTCTGTGGTAGAGGTCACTGAAGTTTTCAGAAGTAAATGTTCACATTTCTAGTCTCCAGTTCTAATTACTTGTGATAGAATATTCGGAGTCAAACTTACTTTGTGTAGGAAGAGTCTTTGTTAGAATATGTCCAGTCTAGACTAAAAGTGTTCATATGCACCCTTTTCAAATCATGGACAAATTTGGGTTGGAAGGAACCTCACAAGGCGGTCAGGTACAGACCCCTGCCCAGAGCAGGGCTGAACTTGGCTGAAATGACATCCAGTTGCTAACGACCTGACCGTTGGTAGAGATGAGAAAATAGAATGGTTGGTCTTTGGCATCTTTGTTGTCCCACAAGTTTAAAATTATTGACGTAGAAACTGGAGCTAAATTAGAAGACCTAGTCCTACAAAACATGGTAATAAAACTGTTGGGAAGATTGAGAAAGTTCAGAATCCCTGACCTCAGTTGTTAAATTTGTGATGGAACTGTACTCTTCAGTTGTATGTTGGACATAGAGCAGCTTGAAGAATGAGCGATAAGCTTCATCACACTGCATATAAACAGCTGTTCCCAAAAACTTCGCTTAAGGTTTCCTAAAAACCCAAACACCGGTGGAGAGATTTTCCTCCTTTTTTGGCATACATCTCTGTTGAAAACTAAACTGCAAGAGAGAGGAGGGTGATACATTGTCTTTCCTTATTCACTGAAGCCGTTCTGTGATTCTGTGAAGCTTTCGATGTTCATTATCTACCTCTTAATATGCTTTATGCTGTTGGAAGCAACGAGGTTTGTGGATACGATAGCAAGGGGCACTTTACAGCAGTTTTTATACTGTCTCAGTAACTGGACTCTTGTGAGCACTGGAACAACCAAGGTTTGTAAAATGACAGTGTTTCATGAAAGCTGCCCTCTCTGCTTGCTCCTGTTGTTTTTTAACACCGAACAGTTTTTTAGACCTACAGCTGCGTGTATGACTTGAGAGCTCGTTCTGTAAAGATGCTTTCAAGATGGGTGTGCTGTTGCTGACAGGTAGCTTGCATCTAGCAAGAGGAGTGTGAGGGAGGACAAACAGGCTTGATACAGATGAAGATCTCTTGTTTTTTGGTGGTGAGAGGAAGCTGCATTCTTATGCTATTTGGTCCTTTGCTGCTGCGAGAAACCAGTTGTATGCTTGATTTTTTTTTATTTTAATTTCTTAGGAGTGAATTACTAGAAGGAAGAGGAGAAGGGAACTTTGTTACAGGAAAGGAAACAAAACAGTTAATTTTTAAATGCTGATTGTATGTGCAATGCGTATCGCCAAATTTGGGAACTTTTTTTTTTTTTAATAAGGGGGCTGGAACTTCTCTGCAGACTAGTTGTTGTGTTTATGTCTCCATTTTGTAATTAGTTGCCAAGGCTGCTGAGTGTGTGACTTTCCCCTCCACCCCTCCCATTCTAAAAACACACTGCAAAGAGCTTTATTGGAGCCAAGTAATCTTAACAAAAATGATTAATGTAAATATTTTAAAACTTTGTTTTATTTTGACTTTTAAATCATCCTTTTCAAACAGGGAGAATGAATCACTTTGGAGGGAAGTGGCAGAACTGAGAGCAAAACACTTGCAGCAGCAGCAAGTCATTCGGAAGGTGAGGCTTCCTGCAGGTGTATGCAAATGAGTGAGTGAGTGCTTCTGAGCAAGGGATGCTGTGCCACATGTTACCCTGCTTTGCCCTCACTCTTTTTTTCTGTTGTGTGTGAAATGTCTGTAATAGAAAAAACAACAGGGTGGGGTATTGTGAACAAATCTTTGTGGAACAAACGTTCATTGTGTTTCACCACATAAGCAGAAGATAAGGGCAAACCCTTGTAAACATTTTTAGAGAAAGAGGTTCAAGAACATCATACATCGTTCATTAAGGTACCCTTAAACTGATCCATCCATTTTTTATTATTTCAGTAATCAGATGACTAATACTCTGTGTTGGATGAATTCGCAGGAAAAACTTTTTCCCGCTGCAAGAATTAGAGTTCTGTATTGGAAATTCACTACTATCCCACTTAACTGATCCACTGACTGTATATTTCTGAAGTTAGCAGAAGAATAGATTATTGAGTGGAACCCCCTGATCATACGTTAGCTTAGTTTAGTTTTAACAGTTAGATTTATGAGCTACCAGACTGATGCAAATGCAAAGAGTTTACAGATTTATTTTTGTTTTACGTATGAGAAATAGCACTGAAACAGACTTGTAGCAGAGACTCGTACTGACTTTTTTTCCCAGTTTGTTCAAGCCAGATACACACATTTAATCCTTAAATTTAAAACATAAGGGAAGAAAATCTAACATTTCAAAAGGAAAGGCGGCTGATGAATACTGTTAAGTGTACATGTCACTTTTTCTGAATCTGTCTAAAATGCCTTTCACCAGAACCAGTATTTACAGATGCAGGTTATGTGTGCAATCAACATCCCTGTGTGCCTTCTGCCATTGCTTATTAGAGTTCTTCTAGTAGTTTGAGTTACTGGATGCTTTTCTTTCTGCTGTAGGATGTAGTGTAAAAGTCTACTCTTATCGCATGCTATGTGAAGAACCTTTCTCAGACAAGTGAAGAACTATTCTTTTTAGGTATTACCAACAGTGTTTCTATTCTACCACGATTTTTAACTTTTCTGAACAGTTCTATATGAGAGTTACTACACAGAATAAGTGTTCTGCTCTGTATGCATAGGTTTTATTACTGAAGTCTTCTCCTATAAGGTATCTTTGTACTCTGAGAGAAACAATTACAGAGCAGAGATACTAACAATAGTGTTCTTTTCCTTATAGATTGTACAATTTATTGTTACCTTGGTGCAGAATAACCAACTAGTGAGCCTAAAACGTAAGAGGTAAATATGGTCTTGAAAACTTGCTGTCCAGTCAATATACTGACATGTTTTGTTGAAAAAACTCAAAGAATTAGTTTTGAGATGGCTTTCTTACTTTACTCTTTCTGATTTAGGCCTCTACTTCTGAACACTAACGGACCTACAAAGTCAAATGTATTTCAGCAAATTGTGAAAGAACCAGCTGACAGTAACCACCATGTAAGTTTTATTTCACGCATACTCTTTGTTGTGGTGAAGGAAGGAGTGGAGGGGGGCAGAGAAATGAAGTAGCTTCTCTTATGGGGAACAAAACATAACTGTATACTGAGAGCTGTCAACTTTTGGAAGTGGTATACCATGTTGTGTTTCCTTCAGAAGCCAAATGTGTTGATAATCACCATTCACTTTTCAACAGAAGCATGTGTCAGCCAGTTGCCTGTGTATTACATACAGCTTGATGTGATGCTACTGAAAGCAGTTTGCTCGTAATAATAGTGCTGTTAGAAATAGCATATGTATGTTGTGTTGTTATCTGTGGGAGTTAGGTGCTACTAGCCCCAAACAGGGACAAGGATCTCGCGTGTTGCTCTGCAAGGCAGCAACCAACCCAGCAAAATCATGTCAAGTTCCTGTGCCATTTGAATGTGTCACACCACTGAAAGTTATTTTCTGCTGTCCAAATAATGGTTGGTGAGGAAATCATTAGAATGAGTGCTGTAGCATGGTACTAGAATTATTAGCTTTATTATAAAGTACTGTTTAAATGGCAGTCACTGTTCTAATATTTTTAGTTCTTGTGTAGTCCTATTGTTGGAGCTTTGTTGTTGCTTTTGCTGACAGTGCTAGTATATTTTTACTTCTATGCCTGTAGTATTTGCCAAACGGGGTTTTTTCTGTAGCTGCTGTTCTCCAGCATGTTCATTTATTTGTATGTTTTTTCTATTAAATGTAGATCTGTACAAACAGCTTGGAGTCTCCAAGCTGTAGGAAAGCTCTTACACCTATTTAGAATTGAAGCATTGTAAGATACAATTATAACTGCCAGAATGCTGAAGCTTGTTGTCTTTCTGCCCCCTGACTCTTCTTAAAATAATTCACAGGTACCTCTCAAGAGAAATGAGGGCTTAAAAGAAAGGGAGCAGATTTCAGATGACATCATTATCTATGATGTCACTGAGGATGTTGGTGATGAAGAAAATCATATGGGTGATGAAGAAAATCTTTCTGTTACAACAGAAGCAAATGAAGATACCACTTCAGATTCTTCCAAGTAAGAAGTGTTTAGAAGTCTGTATAGATAACCGGCTTTCCGTGTTGTATAGTATGCAATAATTCAGATGTCTTAGCTGATTTTTTTTAACGAAGTGGTCAGAATTATTCAGTACTCCTGCACATATTGAAGCTTCATCTGTGAATTTGTGTTAGGTTCTGATTTGTTGACCTCTGGATTTGTTCCAAATGGTTAATTGGCTGTTGGAGTTCTGATAGGCTGAGGAGAGAAACTAGTGAGCAACAATCTGTATTATTGTACTCTTGTTAAATATATTACTTGTCCAAAGACAGAGTAAGTGATGTCTCCTTACTTTTGGTTATGAATGCAGACAGGAATAACTTCCCTTGTTTTTACAGATTTTTATGGAGAATAATCTGCATGTGCTGTTTGTTTATGTTGATGTGGTCTTTGAAGTTTATTAAGCCAGTTAACTTGTTTCTTTTTTTTTCAGTCCCAAGTGTTTTGTGACTATGTTCCTTCCTGTCTATAATTAGCACTATAGAAGTTGCTCATCTTTCAGCTATGAGCACCTGAAACTTGGTCCACGGATTGAGATGCAGCTCTCTTCCTGAGTTGCATTGATAGGGCCTGTGCTATGCCTCGAGGAATAAAACATGGACATTTCTAGCTTGTATTTGAACTAGTACCATTGTTCTTGTTCAGCTGATGTCTGGGCCTGCATTCTCTGATAGAAAAGCTTCATGAAGATAAGGCTACGATAGAGAGGCGGCACAGCTAACAGCTACTTAAGGGTTAAGAAAACAAGAATATGGAGGAAAGCAAATTATTTGAGACTCTGTCTTGGTTTTTAGGTCGCCTTGTTGGTATACATAACAAGGTTAATTAACTACAACACTATCAACTGAGATACTTTATGCTATGGGTGCTCCAGAGGTGATTCTGTTTGACAGGAAAGATGTAAAATACATGTTGTCTGTCTAGTTCAGTGGCCTCATATGCTTTGGTCCACTTTGTACTTTACATTTATATGTGACCTTATATTTGTTCTAATGCAAAAAATACCAGTGTTCCCGTATCTTTAGTATTTGTTATTGTGGCCTAGCACAACAGTGTCTGCTAGCTGAGCTGCATATACTGTATTGAGCGTGACAGCACCAAATCAATGGAAAATAGATGTTTAGGCTATCTGGCTGTGTTCTGTATTTAAAAAGTGATAGGAAAGTTTATTTCCTTACAGTAGCTTGACTAAGATGAGAAGAAACTAAAGCTGTGGAATAGTACGGTTTAAATGAGTGCATGAAATACTTTAATTCATTTGTCTCATATTACAGCTGTAGTCATTCTCCCGATATTGTAATTGTGGAAGATGATAACGAAGAAGAATATGCCCCTGTAATCCAAGGGGATGAAAGCACGGAATCGATTGCTGTCCCAGCTAGCGATCCCCTCAGCCCTGTCAGTGACAGTACGAGCCCACTCATGTCAAGTGCCGTACAGCTGAATAACCAGTCGGCTTTAACTGCGGAAGATCCGGTCTCAATGATGGATTCCATACTCAGTGAGAATGGAGTAATATCACAGAACATAAATCTTCTTGGAAAGTGAGTAGCCTGGTCTTCTGCTCTTTCAAGTATTAGAACCATTCGTTTGGCTGAAGCAAAAGTAACTGAGTAGTAGTTTCTGTTGAGAACTTTAAATTTCTAGGCCACTTTTATTCTGGCCAGTTTCTAAAGCTCCTTCTATTTTAGTTATTTTAAGATGGGACCTCTTGATTTTAACCGTGGGAAGTGAGTGAAGTAGGGGGGTGTATAATCTGACAGCGTTGTGGGTGTCATTGTTTAAACTGTCAGGACTTACCTGCGTAGCTCTTGCAGGCAGATGCAACTCATTGGGGCTACCTGGATGCAAGAGTTGCATCTCTGCTGATGTTATCTCACAGTGTTACATTGATGTGATGTCTACTTTGGAGCACCTGTCTGCTTTACGTGGATTCTCCTCTAAAGAGGCTAAAAGTTTTCATTTTTTTCCAGAGGTTGTTGCTAATGAACGACTTAATTCATTATAGTTCTGGTGAAGATTTTTAGATGCATGTAGTCCATCTGTGTAAAGCTTAATTGTGTATTTCTCTTCCTCTTGTTAAGGGATACAGCAATAAAATATTGTTTGTCTCCTAGAGTTGAACTTCTGGATTACCTTGACAGTATCGACTGCAGTTTAGAGGACTTCCAAGCTATGTTATCAGGACGACAGTTCAGCATAGATCCAGATCTCCTGGTCAATGTAATTTTCACTGTTTATTTTAAGTATTTTGGTAATACACTACAGAAAACATTGGTGTGGGTTGTTACTGTTTAAAATAGATTTAAAACACAACAGATTTTTTTATTGTTTTTTTTGCCTTTCTTCCCTTTAAAAAAGCAAAGTTGCAAGTATTTGCAAATATGTGTTTGTGGCGCACTGGTGCAACTCTCAGTGTTACACCACTGCTCTCAAGTGAATGCTTAAGGTTTTGATTGACGAATGGCTTTCTTAATGAAATAATGCTTTTATTTGTTGCTGTGGGAACTCAGACACCAATTAGACTAATACTTCTGCTTTGAAATAGCCCGGCACATCATCTGTGGTCTTCTCGATGAACTGGGGTTAAAAAGGCTCTTGGCATTGGTTGTACAAGTTTCTCTGCTATTTCAGGTTATTTCTTAAGAGTGTGTGTACGTTCTCAGTTTCTCTTCAGATTTATGTCGAGTAGAATGGTCTAGGTTGGAAAGGATCTGTGCATGTCATCTAGTCCAGCTCCCTCACTCAAAGCAGGGCCAGCTTGAAAGCTGGATCATGTTGCTCAGGACCTTGTTGACTCAAATTGTGAAATCTCCAAAGATGGGAGATTCCACAGCCTCTTGGGTGCCAGTTCCAGTGCTTGACTCTTCTCTGTGAGGAATTTCCTTGTGTCAGTCACCACCTTCCCTGCTGCAGCTGGTAGCTCTTGCCTCTTGTCCTTTGTCCACCTCTGTGGAGTTTGTCTCCTCCATAACACCTCTTTAGAAGCAGTGGAAGAGTGCAGTTGTCCTCCCTTGTCTGCCCTCTCCAGACAAGATTAGCCAAGCTCCCTCAGTCTCTGGTACGCCGTAAGCCCCCAGACGTCTGTGGCCCTCCAGACGCTCTCTAGTTTGGAAACTCTTGTACTGGGAGGCCTAAAACAGGGCACTCTCCCGCAGGTGGCCTCAGGTGCTGTGCAGAGAGAAGGAATTGCATCTAGTGACCTCCTGGCTGTGCTCTGCCTGCAGCAGGGCTGCCTCCCTGTAGCAAGGCCCTGTGCCGGTGCCGCGACTGCCAGGGCCCGCTCTGAGCAGCTGCTCCCTGTCCGCTTGTTCCCTGACCAGGGCCAGCACCTGAGGTCGTGGTGTCCTAAACGCCTTTGTCTGTTGGACCTGGTGCCCCGTGTCTGTTGGCCCCTCTTAGCAGCAGCGCTGCTCTCCCACGTGCTGATGGCTCCTTCCAGTGTGGCGTCGCTTGCCAACTCGATCAGGGCGTGTTCTTCCTTACAAGAGTTCTCCATGCAGCGATGTGAGAAGGAATCGGTATTTTAAGGCTGCAGCAAACCTTGTTGGCTGAAGTTAGATATAGTATAGTTGTTTCCCTTGTGATGGAGGTTCATGGAATTCCAAACCATTACGCTCCAGAGCTAAGTTTTCTTAGTGGCAAAAGTGGTAACCACCTGTAAATAAACTCTAATCCTGGTAGAGGGTGAAAATGTTAAATACAGGGATTATTCTCACATGTGCAGATGTGATGTTGTTATATTCTTAATAGCAACATTGAGATACCTAAAACTTGATGTGTTTTTTCAGCTTTTTACAAGCTCCGTGCAGATGAATCCCACAGATCATATCACTAATACCAAAGTAAGTCTTAAATCCATTGCTCAATGTACGCAGTAGTGAGAGATGCAAACTTTATTCATCCTTTACTGTTTTCTTTAGTGGTATAATAGCACTTTTTCATGCTTTGGCTTTGAAGACTTCCATGAGAATAGGAAAGCTGCAGCTGAGTTCCTCCTGTTTGTTAGGTTTTAAATGGAAAAGGGAAAAGCACGCTGATTAACAATGCCCTTTACAACTCATATTACCTTGAGGCGAATACCTGTGCGTTGTACAGGTGTACTGACTTTTATATCCTCTAAGATTTTAATACTTGCAAGCATGGTACACGCCTTGTCAGAATGGTTCCGTCTGTATTGTCTGGTGGGAAAAGAAACAGCATAAGCAGCAGAGCAAAGATCCCGCCCTCTGAATTTGTCCCGTTCATCTGTCAGCATCAGTTTTGGTTCTTGCTTGAGCAAGCCTGTGCTTCCATTCCACACAGTCTCAGACAAGGTCTGTTAGCGTCGGTAGCTGATACCACTGCATCCCTTTGCAAAGAAAAGTTGGATTCTTTTTAGTAGTTGGTCAGCTGTGTTCTAGTGGCATTGGAAAAGGCTTTAAGCCTGTGTTTAAGATTTTGCTTTCATTTCCAGATGGACACAAAGGGAATAGAAACTACCAAGAATAATGCTGGCCCAGCGGCTTCGCAGGAAACAGAAGATTCTAAGCCCAAATCAGGTTAGTTGTGTTTTGTTGAAACAGTTTAACAGTTGAACAAGCCTTGTTCTAAAAACCATCGTGGTTATTTGCTCTGTCTGGTTTTGTATCATGCTGATAAGCAAATAACCAAAACAGAAGACTTTCTATACTTGCTTTTTAGGTTTTTTGGCACTGCACCCGGTGCAGAGCAGCAGATGTTTTTGCAGGAGAATATGAACAAACAGTATTTATGCATGAATGTAACAATTCTCTAATCACTCATTCAAAACAAACACCTATAATGTTTTTTATTAAAGAGTCTTTCAGTAAATTCGGGGGGGGATTCTGTTTTTTTCCTTCTGCACGACATGTGAGCTGATACTGTGTCGGGAATTTCTTCCCCCGTAGATAAGCAGCTCATACAGTACACCGCGTTTCCACTCCTTGCGTTCCTCGATGGGAACCCCGGCTCCGCCGCCGAGAGCGGGACCTTTGAAGCTGAGACTCCCCCTTGCGTCGACAAACCCCTGGAGATGGACGAGCTCCTGGATCCCAGCCTGGATCCTGAGCCCACCCAGAGCAAACTGGTGCGGCTGGAGCCGCTGACGGAGGCCGAAGCCAGCGAGGCCACGCTGTTCTATCTGTGCGAACTTGCACCGGCACCCATGGACACAGACATGCCCTTCTTGGATAACTGATGCAGTGGGGACTCTGTACATAGTCATGAAGATGAACTATTTATTTAGAATATTGTTTGGTATATGAGTTTTTTTGTAAATCAGTTTTATGTAACCAGATAATGTGGAATTTAAAATACCTTTCCTATGTTACTTCTACAAGCAATTGCTTAACCAGAGGGTTGGGCAGGCTGTTATACACGGTTGGCAATACCAAGTCAGACTGTTACCGTGCTGCTGTCAAATACTTGGCGTTACACAGATGGTGAAATACCCCAGGTAACTGAACACTTGGTAAGAGTACGCTTTGGTTTATGGTTTCTTAACTTCTGGTCTTACATACGATGACGTAAACTAGTAGTGTATGGTTAGGGAGCACTGACTTTATGTATCTTGGGTTTTTTTCTATTTTTTACAACATTTTGTTTAACAAACACGAGGCTTTTTTGGGGTGGGGGGACCAGAACCTGGTGTAGGCTTTTTTTTTTCCCTGCTTGAACTGGGAACAAAGTGCCTGTACCTTGCTAACTCTTGGTTCTGCCTTACTTTCACTTCAGTGGAAGTGCTCACACACAGCACAAACTGGGGAAGAGTTCCTTACAGCCGCCAGGCCCCTCGATTGCATGAGTACCTTTAACTTGGACCATCTACTCTGATAAAATAAATGTTAAGTAAGTGTGAAAGAGTTGCCTCTTACTGCATGGGGATGTGGATTTAACAGCCCCTGTTTTTCACACCTTACTTGGTAGCTGTGCAGTGACAGCTGCATCTGCATGTTTATTGGAAATAGTTTCATTATCTCCAAACTTCAAGGTTTACTTATAAGCCTCCATCCAAATGGAGCAGCTAATGCAGCAAAACATCAGTAGGATACAAAAGAGTGTTTTCTCCTTTGTTTCCTTACTGAAACCTGTGGCAGAGCCCCCCCAGCTTTGCCTCCCGTGGCAGGACACTGCCCCTGCTCGGAAGGTCCGTTACCATCGCTGCATCCACTTCAGTCTTCCATGTCTGTCCCAGTGAACCGACTGCAGCTGTATTATTGTGTGGCTGCGTGCCAGAGGTGTTACTGCAAGGCTAGGTGAAGGTGCATTTGACATCCTTTTCATGAAATCATCTCTGTCTGCTCCTGGTTTAACACAAACAGTAAGTTAAACCATAACTGAGCATAAATGCTATCTGCCCTTTCTGCCTTCAGAGCTGTAGCTGGGGAGTCTGGAGAAGCTCAGGTGTGTAAGATGTTCCAGTGAAGGGAAAAATTGTATGTTAGTAACTTCATACACAAAACAGCAAGAACATCTTCCACCGGGGTTCCACCCCCAGGCACTGCACTCGAAGCCTCCTTTGAAGGGAGCAGCCCAGCCCCTCTTCACAGAGCTGAACCCGCAGCCAGCTGCTCACACCCCACCCCCCCCACCCCCCC
>Ga0065711_1042077_pt1 | contig 15665 bp, 7 predicted proteins | sample Hoacrofraction12_FD_59098 | JGI IMG/M metagenome (GOLD analysis project Ga0065711, IMG submission 59098) | Hoatzin crop microbial communities from Cojedes, Venezuela - Epithelial fraction 12 v2 (version 2) | ecosystem: Host-associated > Birds > Digestive system > Esophagus > Crop | place... | reverse complement strand
TTTCTGCCTCTTTCTTTCCATTCTCCTCCGCACGCCGGTGGGGGGAGGGGCGGCCGCGTGGCGCTTTTGTTGCCGGCGGCAGCCAAAACCAAAACATTGGGGTAATTTCACCTTGTTCTAACAGTGGGTGCATTCATATGCTGCTATGTGAGATTTCTTTTGTAGTATCCATAGGCATAGTATTTTAGCTCTTCCCTGGCTCTTCTTCAATATGTAGCAATATCTCAGGACCCTCCATGTCAAAACATTAGTCAATCTCTAGGGTAGTCAGTTCTTGCTACTCTCCAGAGTAATGATAGCCAGTAGCATGAAAGGATCATTTAGACATGCATGCTCTATGAGAAAACAGTATTTTCTGTACAATGTGTTTGTTGCAGCTTTGATCTCGGCCATTTAGGTTATTTGTTAAATGCAATTCCTTTGATTCCTTTCTATACTGTGGTGAGGGGCGCACCAGGTTGCTCTCTTTAGTTGAGTACACTCATGTTCTCACAACTCATAGCTTCCTAACAGAGCTGATCAGGATGCATTGAATTGTTCATGACTGAATAGTCTTGGAAAACCACTGCATTATAGTGGTTTCTTCTCCCCTTTAGAACTCTTAAATTCTTACTCCTTCTGCATGTGTGTATAAGAGTGGCACATCTGGTGACAGTTTTCTCAGCCAGCTGCTGAAGTATACAGGCCCTTATTTCCATACTACCTTTGTAGGGGCAGAATATCTGTTCTTCAGTCATCCAAAATTCCTTCTTGAAGTGGTGCCAAAGTTCTAGAGTAGCTATGCAATTAGTCCTCCAGTTCTCGTTTCTAGATCTTATGCTTCTCTGCTTGAATTTTATACTTCACGTTCTTGATTTCATAAGGACTTTATAATTTCTCTTCACCAGGTTTGAGTCTTTTAGTTTGTTCTTCTGCTTGTTGCACTGGGGGAATATTCAGAAGTTCAGCTGACTTCACACAACAGTTGTTCAGGTGGCTTTCTGGCTCTGTGTGGACTTGAGGAACTTCCTCCTCATGGCCAAAACAAATTCTGTTTGCTCTCTTGGCGAACTTGGTATCTGTGTTGTATGGTATTTGGACGCTTGCTGTAAGGCCAGGTGGAGAACTGTCTTTGCTTTCGCCTGATATTATGTTGGTCTAATAGTATCCAGGGCTGTTTTGGCCTTCAGTGGAGTGATGCTGCAGTTGTTTGTGGGTGTCCTCAGGCCTTCTCCTGGGTGGTAAAAGGCAAAGGTGACTGTTCAGAGTGAGTCGTTGTGGGAATGTACATGCAGACTCAAAGAAAAAAGGTTACTTGTCAGTAACTGGTGTTCTTTGAGAGGTATAGTCTGCATGTACATTAGTCTCCTACCTGCCTTTCCCCTCTTTCTGAATCTCTTTCAGGTTTGATTGTGCATTTCAGAGGAACTGAAGTGGTGGCGGATGCACTCTGCCCTGTATGTCATGCTTCGAGCAGGAGGATGGGAGGAGCGAGAGCGTCCCTCCCGGGACACTCCGGGGCAGGCCACGAGCCCACCCGCTCTTAGAGTGTATGTGTGGACTAAGTATCTCAAAGTACAGCAGCTGTGCGTTGGTAGGTAAATTTTCTTTACTGTATTTTGACAGGTAAAGCAGTAGATTTTATTTTAAAAACAATTTCATTCATTGACTCTGTGGGTGATAGGCATGAACAATACACACAAGGGGGAATTTACACCACAAACCTCCTTGCACTGAGTAGCTCCCTGTCTCTTGAATGGTTTCATCTCTTGTCTTTTTTCCCTCCGTCCTACCCTTTTTTAGATAGCTGAATATTTTCACTCTGTTCAATTTTCCATTTCCATTGAGAGGTACACCAAAAATTTAAATTACATTTATTTAAAATTTAAATTACAAATATTACAAGTTTTAATATTATTTTAAAAGTAAAAGGAAACAATGTCTTACATAATTGTAGCTAAGTGTGTGAGGTACCGTGTAAGATTGTATTTACTATAAGAAAATGAGAATGAAGCTACAAACTGAACTGGGTTCTGTAAGAAGCAGTGCTATTTTTATGATTGTATTGTTTTTTAAAACTTCATAGTTACAGAAGAGCAAAAGTTTGAGTTTAAACACTTTTTTCACAGCTGCCTTCCTCCTGTGTTTGTTTTTTATTAATCACGGAAGCCTTTTGGTCATTTTTTAATCCCATGCACTTCCTGCCCAATAAACAGAACAAGTAAACGCAGGGTTTAACCTGGCTTAAACTGGAGGTGTAGTTGTCTCTGCGTGCAAATACACGCATGCAAACTCTGCAAGTGGTTATTTTCAAGTGTAATTTCTAAGAAGTGCAGGTTATGTGAGTTGAGGGCTATTATGGGTCTATGATCCTTACGTGTTTGTACTTGGAGTTCTCCGAAACGTATCGCCTTTGTATATATGACGCACATGCTTTTACCATTTTCTTAGAGTTGAAGCAGTTAGTGTTGTCTTGGCAGCTCAAAGAAATTTACAGATGGTTTTCTGTGGCTTTACCATTTCTATGTTTTTGGTAAGATTAAGATGTAGCTTACCTGGACTTAGTTACAGCCAGCAAAGTTCAATGAAACTTCTGATCTGTGGTGCAGCAGATACATGTGCTGTAGATATGGATACACATAGATAAAATATTGTAAAGAACTCTAGTTTTAGAAAGTTACTGACTTGTGTGTAATACCAAGCTGCCTTTTCACATTCTGAGAAGAAAACTCGAAGTAAAGAGTCTTTTAAACAACCTTAGATGAACATTAATATATGCAAAGAGGAAGAAAATGTGGAAAAAGCCATCTTGTTCTGCACAATTAATCTGAAATTTATGGCTCCAACATCAAGCATTTATATCTTGTGATAACATGGCTTTGAAGTTCTGCTTTAATTTAAAAAAAAACTTAAGAGAGAAAATTTCTATTTGTCTGCTATTAGTGAGCAGTGTGGCATTAATTTAGTTGGTTTTATGCTTTTTTCTTTTTTTCATTCCGATTGCTGTTTTAGCTTCCGTTATAGGAATAATCGGAGGAATATATATGAGATGTCAAGATTCTCACTGAGAAAAGTAATACTGGCAAGGAGGCATTATGTTTTTCTTTTATTTAATTTTTAATTGGTTTCAAATAAATTCTTAAGAAAAACATAGAGCTTTTATAACTATCGTAACATTTATTTTAGTAAGGAAACATATTTTAGGGAGAGGTCTTTTACACATAAAAGAAATGAGACACATTGAACTTTGGTGCTTTTGCTAGTACATTTTTATTATGTAAAGATAAGCATGTGTGTATATATGCCCACACAAATGTATATATCTGCCAAATTCAGAGTGGACAGGAAAGTTGTTTCAGGAAACAGGCGCATTTGGATATCTAATTCTAACTCTTCTGATAGCTCTAAGTTCCATCCCTGCCCCCAGGCATCTGAGGGGAACACTTATGCTGGAGTGACCCATCTTTTCCAGTGAGTAGCCATGATTTCAAGGTCTTAGCGTGCACTCTGGGAGGATACCAGTGATACCAACAGTAGAACGGAACAGATTTTCTTACAGAAGGAAGCAAGTCTTCTGCCTTGCTGCACATATAGACTCATGGTTTGCCTCTGATCTAGACCCCTGTATAGATTTTAATTCGATTTGTTTAATCATACAATAAACCCACAATTTTTCTTGTTTATACAAAGACTAATATGTCAAGGTAGTTAGCTTGAATTAAGAAACCCTCCTTTGTTTTTCTGAGATGAAATCAGCACAAGACATTTGAAACTGAACATTTATTTTGTGGAGTCAATCTTGTATATGGCCTACTGTCTTTACCTTTCTCCAATGCAATAGAATTTTTTTTGCAAGTCAGTCCTTAAAAAGCAGAATACTTCGGTGTTGGCGTTCCCAGTCCTGGTGGTGTGACCAGCAAACAATGAAGTGTTTGCACATCTCTCTGATTGACTTTCCCTACTTATTTGCATTGATAACTGAGCATTTCACTTCAGTGCCTACTTTTTCTTCTCCTGCTTTAGGGCTAATTATCATGAATGGTAGCTCTTAGAAGATGTGAAGTACTTTTTTAAAAAAAAGATTACGTTACAGGCTGTATAGGTATGTTGAATCTTGAAATATTTGTTAACTGCAATTTATTTCAAACGGATAAAGCCTATAATTAAATTTCCATTTTAAAAGTATGCCATTTATAGAGTACATTTTTATTACTTTCTTCCTTTAGTTTTGCATTTCTGTAGAATAGTTGCATTTTTATGACTTATTCTAATACATTAGTTCAGTATTCAGAAAAACAGCAATGTAAATTGACTGTAATGCTGAAAATTGCAAATATATCTGTAGAATTTTCCAAAGACTACAAATTATGTTCAGTAAAATCTCAAAAGATGAAAAGGTCTGTTTAGACACACTGAAATTACACTGAACATAATCCTAACATTTCTCTTGCTTTCTGCTTTTTGTTGAAGGAGGAAGGAGAAAAGGGGTGGAGGTAATAGAAAATGTCGAGCATTTTTTCATGGTGTTTTGGTATTTCATCTTCTCATGTTCTTAAATCATTTTGAGACTGACTACTTGCAAAGTTGTTGCTCCACACATGAGAGTATTTTCATGCCTGTAAATTTCAGCAAAGCTTTCAAGCAGTAAGAGAAACATTGTGAGCGTAAGAAATAAAACCTTCACAAGACGTAGGGCAAAAAATATGACATTAATTCCAAGAATAGACAAACATTTCTAAGGCCTCCCCTCTCCTTCAAACTGTATGTTGAACTCAGCTCTTTATCTTTCCTCCGGTGCCTTTGCTTTATGGATAGTCATGTTCTTACATGGTCCTCAGTACTTGATTTTCCCTTTTAAATTAATATACAACTCATGGTCTGCTGAATAGGGAAGATTCAAACTCCTAAATAATATAACAATGAGGAACAACTGGGTTACTTTAAGCTGTTCATTTTCTTTTTTCCTGCTTTGTATTTGTGTGCTGTGATATGAATTTCTGATTCATGCAGTTATGTATGCTCTCTCATGCTGTAATAGCAGGGTCAATGTTTAGTGAGCTAGGTTCTGGAGTAGTTCAAGACATATGACTAAGTAAAGGTGGTTGTGAGATATTAATATGCGAATTCCTGTGTTCCTGAAACTCAGTGGTCAAAAACCCCCCGGTTTTCTTATGAAAATTATCTTGGACACCATTCTAGTTGTTTTAGCATGAGATGACACTGTGAAAGAAATTTAAATTGATATTTTATGGGGCTTTTTGTACAACAATTCTTCTTATTTGACTTGGATTGCTAAGGAAAGTTATCATTATAGCTTTGAGAACATATATTGTTACATGTTTTTTCTTTGCATTTTGAATTCTACTGTACTAGAGTAAACAGGATTTTTTTGTAAATATGGAAGTTGTGTAATTTTACAGAGCTTATAATTTGGAGAAGAACTGTGCTGGAGGACATAGACTTTTTCATTTCTAAGCGCTATCAGTAGTTTTTCCCAGAAGCCACAACGACCTTTCAGTCACATGAAGTTGTTTTGAGAACTTCTGGATAGTATGGATGTCTGTAAAGCAGCTTATACTAATTTCTGTTTCAAAATCCAATGTAAATAAATGTATATTGTTTCATAATTAAATTTCACATTTAACATTGATGTATGTTCAGCAATTTCAATTTAATTTTAAGATATTTTAAATGGTCGTTCATATGTCATTAGTGGTCAATATAAGGTGAAATAACTTCAAGATTGCACTGTGCTAGGAAAATTTAGTGTGTACCAAAATATCAAACATCTTTGTTAACTATAGAATTACTTGAACAGTTTCGATACTGGATATAGAATAGAAGAATTCTGTATGGATTCTATATGAAATCCTGCCTGTTTATATTCTTTTTAGCATTTCCCTATTCTTTCCTAATGAATGTTTTAAATGGTAACAGTGTACATGTACATGTATTCCAGTGGTTGAGGTGTATGAAAAGTATGTATATGCATTGAGAATTATTTTTACAATCCTTGTATTACAAAGTAAATGATGTATTGATAAGAAAAAAGGGACACATGTTAATCCCAGGAGTAAGAACCATAATATTGCTTTGAAGGAATATATTATAATTGTTTTAGAAGCATAAACCCATGGGACTGTTATCACACTCTCATAGCAAAGTGATGGCAAAAGTGGGGAAAAAGAAAGACAAGAAATACCATAGGACTGTAGCATCATAGGAAAGGAACAGCCCTCAAAACTTCAGCTCTTCTGTGCCGGCATTTAGTCTGATCCACAGTGTTTTGTGTGCTTTGTAGTACTTCTGCTCCAGTTAAGGGTGTTACTCATAGTCTCAGTAACTATGTGGAAGAGCAGAATACAGTGACAGTAAGAGGACTGAAAAAGTCTTGCAGCCTTTCTCAAGTTTAAATTCCTGGCTAACAGCATGCTTCATAATATAGTGTCAGTGAATGGATGCCTCTGTCACTCTGAAAATGAAATGATTAATTACATATGTAGAACTGGTCTGCTCCATTATTTAAGTGAAGCAGCAATCAAGGACAGGAATGCAGAGCTCCCAGGATTGTAATAAGGCTTTATTGCAAGAGACTGCAAAAATTTACGAAGATAAGTAGCCCACAAACCCCAGTTATCGCCAAAGATCATGGATCTGTTCCTTTCATTCCAGGAAGGAATCCCTGTTTGTTTCCTCTGTTTGCTTGTGGAGGTGAGACATTGGCACATTAATGGAGTTACAAAATACCCCACTTTGCTAACCATTACCAGTGTGCATTCTGTGAGCAGATTTCTCAGGTATCATGGGGACGGGGGGGGGCATTATCCCGCAGAAATGATAAGAAACAGTTACTAGAAACATGATGCTTAATGATAAACATTAATAGCTGCTGGAAAACACTACCAAATTAAGTTACTATGTATTTTCTCTCTCTTTAATCCTTCAGATCAAGACTGGGTGGGTTGTTTAGTGAAGAGTTGCTGGAATCCTAGAATTTTCTTAAAATACAGGAGGAACTGATCAAAAGTCTGTGACTTGCCCATGGCAACTTAGACTAATGGCAGTTTTGCGTCTTGGACATTGAGATGTTTGTTATCTCCCCAGAAGGAAATATGTCTGTAAGTGTTAGAGCCATTCACTGACTGAAATGTCAGGTAGCACTCGCTTAGGTGTGCTGTCACAAGCATACGTCTGTACAGCTTTTGGACTTGATGTGTCTTAGTGTGACAATGCCTGTATGAATTTGCAAGCATGTACCTGCGGTGAACGTACAGTCTCTGCGCTGTGCCACACACAGCAGGCATTCTTTCCATGAGTTAATGATCTTTACTGGACTTAAAATTAATGAATTTACGTGTGAAAGAGTAAGAACTCAGAGAAAGAATGAGATTTTTCTGCACTGGCAAAATCAACACTGGTCATGAGAAAATTCAAACAGATCATAAGCAGAGTTTTTGATGAGCAGTGTTACAACAGAAATAATTTCAAGATTGAGCTGTGCATAGGAAGTCCAACAAGTACTTCCAAGTTGGGAGAGAGAGGGGGCTGATTGAACAAAAAATCTTTGGAGCAAGAGATGGAAATAAATTGCATTTTAGACCCAAGGACTTCTTGCTTGTTTAAATGAGAGAATGAATGTATTTAAAGGACAAAATACGAAGAAATAGGTAGAGAGGACAGGGCACCATATCTAATCCAAAGCTTAAGGAGACGACTGGGCTGACGTTTTATTTCTGTGCAGCAGAAAACCATAATATAATTATTCTAGGACTTCAGTGAAATCTGAACAGGTTAGAATCACAGTTGTGTGCTTTTGAAGTAAAAATGTGTCTGGGGGACTGAATGTAAAAACTTCATTTCTCCTTGTCTACCTTGACACTAGAAAATAACTGATAAAGCCTATTTTAGGATGTTGTTAAAAATATTAAGCTGTTTGTGTTATTAAATATTTGGGTTATTAAATATTAAGCTGTTTGTTATTGTTGTTGGGGTTTTTTTCTTCTGGAGGTTAGTAGTATTGCTCTGTTTTTTTAAAATTTGATAGTAATTTTACAGTACTGTTTTCAGAGCCAGATACTGCATTTTGTATCCATCAGCGTAATTTAATTGGCTTGAATGGAGTGACAGTGATTTACATAACTTCTTGACGTAGTCTCATTGTATCTTGAAAGCTTATTGTCAGTGAAACAATAGAAGAGGAGAAAGGTGCACAAAAATTATTTAATGAAATTTTGTCTGGTTGAAATGTTATATGATAATTTTGTTTGTATAGCATCAGTAAAGCCAAATATCAGGTCCCTGGCCTAGAGGAATTCTCATTTGAAGACACAGCAAATTCAGTTCCATACAAAGCCAGGGGAGAATCTAGCTCGACTGCTGGCGGCAGCCAAGTGAATATGAGTAGCCTTTTGTCCTGAAGGTATAGGGGTGGTGCATTAATATTAGAATGTTAATGAGAATGTTTTGTGGGCTAGAGCAAAAGTAAAGAAGTTGAAGATCAGTTTCAGGTGTTTTTCTGTGGTTTTAAAAGATCTAAGTGCTAAAATTTGCACTTCTGGAATACAACGAAACCCAAACTTACTGCCTCATAGTGAAAGGTCTTCTTACTGAAAGCTTATGTGTCTTTACTATAACTAGAACTTGACAGAGAATTGTATGTCTGCTGAAGTACACTGAAGGGGTAGCAGTAATAGGCATTTAGTTATTGCTCAGTTTATTTGAAGATTTCTTTAGGTTTTTGTAGGCTATCACAGGACGGTTTTTTCTCTTTTAACTGGAATGTTATTGAAGTGTAGTAAAATGAGAACAGAGGAAGGATTTATTTAGTCTATAAAACCAGTTGGAGTTTGGCAGGTTTAATTTTGTCTAAAGATAAATGCTTCATTAAATAAACCTCACAAAATCTCTCCCTCCTGTTTTATACTGACAAATTTTTCCTGGTGGTAACAGTTTTAAAATTATATATAGTATATTAAGCTCTAACTTTGCCAAACACCATTTTTATGCTGAACCTCTCAGGTATTCTCTGAAATTCGTAGCTGTTTGAACTCGACAAATACATTTCTAGATGATAAAATAGAAAAGATGCCACCTCTTTAAAATAATTCCTGCGATGCATGTCTATGTTATTGAAACAAACAGTTTGAATGCATTTTGCTACCGTAATTCACATTTTTTCCAAAACATCAGCCGAAAGTCAGACTTAATAGTTCATTTATATGCGGGTCTGAGACATGTGTGTTCTTTTCTCAAGTTTATTTGAAATGTTCATATAACCAGAAAGTTCTGGTAGTTTACAGCCCACCTGGGTAGAGTGCTGTCCTCCAAATGGGGAGAGTAAAAAGATGAATGTGATTTTAATAAAGACGAGATAACACAAAAGGGGAAGTGGAAGGAATGAGTAAAGAAAGGACAAATAAAGACAGAACCTTTGGCTCTGCCACTTATTAAAATAATCCTTGGATACATTTGCGTGACAGGGCTTGCAGACAGACAAAAGTTTACTCTACCTGCAGTTTGGAAGAGGCTGTATATGAGCTTTCTCTTAACTGGAAGTTACATAGCAGTGCTAAGCCTGCAGAACATATGCCTGAAGATTAATCTAAATTGGTAGTACTTTTTAAAATGTTCTGGACAGTTCTATGACCATCAACAATATTTTAAGCTTTTTTAACCAGTATATTGCTCAGATCTAATTTCATGATAAATAATAGCTTCTAGCTGACAATCATCAAAACAGTTCATTCCTCCCCAATATAATACACCAGATATATAAATGTGCCCTGAGCTTTTTAAAAGAATGAGGTTTCTTTGCTAGAGTAAGGATAGCTGTCAAAGTTGATTTCTGCAGATGGATACTTTACTGTGTAAAACATGCATGTGCTTCATGTAACACAGCTAATTCTGAGCTTCAAGCAGACATTGTGCTGCTGTGCTAACCCACAGTAGAGTATGAAGTGTGATATAATCATACTGAGACTAAATAAATTTTCTGCTTATGTCAAATTTTTATCACCATTTGAAAACAAGCTTAAAATGTCCCTTAAAAAATGAATGCAAATCAAATTAAACACTTCTTTAGTATCATGAGTTCTCCAGTATTGTAAGTCGTTGAATTTACATGACATATTTATTAAGCTTTCTTAGTCCAGCCTTCAAACTGGTATATACAGTCCTATTGAGATGTTGTAGTGAATGTAGGTAAGATGATTATAGATAATCTTCTGTGTTGCTGTGTCAGGTCTGTTACTGCATCTTTTAGTAGATAAGCTTACAAATATGTGGTTCTTGCTTTTTCCAGGCTATTAAAAAGCGGAGCACAGAAACCAAATTTACTGTAATAAGAATCAACCATGTAATCTGAATTATGTGCTTGTACTCTATTAACATGTGTCAAAGCATTACATTCATATCTCAAAATCGACGTAAACAGTGATATAAGTGAATAACTGTGGACTCTTGTTTTCCATTTCAGGTCAAGAGATGGAGAACAGAATTTCAGTTTCCATTTCCAAAAATATTATGATGGATACTTGAATGATTCTGTCATATGTTGGTTATAAATAAAGGTTTAAAATCTTTGTGTAAAAAGCCATGAGTGATTTTACAGTTCCCTGTACTTATTGCGTGTGTCTCTGTTTTTAAGACATTTCAAGTCTTCAAGTGTTTTGTGAGATAGCTGTATCCAATGTATTACTTGTTGGATCTGACAGGATTCATGTTCTTTTTCAGGAGACGCTGATAGATTGGTGTGATGAAAAGGAACTTAATTTGATTTTAACAACTGGAGGAACAGGGTTTGCACCACGAGATGTCACACCAGAGGTGAGATAGTCCTGAAATAAGAAAAATCTGCCCTTTGGTGTAGAAATGTATGAGTCTGGGGGAGCGGGATGATATTTTTTTTAAATTTTTTCCTCTGTAGCTTTACTTTGCAGTATCTCTGGATAGCTCAAGTGATACACAGCTTGGAAGCAGAAAAAGCAATAGGGAATGTAGCACAGGAGAATTACTCTGACCTTGGGTTCTGACCCAAAACAATTTTCAAACTAAAATGTGGCATAGTATAATGGATTTTCAGTCCCCTTATAAAACAAAATGAAAGCGGCTTTTTGGCGTGATTTTCCTTAGCACAGTAGTACAACACTGCTAAGAAAAAAACTTGTGTGGTTTTTGTGGTGCCCTGCACAAGGAAAAGCAGGATAAGAGAGATCCCTTAATTCTCCCATGCAGACTACTGCATTGACAGCTACCGCATTGTAGGTTAGAGTGCAAGGGGCAGATAGTAGGGGGAAAAAATTCTGTGCAAAGCTGCTATTGCTTTGCTTGACACCACATTGTCAAAAAAAGCTAAACAGGCACACAGATGGAGGTAACCTGCACCAGTCAATGTTGCACAGGGAATCTGGTTACATTACACTTATAAGGAGCTAAGGTAAGGGGGGGAAAAAGAAAGGAAGCTTAACCCAATAACCTCATGGCCATGAGCTGTAATACGAAATGACTGTGTGATTGCTGTTAAAGTAGTTTGGTCTTTATGGCTTCAAATTAGATCAATATGAACTTTTAAAATCACATACTTTTTTTGTTTTGCTTATGCTCACTAAAGGGCAGAATCAATACTGAGTGCCTGAAGTGTCTATTTCCATAATTTAACATATTTAGATTTCTCTTAAGTACTCATGTGAGTTTTCAATTGCTTAGACTTTCAACTTAGAGTTGATCTGAGTTCATTGTAACATGCCTACAACACTTTTTACTTATAAGTGTGTTCTGTCAACCGTGGCTGCAGTTTAACTTTTTTCCATTAGGCATCTAAAAGTATTTATGAATTTATTATGTAACATTTGTATAACTAAACAAACATGTGAAGAAAATGCTCCTGTACGTTGCTTCTGGTGGTTTTGGATTATATGCTAGAAACCTTGAGTAACTAAAACCTAAGGGTCTGCATATTAAAAAACGGGAGCAGTGTAAGATGACCACAGTGTGCTAGTTAGTGAAACTGAATTTGCAGATGATTCACTGTGCTAAAGCAACACAAAAATGAAAAGTGTGTTGGTTGAATCGGTCTCTTGCAAACTAACTTAATGGTTTTGGAGGTTGCGTTCCCAGCGCAGTGTAAAAGGAGGACTGAATCTCTGCTTCAGTTTTCCTGATTTGTTACCTTTATGCAGGGTTGAGCCTAGGAGGTAGTGCCAGAGGAAGCATTGCAGCTAGTGACCAAAATTAACCACAGATTCTTAAGTGGTGTTGGGGCTCTGCATATAAGCACCTAGTAATTTCCTTACATTGCTTCATTGCTGTTACCAAACTAATGATTTAAGATAGGTGGTGATGATTTGTTTGATTAGTTTTGATGTTAATGAGCCATTTTAAAAATTATCTGAGTTGTTGAAGTGTCTTTAGATTACATAATAAAAACACATTAATATAAAAATTATCAGTAACTTGTTCTGTAGAAAAAATGCATTGTTTTTAAACATAATAGGTATGCAAGACTTCGAGTACTTACAACGGAATTAAGTGTTCTGACTGTTCAATTATTCTCATGCTTAAAAACAATTTATATAGGACAGTATTTACTTTTCACTCATTTAGTTGGATTAACTTGCAAGACTAAACTTAAATCACAGAGGAGAGACTGAATCCCAGTTTTTGTTACAAAGTGGCAATGATACGGTTTGTTCTTATGATAGGATTTATCATTCATTCAAATAAATGTTTTTAAAGGAAGAAGATTAATTTGCCAGTATGTGTCATAACAAAAACAGAGGAAGAAGCATGAGCTTTGGCCCCATATTTTGTGTCTTTTGGGTCAATGAGAGAATGAATTCAAAATGGAAAATTCATTATGTCAACATGAAATGTGCAATAGCAAGCCTTCAGGGAAAAATTGCATTGATGTAGGAAATGGTTTTAACCTCTTCTGTGTATTGTGTTTGTCCAACAAGCTCTCCTCTCATTACTGAAATGATTATGAAATGCTGTGATCATGACATTGTGCTATTGAGATGTCATCTTTAAGACATGATTTTAGAACTGGTAATAATTGAATCTGATACTGGAAAACATTTCAGCATTTTTCCTGAGAGTAGGCAGAGTAGTCCCTTGGGTCATATTTCAGCTGGAATGATTCAGTCCTGCTTCTCCTTAATCCTCCTGGACTTTCAGTTAGAAAACACGTTTTTCTGCTTTCCATCTGAGCTTGGATACATGCTGTACGAGATAAAGCTAGTTCCTGAGAGTATTTACAGCCCAAAGAATTAATGTTATTTGAATTTTGTAATTATTGATGAAATTAAAGTGCCTAGCATAATATATCTATTAAAAATAGCTTCTTGAAACTTCAGAAATGTATGATTAAATTTCAAAAAAATTACTGAGTTTCCCTACTCACTTTGCCTTTTGAACTAACTATCAGAATCATACCAGGTTGTTGCAGTTATTTCAATGATGTGTAATGACTTTTTCCTTGTAGTGGAATAGATGATTTTATGGGTATTCACAATATCTGATTTTCCTTACCTATGTCTGGTCCCTAAAATTGTAGTCAGCGGGCGGAGAGAAGCTTGTGAATTAGTTACTGTGATTCACATTTTGAGGGGTGAGGGTCAATTGAATTAAACAGTGTGAATATCCTTCGCCTTCTTGTCTGTGTGACTAGAAGTGATGAAATGCATGTAGATATTTAAAAAACAAAATTCACCCAAGGAATGGCTGAATTTGAAGGAAACTGCCTTGTAGATGCTGTTAGTGAATGCTGCAATTCTTTATCTATTGTGGCAGTTGATGGTAGTTCACATTTGGACTAAAGCCAAAGTGTAGGCTGAATTTTATAGATACAACCACTTTTTTGACTGTCTTATTTTGCCTTGAATTTATGGGGGTAGTGTTTAAATCCATAATGGAAATGCTCATTTTTTCCTCAGAACTGCGATACTTGAGTGGTACACAGTTACACTTCTTACAGAATGCTAACGATAATATACATTATCTCTTGTGAAAATATTTAAATAACATGGCAGCACTTTTATCTATCACTAGGTAGCCTTTGATATAGAAATGTATCTCCTCTATTGCTGTTGGTTAATACAAGGGAGAAAGGGAAAATCTCATGAGTACAGGTGCTCTGTGCAGTTTTCTATCTTCTGTCTTCTCTATTTTTACATTTATTCTTTTGCAAAATTATACATCCAGAAAACTGACTTGTCTCCCCTGACAGAGTCCTCTAGCTGTTTTCTTATCCTTTATCTCTAGAGTGGCTTGCAAGTCTTGTTTGTCCCCCTACGAGACTAATTTTATGTACTCAGATGACAGCAACAGAAGTAAGCTTACTGCGCCTCAACTGATGCTAGACATCCTTGAGGTGTGTTGCTATGTGTATTCACAAATCGTTCAGCCACACTGCAGATAATTGTCAGTCCTGAAATTTTAAGATAAGACTTTAGAAGAAGCATAGAAGAGCTCTCTTCCATCGTGTAAAACCAGACAGATGTTTCCTCACAGTCTTCCTCCTTTTCCAATGCTCTGGAAAAATTATGAATGCTCATTTTGGTTCTTGCTGATTGTATCCTTCAATATTTGTACTCTTTTAAAATGTATTTAGAGACATGCTTGTTTTCATTTAATCTGACAGTATATGCATATTTGTTCTTTCATGGAAGTTCTCTAGTCTGTGAAGAGAAATCATCATTCTCTGGAACTCCCTCCTATTTGTCAGCATTTTTCTGAAAAAAGCGTGCTCGGAATGAACAAAATACTCCAAACCTAGCCACACAAAAGCTGTGTCTGGACAGAAGAATTTCTCTATTCTGCCATGATATAAAGTCTTTGTATGCTCAATGCAAAATTGCACCAGCATTTTTATAATCATTACCTACTGCAAATTTTCTGTCACCTGGCTTCTCCCAGTTCACTAAGGTATCTTTCACTATTGCTGTTTCCCCAAGTTTCTCCTTAGAATTTAGTGTGAATTTTTCTCCAAATTCCATTTTATTTCTATAGACCATTTTAATGTCTGTATCCTTCCATTTTTCTGTCCCACGTAGTGTTGACAACCCTCCTAATCTCTGTTATTTGTAATTTTCATGTGTTCTGTTTGTTTGCTTTCCCTTCAAGTTTGTTAATGAACTAAGATGCTTGTGACACAACAGCATATGTCATGTTATAGCCGTATTCTCACAGCAACACGTGTTCCGCCAGATTAACCCAAATCCACTGAGACATTTCAAATAACAACGTCCGTTTATTAGGCAATAATTTAAACTAGAAATAGTATGTAGGTTTCTTCATCCTCCCTGATTCAAAGAGTGCCTTTCCAGAGCAGTAGAATTTCTCGTATTGTTCATTGTGGGCATGGGAGTACTCCTGTTCTTCTTCAGCAGTATTCAGTTTTTCTTAGTGCCATACCAAAAACGTCTTAGTATTGTCACTGGGCCAAAAGACACCTTTCCCCCCCCCCTCCCACAAAGTGTTACTTCAGGATGGCTCCATAGTTAGGAAGAATGAAGTCTTCATCTCCCATGGGACATCAGTCATTTTGTGGTAGGAATACTATGAATCACAGAATCACAGAATCACAGAATAGTAGGGGTTGGAAGGGACCTCTGTGGGTCATCTAGTCCAACCCCCCTGCCGAAGCAGGGTCACCTACAGCAGGCCGCACAGGACCCCGTCCAGGCGGG
>Ga0065711_1008212_pt1 | contig 15665 bp, 8 predicted proteins | sample Hoacrofraction12_FD_59098 | JGI IMG/M metagenome (GOLD analysis project Ga0065711, IMG submission 59098) | Hoatzin crop microbial communities from Cojedes, Venezuela - Epithelial fraction 12 v2 (version 2) | ecosystem: Host-associated > Birds > Digestive system > Esophagus > Crop | place... | reverse complement strand
CCTTTCCTTTCCTTTCCTTTCCTTTCCTTTCCTTTCCTTTCCTTTCCTTTCCTTTCCTTTCCTTTCCTTTCCTTTCCTTTCCTTTCCTTTCCTTTCCTTTCCTTTCCTTTCCTTTCCTTCTTTCCTCTCCCTGCTATAGACATTTTAGGTAAGAAATGATGTTGCCTATGTTTTCCGTGTTTTCCAAGTTACCTCTCTTATAAATAAAATGTTTGAACTGATTGTTTGGTGTAGTTTCACCTTAGTTTATCCCGAGGGGCTTCATAGAACCCGAGTCGCTTTTCCACCCCCCACAGGTGGGATACGACAATCATTGAAATAAAAAAGATGTAATTCATAAGCATACACAAGTTCTTTAACTCTGAAACCAAAATTGATACAAGGCAAAGTTTTGTGTGGATATAAAAAAAAAATAAAAGAAACATTTTGTCTATTGTCTGTTGCAAATTTTGGACGTGTTCCTGCAATCATTTTTGAATGTAAATAAATGATATGAGCAGATACTCAGTAAGTTTTCTTCTGTCAGTGATATCATTCTTGTGATTTCTGACATCCAGTCCTTATTAGCATAAAGTTTTTACCTTAGCAAGAAGTCAAATTATTTTGTGGTTTTAAGTATGAAGCACATCATTCTTGATTGTTTTGCTCTTCTTTCTGATTACTAAAAAGCAGAATTTCACGTTGTCCAGGTTTCAGCTGGGATAGAGTTAGTTTCCCTCGCAGTAGCTCATGTGTTTTGGATTCAGTACAAGAAAAATGTTGATAACACTGATGTTTTCTGTTGTTGCTATGAATCTAGGACTTTTTCCAGTTTCCCATATTCAGCTAATGAGCAGGTGTGCAGGAGCTGGGAGGGAGCATAGCCAGGCAGCTAGCCCAAGCTGGCCAATGGAGATGTTCCATACAATAAACTTCATGCTCAGTTTAGAAAAGGGGGTTAGCTGTGGGAGGGGAAGCTATCGGCTCTTCTCTTTTTGTATTTTATGATGATTAAAGATAGAAAAAGTTACTAATAGCATTTCCCAGTAAATTGCTTCATTAAACTGAGAATGCCAAAAATTTTTTCACCTGCAACTTACCCTTATACTTGGTTTCTAGGCAAACTAATATTAATTATATACCAATTAAAGCACTTACAGATTTTAAGTGTCACAGACCTCTGATTTGGCTAAAGAACACTTCAGCGCAGTCATATTAATGAGAGTACTGAGACAAAAAACTATAAATGGAGTTAGAGATGGGGAGAAGCGATAAAAGAGACACTGGTGAAAGTGGGGGATTATAGACAGTTTCAATAACTGCTCCTACCTCCAAGGCTGCAAAAAGGTAAATTTTTTTTTTGTAATGGAAGATTCCCTTTTACAGACATAAATGCAGACGAATAACTGCGAAGAAAACATGGCCGTGAGTCATCCGGGAAGGTGCAAATCTTTATACAAAATCACTGCTACTTACCTTAAAGAGAAAATCACACTGCTGCCTCTACATTAGCTGTGATAAACAAAGAACATTTTTTTGCTCAGAACTCAGAGTGTGACAAATTTTATTAATGATAAATTTCCAGATACTTTTTCCCAATAATTCTGTCTCATCCCTGTGTCCTTGTTAAAGTCTGGTGAACACTTGAAAGAAAATAAAACTCCAAACTTTGCAATGCAGGAAAAAAGTGAAACTAAACCCTAAAGAAAACTAATCTACAAGTAGTTAATGAAAAGAAATCATACCAAGGAGAACAGATCTGGTAGAACGGTGCCAAATGAGAAACCCTGACAGTAAAATCCTATGCAACATCGTAAATTCACAAGTCAATTTTACCCAAAGGTAGATAAAATACATTTCAAGAACATGCACATACGGACAAAATTGAATAAATGGGTGACATCAGAATATACAACTCATAGTTGAGAGATTCTCATAGAGAATTCATAGTACACATTGCTTCTTCAGTTGCTGAACAGGATGTCATCCCTTCTTCTGTATTTATGCTGAATTGTAAACATTATGACATTTGTGATGGGTAAAATTAATGAACACTGCTGGAATATTACTTGATTTTATCCCGGCAATGGTTTGATATCAGTAATTTAAGTGATTTTTAGTGCTTATTGACAACATGTTTTTAAGCAGTATGAATTATTGGGGTCAAAAGTACAGTAGACATGCAGTTGAATAGTGTCTAACGAACATCTTCTATTAATAAACATTAGACTTTGACAGAACACAAAATATTAGATTTCCTATGCTGATTTTTGACATTCCATCTTTCAAGTAGTCTTACTAATGTGATCACAATTTTCATCCTAATTGCTTCTGATTCTTGTATCTCTATAAAGATGCATTTTGAGTCATAAAGGTTGGGATTTACTTAAGGGTTCAGTTCATTTGTCTACACACGGGTGTCTTAAGTCATCCAAGCCACCCGTATGGAATATATTCAGGGTTGCTGGGAGACCTTTTCTGGAGCAGGACAGCCAGTGTCTGTGTTTGGGAGAGAGATTTGTACCAACGGAGTCTGAAGAGCAACAGAGTTGACCGAAAGTAAATGCTTATTTCAGGAAGAAGTACAGACTCATAACTACAACATCATGGAGCTTGGATCCCTAGCTAATGTGTAAACATCTATTTTATTAATATTAATATTTGACTGACTGAATCCAGAGTTGAATGTAGCCCATGTTTTCCAGCAAAACACAGGGAAACATTTACCTGATGAGTCAGATGGTACAAGGAAGCATTTGTAGGACAAGAAATTCAGTGTAGATTTTTTTTTGTCATTTTTGCTTCATGAAATAATGTTCTTATTTGTAATTTTTTTTAAAAGAAACAACCTAAAAAAGTAGTTAATATTTTGAAGATTTGAGATATTTTGGCATAGTTTCTATAATACCGAGATAAATGATATGATGAATACAAGTTCTTGATAATTCAGAAGAAATTTTTCAGATAATTGCATGACGACACAAATATTACTGCCAGTCGGAATATATACATTGTCTGTGTACACAGAGCACACAGAATATAGGAACGACGAAAAGTTTTCTTGCTCTTTTGCTACAAAACATTTTGAACTTTTACAAGTCTCACAGCTCAAAATTAGATATTTTCCTACTTTAACTCTCTTTTTCATGTGTTTTGTCAGGACTTGCAAATAGTGGCACAAAAAATGCATTGGAATTCATGGAGACTCCAGATCCTGCTTTATCCTACCTTATTTTCACTGCTTTAAACAGACATTTAAAGACATCTCAGTTATCTTTCTTCATAATTTTCTTGCTGAAGACACAAAATAGCAAGGGATATTCTACCATTGCTACCCAATTCCAGGTCTCATTTTCTTCTTGCATAAGTTTTTTCCCCCTACAAAGAGAAAACAAAACACTGTTCTTCATGTGCTATCACAAGGTACTCACTTTGAGCGGGGAGAAACAAGTTTTAGAAAGCATGAAGCAAGAGTGTCTTTTCCTCAGACATTTCAATGAATCAAATCTTCAGTGAAAGAAGTGATGAAGTAATACTGCAAACTTGATAACAACTGAGGTCCGGTCCCTGTTTTTCTGTAATAAGCTTAAGTAAGGTGTCTAAAAACTTATAGATGTTAAAAGTGACCTATGCAAGCTGTGGTTGATTGAGTTCCCAGTCCTAAATTATATGTTCAGGATGGCCCTTGAAGTATGTGAGAGAATTAGAGGTCTAAGGACATCTCACAAAGAGTTCAGTAAGGAAGTTTCATTGCAAGTTTTTGCACAGAAGATGTGGAGTCGGGCTTATGTGCACAAGTATTTCTTCATCTGTTCTGTAGATGATGGCACACAGTAATGGTAATTGTTATTTTGGGGGAAAAAATAAAAATACAAATTGCAGAAAGAAAGAAAGGGAGATAGGGAAATAAAAAAAACAGTAAAGAAAAGAGTAGACAAAATTCAAAGGATAAGAGAAAGGAAAGCTTTCCCTGGTGGCCAGTGAGGAAGAGATGCAACAGTGTTCCTAGGCAAGCATTTTAGGACCTGCCTAAACTCCCTAACGGATGTTCCTACTTATTAGTGCTGATTGGAGAATGTTATGACAGAGGTTGAGAGGGGCAGGGTTTTGCATGCTGACTGGTCAATAAGCTTTGTGCATGAATATTATTGGATAAATCTGTATGCAAATTATAGGAAAAAATGAAGGAGAAAGACGATGTGACTCTTAAGCCAGTGGCAATCATTTCAGCCACTGGCAACCTGACCTAACAGTATCAGGGTTTACAGATATAGGGCAATAACAATATTGGCACAAGACCAACAGCATGAGAAAATAGGAAAACTACAGAGTCTTTGGAAAAGCAACACCAGCTTGTGTGAAAGGTTACAAAGCTTGGAGGAAAAGCAGACTACAGAATTGCACATGGAAACCCTGAGCGTTACCTGGGTTAAGACATTTAAGGCACTCTAGAAAGAGCAAAGGAAAAAGGGATCATAGTTCTATGAACTTGAAAACCTGACCAAGGAAATGCACTCACCTCTGATGAGTGAAATATCTCCCTCTTCTTCCTTCCTAAGATGTGATGCTTAGGTTTTCATAAATTCAGTTTCATGACTTGAAATTCAGCTGAGATTTCCCTAAGTCCACAGCAAAGATAGACCTTGCCTGCTCTTTGGTTTGGAACAAAGAGAAAGATGAATGTCATCCCAAGAACAATAAAGGTAATAAACAAGGTTTTTCAACTTTTTTGTGCGCTGACTATGTAGTCAATGGCCTTGATGGACTTGTCAATGCAAGACAAAAGACATGCTCGGACTCAGGTGCCAAGAGCCGAAGAGTTAACAAAGGGAGCAATTGACTTGTACTTATTTTATTAGGTAGGAGTAAGGGGGGAATAGCTCATCACTGTAAATCAAGTGATCTGGGGGGCACTGTGGAGGTCATGCAGCCAGAGGTTGCTTTGGATAAAGAACAGATGCCCGCTTCGGAGGTGTGTTGAACTACTGAGTCGCTCTTGTGACGACACAACATTCCATGCGAAGAGGCAATCGACACATAATAATTGACTTAGTCCCACCTTGCCAAAATTTTTTCAAATGTATAAAAGATGCACTTGAAAACTCTCTTTGGGAGGAGGAGCCAAGTGAAAACCTTACCTGATGGACAGGTTGACGGGCCTGAACCTCTCTTCCCTCCCCAAGAAGGGACGCCTTTTTGGTAAGAGTTGTGCCTCTGACTTTGTCAGACATATCCCTGGGAACACATTGTTAGCTGAAGCGCTAAACCATTACCTTGAGCTCAACAGTTGTAGACAGTGCATTTATCAATGGCAATCCCGAATCATACAATCATAGATTGGAAAAGATCTCTAAGATCATCGAGTCCAGCCATTCACCCAACACCACCATTCCTACTAAACCATATTCCAAAGTGTCACATCTACTCAACACCTCCAGGGATGGGAACTCAACCACCTCCCTCGGCAGTCTATTCCAATGTCTGACCAATCTTTCAGTAAAGAAATTTTTCCTAATATTTGCTCTAAACCTCCCCTGACACAACTTGAGGCCATTGCCTCTCGTCCTATCGCAAGTTGCCTGGGAGAAGAGACCAACACCTGCCTCTCTACAACCTCCTTTCAGGTAGTGGTAAAGACTAATAAGGTTCCCGCTCAGCCTCCTCTTCTCCAGTCTAAATAGCCCCAGTTCCCTCAGCCGCTCGTCATAAGACTTGCTCTCTAGACCCTTCACCACCCTCATTGCCCTTCTCTGGACACTCTCCAGCAACTCCATGTCTTTCTTGTAGTGAGTGGCCCAAAACTGAACACAATACTCCAGGTGCGGCCTCGCCACTGCCAAATACAGGGGCACAATCACCTCTCTACTCCTGCCGGCCACACTGTTCCTGATAAAAGCCAGGATGCTGTTGGCCTTCTTGGTCACCTGGACACACTGCTGACTCATGTTCAGCCAGCTGTCAACCAGCACCCCAAGGTCCTTTTCCGCCAGGCAGCTTTCCAGCCACTCCTCCCCATGCCTGTAGCATTGCATGGGGTTGTTGTGACCAAAGTGCAGGACCCGGCGTTTGGCCTTGTTGAACCTCATACAATTGGCCTCGGCCCATTGATCCAGTCTGTCCAGATCCCTCTGCAGAGCCTTTCTACCCTCAAGCAGGTCAACACTCCCGCCCAACTTGGCGTCATCTGCAAACTTACTGAGAGAACACTCAATCCCCTCATCCAGATCAGTGATAAAGTTGTTAACAACACTGGACCCAAAACTGAGCCCTGGGGAACACCACTTGTGACTGGTTGCCAGCTGGATTTAACTCCATTCACCACCACTCTCTGCGCTTGGCCATTCAGCCAGTTCTTTATCCAGCGAAGAGTACTCTCATCCAGACCATAGGCAGCTAGTTTCTCCAGGAGGATGCTGTGGGAAAGAGTGTCACAGGCCTTACTAAAGTCCAGGTAGACAACATCCACAGCCTTTCCCTCATCCACTAGGTGCATCACCTGGTCAAGCAGGACCTGCCTTTCATGAACCCGTGCTGGCTGGGCCTGACCCCCTGGTTGTCCTTCACATGCCTGGTGAGCGCACTCAGGATGAATCGCTCCATAATCTTGCCTAGCAACCAAGGTCAGGCTGACAGGCTTGTAGTTCCCAGAATCCTCCTTCTGGCCCTACTTGTAGATGGGTGTTACATGGGTGATCCTCCAGTCACCTGAGACCTCCCCTGTTAGGCAGGACTGCTGATGGATGATGGAGAATTTCTTGGCCAGCTCTTCCGCCAGTTCCCTCAGCAATCTGAATCTGTGATACCTGTCTCTTGAATAAATTACTTATTGTTTCAACTTTGCAAGACTGTTTCTGTGAAAGTCCTTGCAGGGGCTCTGAAAGGCAAAAGTTGAATCTAATCAGAGGCTACATACTTAACCCTTTAGACATAAACCCTTGACTAAGTCTGGGACTAGGAGTGGATCCAGCTGCATCTAGACTCCTGTCCGAGAGAGAGTTTAGAACGCAGGGCAGTCTGTTCTGAACCTCATGACTCAACAGGAGGGCTTTTCATTTGCTGCTTATCAGACTTCTTTATCCCTTTTAATGCAACAGACTGCAAGGAAATTAGAAGCATAAAAAAAATATTGGCTTAGACAGCAGTTGAGCAAGACTTGTCAATAGCTTAGTGATATCTAAAAGACTGAGAATTGAGATTAAGCATCCATCCATATATTCATATATTGCTATACATTTAACAGTACACATATGTATTGATATGACCTCCAAATGGAGTGGGTTTGTTTGTTTGTTTTTTCAGGAAAATTCTAAAATTCCAGGAAGTTTTGAAACCATCATTCAGAAACATTTCTGCATAAAGAAAATGAGAGAAAAGTAAAATACTTAATCACACAGAGAAATATATATACCAGTTATGGGCCAATCCTTACTATCTGTTGGAGTATGGATAAAAAAATAAAATAATTACGGGAAAGATACTTAGGGGTACTGAATTTGTCTTTTTTCTTATAATTTGAGCAATAATTTTTATGCATTCCAAGCTACTGTCCAATTTCTTGAAATACAGAGTTTTTTGTTCCTTTTACCTCAGACAATAAACTCTTGAAAAAGCAGGCTCAGTAACGAATAGATGAAAGAGTAAATGTATAAATTTCTAGCTAAGAAATGTATCTGACTCTTCCTGTCTTTAATACAGAGATGAATAGGACATTTACCAAATTAATAGAGTGTGCTAGGAACATACATTCCACAATTATTCCCAGACGAGAACAAGCAGTCTCACATAGTTGATGTGTAATTGGGAAAGGAATCAAAGAAATTTAGCACAAAGAACTGAGAGTACACTACTAGACACAGTCCTGGATTCATGAGTCAAGGCAGAATAACGGAATACTGGACCTCTCCCAGTTTTATGTATAATGCTTCTCTGAGCATTTGTAAGTCCTGTTTTTTCACATTCCACCTTGGCCAGCTGGTCATCAGGTTCTGGTGCCAGTGTCTAGGATGAACTGCATAACATAGGCAGGGACTCAAAAGGAGTGTAAATAGTAGCAGGCAAGAAGACTGTTAGAAAAGAATAAAGCAGAGTTTTACTTTTGAGGCTACTTAGCAAGACATTCAGATAACATAATTTTGTATGGAAAGTGAAAACCCATTACAATCAACCACTGAGTTAAGTGACATTGTCACTTCAGTATCTTTGTTGACTCAAAAATCTTCCCTAAATTATCAGACATGACAAATAGATTAACTATCTGACAACAGAATTAGCCAAATCCACAAATACCTTTTCTTTTTTAAAGTGCATATGGGGCTCAGGTATTCTTATCTTCATTTGAAACATACTTTCATTACACAAAAAAACTCATAGAACAACTTGAATATGTTTTTGCTACATCACCAGTCCGGGAGTCACTCTTACAACAGTTTCCAAAGAACAGATTCATTTCACTACTATGAATCCCTTACAAAGCAATCAGAAAATTAAGAAGCTTGGAAAACAGCTGTTTGTGTGTCAGAAAAGTCATAGAGTTACTTTCAGAAGTATCAGAATAGTGGAGAGATATAAATCCTTATTACATATAGGTACAAGATATGTGAGTTTCTTTGTCTCTGGTCAGTTTACAAGGATCTTTTGTTTGGAAGGAAAGGAAAATTAAAAATATTTCATGCTAGCTGTGACTTCTATTAATAAATGGTGTGCTATTTCTGTCTATAACATCTTGAAAAGGACTGTGTTGTTTATCAACAGTTATAGTCTGCTATGACCTGAAAGCATAAACATGTTAAGATTTCAATTATATGGACAAAATAGGATGAGCTCAGCTATACAGGGAACTATATTTTTTAAATCATATCAAATGTACTGATTTACACCTCAAAATTTGACCTTCTGTCTTTGGAACAGAGGTGACACAATGTAGAACTCCTGCAGAGAAGCAGCATGATCTTCTGATAAAATAATCATCTGATAACATTTAGTCTGAAAAAGAAATATGCTGTGGTTCTGTCTCTGTTACAAAGTCAAGTCACTTAATCTCTTCGGTTGAGATTCAGTTCCATTTTGCAACATATTTATGCAGCCTCTGAGACTGAGCTTGAGGAAGTTAGTGATGCACAGACCTGAGTGAATTTACTCTTATTTAGTTCCTTTCTGAAAACCTGGAATAACAACTTCCCTATCTGCAAGACATAGATGTATTTTAATAATATTCTTGTTCCTTCACACTTTTCAGATGTGGGGACTGTATTCAGAACATTCTTTATGTAAGATTTGTAGCAATTGTGGTCCAAAACCGTGTGAATAATTTCATACAACTAATCCAATTATTTCAACGCAAATTGTAGCATTTAGTACCTCTTAATTAAAGTTGGTTTATCTTGAGCCTGACCATCTCTAAGTTTTAGCTCTGCATACAAGCATGCTTCTCAGAGCATTTTTAGTACTATATTTTTCATAAGTGAAATCTTCAGTATTGTGCAGCTAGAAAATGAAATAACTCTCATGCACACCTTTCAGACTGAAGTGATACAATTCAGTGTGTTTCTCTGTTCATGCTGAAGCATTGCTTGAACTGTTGTGACTCTCCGAACTTTAAATATTCCTTGTCTTCTCTGAGAACAATCCAAGACCATCAGATAATGCGGCAGCCATTCATTTTGTAACAAAGCGCATGGCTCAGTAGCCGAGATGGAAGATTTAACACAAGAAACACTCCTAACATTCTTTAGAAGTACTAGCAGCCCACTGATGATATGTCCTTGAAATGAGTGTGCTGTCTTTCTTTATTCGTTATTCACTCCTTTTTCTTTTAACTGAAATCAGTTTGGGGTGGGGCGTGTGGGGGGAGTAGTAAAAAGAAAAGACAGTCTTCCCTCAGTAGGTCTTACTGCATCACGGACAGACTTTGGTTCAAGCCTTTGTGTTAGGAAGTCTGATGTTTTCCATTTGATGTTAACAGGACTTTTGCTGTATCTGTATTAGGAATCCTTTTTTATTTTAAACTGTCCCCCATATCCAGTCTTTATTTTATTATTTTACTGAATTCACAGAGTCAGAGTAAAATTTAGGTTCCACTGTTGCCCTTTCTGGGAAACTTATTCTTATGCTTAATCGCACCAGCTGGAAGAATTTTTTTCTTATGGCCAATCAAGATTTACCTTTTTGCAAGTTGATCCATTGCCTTCTGTCCTGTTGCTGTGCACCTTTGAGCAGAGCCTGTATTTTCTAGAACCAGTCATTAGATAAATGAAAGCTATGTGTTCCAAACAGAATAAAAATAATTTAGGTAAATAATTTTGGTCTTGTAACAGTAACACTGCCATGGATAGATGTGTATAATTGAAAAGCAGGGGCAGAAACAAACTATTATGCATGCATGCACATACATTCACACACACGCACACACACACAAACACTTTTAGCAAACTACTACTCTGCAGAATGAATTTTCAATGACCGTAAAACAGGAATGTATGCATGATCAGGTCATTGAACAAGAATAGATCAGAATACACAGGGGCTACTAGTAAGTAAGTTCCGGTAAACCCTACCAAGATAAAGTAACTCAAACAAATGGTAAAACACATCTGAGAAATGTGAATTGTGCTATCAAGAAATTATATCTTGATGGATGCTGAAGTCATGGAGCCACATGTGGAAATAAGATCAGAAAACTGTGTCTTGGAGGGTGCAGAATAAAAACAGGAACCCAGTTTGGGAAAATCTGTCCACCATTGTCTTGGGATTGCTTAACGTTACCAAGTATATAATGTTTCAAAGTTTCCCATGATTGTAGCATAGATCAAGTTGTCTTTAGATAGTTTATATGAGATTGCAACATAAACCAGTAGCTGGCTGGGATCTGATGTTTCCAGACAGGGTAGGCAGAACTGATCATTATGGTTTCCTGCAATTTTACCTGTGTAAGAGTTATCTGAAAGGAATTACATCTCTATTACTTGCTTTTCATCTAGTATCACACCATTGGCACTTGGCTGTAAATTTTGTGCAACTGTCACGCAATCCAGTTTCCTTTACTCCATGTCTTCCTCCTGCCATGTCTCCAGTCTGTCAATGTCTATCTTGTAATGTAGGGCCCAAAAGTGAACATGGTATTCAAGAAATGGCCTAACAAGTACTAAGTAGAGGTGAATAATCACCTCCCTTGACCTTCTGGATACACTTTTGTTAATGCAGCCCAGGACACAGTTAGCCTTCACCATAGCAGGAGTGCAATGTCGACTTATGTTGAACTTGTCTTTCACCAGGATCCTGAATTTTTCTTCAACAAAGCATCAGCCTGTGAGGTCATTGCACAGTTTATATTGATGCATGGTGGTGTTTCATCCCCAGGGCAGAACCTGGAATTCACTTTTGTTGGACTTCATGAGGCTTCTGCTGGTTCACTCCTCTGGCTTGTAGGGGTACCTTTGAATGGCAGTCCTGGTACCCAGCAGATAGACCCTTCGTACCAGTCTACCCAGTTTAATTCACCTGTATGCCGTTTGGTTCAAAGGGACAACGTACAATATTATAACCATTGCTTCCTGGACTGTAGGAAAATTTAAAATACTGACTAGATGTTCACTTTGCATTGACTCTGGCCAGGAGTGAGGACTAGTTGAAGGTAACTCGTGCCACTTTATTTTACTACTAAGATTTTTTTATATATAAAATTATGTTCAAGCATTTATGGTGTGTATATTGCTAGATCCAGAGAAGAGTAAGCTAGGTAACAACAGAACAAGAGATAAAATATTGGCTTACAGGAAAAAAAAAGAACAACCCACCAAAATTAAAAATCAGATATTAAGAAAACCTGACTGAAATGGTGCTAAATAACGACGAAGTAACAGAACAGAAATACGTGATTTGCTATGACATGCATAAAAATAAATAATTTATTCTGGAAAAGTAATCTTGTTTTGTAGTACAACTTGAGCTGAGGTGAAAGTACCGGCATGTCTTCTGGTTTGCTTTTTTTTTCCTCTAAAAGAGGAAAAGTAACGAACAACATTTGACTGAAAACCTCAAGCCTGGGGTCCAAAGAAATACCTATATACATCTTTGCTTTTGTCTTTCCTTACAGGTCGCTTATGAGTTACCATTCAAAAAAGTTACAATAATATGGTTTTTTAATAAAAATGAAAACATGCCATATGCAAATCTGTCATACTTAAATGAATTTGTTTTCCTCAACAATAAAAAATGTCTCATATTGAAGAACAGTATTATGTTCAGATCCCCTCCGAGTGAAATGGAATTTCAGGCTTTAGGATTAGAATTCAAATGAAATTAGGCACTATCTTATTTACTTACACAAGAGCCAAATTTTCCACTGCAGCTGACAGTGAAGTTCACAGATTTTGTATGAAAGGAAAATTATCTTAATTTTTACTTTTTTGTTTTAGAATAAACACGATCAATGAAACCTATTTTTTTCTGAGAGCAACTGCCTCTTACCAAGCTAAAGGAATTTCTTTTGAAAACTTTTTTTGAAGGAAAGAAATCTAAAAAATTTGAACTGCTGGGCAATCACCACTCTGCTAGAGGATAACTAGCTCATTTACTGATTTCCATCCATGTGCCTGCTGAAGCCTGCTGCTTCAGAACAGAGTACAGGAACTGACTTTGTTTTAGGATATCTACAGATGGTCTTCCGCAGTAGGAAATTTATTTAGTAACTCAAAGAGGTATGATATACAAGTCTTCCTAGTGTGACTCCAGGAGTGTAAGTAAGTACTTTCACAATTAAGTAACTATTCATCGTTTTTATAGGAACTTTTTTCAGGGTAATATTATACATGGGAACAAACAACCAAATTTTACATAATTTATACACCTCCAAGAGTAAGTGCAAGTAAATAATCTTAATCAGTAATAAAATGCTACATACATTTCCTATACCTCCAGCTCAGCCTTTCCTTGACTGTCAAAAGAGACCAATTTATGTTAGTAGGCTTTCCTTGCTTCCCGCAGGTCCTGGCAGAGGCAAAAAATTTTCAGTCAGATTTAAAGAAAGTGACAAAGAAACAAATGCCATTTTATCACTTTCTAGTCCAGTGAGTCAAGGATCATCGCTACCATGTTACATTTTTACAGATATATTTATTGCTAACTAATTTATGTTCTACTGTAGAAGAGTGTAGGCGTGGGTTACGGATCCGTTGTAACGATGTGACCCCAATATGAGTATGATCGTACACCTTTATTAGTCAGCAAAACAAGGTTTATATAGCAAAACNATTACAGCATCTGAATGGTTAAAACCCCAACCCATATATAGGCAAAACTACCGCAACTCGTTGTGATTGGTGCAGAGCTGCATCTCGAAGTGAAAACAGTACTGTGGCAGGAAACAACGTGGCAGGAAGGAAGTGACAGTGTGGCAGGAAACGGTGACGTTCCCCCTGCTCCAGTGTCCCGAGCTCGTCGCTCTGCCTTCCCAGCAGGGTTCCATGTCAGCCACTCCCAAGGCTCACTTCCGGATCAGAAGCTGGGTTGCTCAACGCACCAAACTATGTCCCCTCTCGTCCAGCCAGGACTCCACAGAAGAGTTTACTTTGAAAGAAAACATGCTAATTTTGGATAACAGATACTGGAGTCTTCTCTATTTCCTGCAGGTTTTGTGCTACAATTTTAGTCCAAAAGGCAAGCAAACAGACAACAGAAAAGAGCTGAAGTTATGTGTTGAAAGTGAAGCTGGCACCTTCCTTAAGATACACAGAGAGTTCAAAGCCTTGTACCAGGCTTAGGTCTTGGACAGACTGATTCCCCAAACTGTCATCCTTCCTAACATTTGTTCAGCTTTATTGACATCAGTCACCTTGGATGTACCCTTAATCAGGAATTAATTAGATCTACTCTGAGCAGAATAGAAAGGGACCATATTAAAATCATAAGCAACAGCCTCTCTGTGCTAAGGCTCCAAACGCTGGCAACAGCAGTTAAGGGGAACAGATGCTAGGAGCAGAACAATCTGGGGAAAAAAAAATAAAAGCATCCAGTGAAAGGGGGCCACAGGTTTGTTGTATTTTTAAAAAAATCTTGTCACGTCATGTTTCACACTAATGTTGTTTTTCTAAAAGAAGATTTTTTAAACACTGAGGTTTTTTAAGCCGGCTATTCACTTTGTCATGACCATAATGCATGTCAGAGTTTCAGTGTGGTGTTGCTTTCTGCAACTAGAGTGTGGGAAGAGGAGAGACCACAGTCTTGAGAGGCACTCTTCTTTGGCAACATAGATTTCAAGATCTTTCAAAATCCTTTTCACTATGCCACAAACCACACATAGACAGTATCCATGTGATACTATTACTTTTCTCTCTGATTTTACAGGGGTGCAGCAACTACTAGATAATGCAAAAGTAATGTAAGGAAATGATATTATGTGATGTTGAAGAAGTGTTCACTTTATGTAGTCAGAAAATTCTCTTCTGACACTATATTTTATGAATCCAGATGAAGGACATAAATATATGTAAAAGATACAATACACAGCATACAACATTATGTAACATAGAATCATAGAATCACAGAATGGTTTAGGTAGGAAGGTACCTTATAATTCCAACCCACCTGCAGCGGCAGGGACACCTTCCAGTAGACCAGGTTGCTCTAAGCCCCATCCAGCCTGACCTTAAACACTTCCAGGGAGGGGACATCCACAGCTTCTCCGGGCAACCTGTTCCAGTGGCTCACATATATTATATTATAAATAATACATAATGTCTAATATATCATATGCAATATACTTTTAATATAACATATGTAGTGTCATTTCAAATATTTTAATAACATCAGAACTCTGATTTTTTCAGACAGTTCTGTCTTTTTCTATGATCTTATATTGCTTCTAATGAAGGAGAAATAAAATATTCTTTAACATTTAAAGTGATGCTCAGTCTTATTGCCATCGCTGAGCTAAATGTATTGTGCAATTCACCGAAAAAGAAAAGCATATTTGTGTTTTTGTTGACCTCATGCTTTCATAAATTTCATTCTCACTCATGTCTCACACAAACAAAATATATTCTGTCTACTCAAGGCAAAGGAGAAGAGATCACAGCACTGCAGAAAACCAAAACTAAATAAAATAGTAAGACAGAAGCCACAGAATCCTTAATCATTCTGGACTGCATGTATACAAACACACCTGCCTTCCAACTTCAGAGTCAGCTAGCCAGCATAAGAAAAACAAACTTTTTTCTGTCCACAGCAGAACTGGTTTCAGAGGAAAACATATCCTTCACTCCACCGCAAGAGGTCTTCAGTAGTGAAAAGCTTGATGACTTCTGAAGTGTGTTGATGACAGTTATCGACTGTGACTTGCCTTTTCATAAAAACAAATTAAAAACTAACCCTTCGTAAAATTTCATTTCTCTTCACTGTTATAATTTTAAAAGCTTCAGTCAGAATTTAATTGGAATCACTGGAACTTTAGAAATGTCAATGGTATCTGAAATATAAGTATTTTATAACATATAAGGATGGTATCTTTTATTATTAAAACCTTTTAAATTTAAATATTGCTGAAATTCAGTCTCCGTTTATTTTGGTTTTAAACCCATTTTCTGCAACACTTTCTTAAGAACCTAGGAAGTGCTGTATTATTTGACTAGATGTCTGTCTAAAGCTATATTTTAAAAGCAGAGTATTATTTCAGTAGTAATCAGTATGATATG
>Ga0065711_1042075_pt1 | contig 15667 bp, 6 predicted proteins | sample Hoacrofraction12_FD_59098 | JGI IMG/M metagenome (GOLD analysis project Ga0065711, IMG submission 59098) | Hoatzin crop microbial communities from Cojedes, Venezuela - Epithelial fraction 12 v2 (version 2) | ecosystem: Host-associated > Birds > Digestive system > Esophagus > Crop | place... | reverse complement strand
GGAGGTTGTGGAGTCTCCTTCTCTGGAGATATTCAAGACCCGCCTGGACAAGGTCCTCTACAGCCTGCTGTAGGTGACGCTGCTTCGGCAGGAGGGTTGGACTAGATGACCCACAGAGGTACCTTCCAACCTTTAATATTCTGTGATTCTGTGATTCTATGAGCTATATTTTAAACTCCAAGTAATATTCAGTGAAAAAAGTTCTATGGCACACTCAAAACTTGCCAGTGTTGAAATAACCTTCAGTCATTCCTTGCAGCAGATCATCGCAACTAGAAACCACTGTGAGTACAGGAGATCAAGATAACATGAAACTCTTAAACACAGCTTTATGTCACAGATACGTTGTAGGAAAGAGATTACAATCCGTTTCACAAAACAAGTGTCAGTCTCCCAATGGGAGAGCATTAAGGAAACTGCCAAAGATAAGAAGAGTCTACCATTTGTTCAAAAATCATACCCATGAGATGTACAGAAAAATGGAAAGCTATTTAAAAAATAAACATTACTGGTGAAAATATGCTAAAGGAGACTGAAGATTAGGAGACTCAGAACTGCACTACTGTTTGAGTCTCGAATGGAGGCAATGATTACAAAATATATATTTCCTTATAATGAGGAAAATCAGAACTATGCACAACCATGCAGTTGTATTTGGATGACTTTCAAGTCAAGAGTTTTGTAATCTTAAATATATTTGGTCTTTTTTTTTTCCAGAGGAATCAAATTTTATTTTAATCAGGAGGTGATGAATGAATAAAGTATTACAGACTATTCTTTAATGCAGTGTTATCCAAATCTGCAGCTGCAGTTTCTCAGTAGGAGACAAATAGAGACTTGTTAGTATGATGGTTATGACAGTCATCTGAGAAAGGAAACACCTGGGGTTTAGTCCCTGTTCTCATATTTCTATACTGAACCACTTTTCAAGAATAGCAAGAGACGAAAGTAGCACTACTCTACTGTGCACGTTTTGGAATTGGAACTACTCCAGAACAAAACTTACTATGTTTGTGGAAGTGACTGAAATTAATTTGACTGTATAAGGCATTAAAGGGATTCATGAAGTTCAAGTTTTCTGTACAAGTACCATACTCGGTATTTTTAATACATCAATGGTTAAAAGGAATTCTGATTGTTCTTTCTTGACTACAAACTCCTTATTCTTTCAAAGCATTGTTTACTTAGAAGGGCAAAGTGTTATGGTGGGATGGAAGGAAGAGAAAAAGGGAAGCTGCTTTTCTCTGTAGCAAGTCTGTAAGTTTCAAAATTTTAGTAAACAAATGTAGGACATTTCAAATTGACCGGTCCCTTGACCTGTCCCCATTTCTTGCACAAATGCAACACCGTTTTGGTCTTTTACTGTAGGTCCAAGTTTTGTTAAAGAATGGCAAGAAGTGTTTTGTGGCCTATAGAAGCTTGTGAAATAAATGTCTTGCAATACCTCTATGAATTAAACATCTACTGGAAGGCTAATAAAAACTGCAGGGTGTGGGAGCCAACAACTTGGAAACTTTCTTCCAAGCTTTTTTCTGTTTCAGAGCATCATCCAAGAAGGTGAGCAAAGCATGAATCACTTCATGTTCTCCTCAAGAGTCTAACTGGGCTGCTCAAGGATTAAAAAAAGAAAGTCTTCCTTTTCACAGATCTTGTTGTGATTGGGCTACCCTAGAGAACGAAAAAAATTCCACCAAAATTTTAAACAGAAGGTTTACAGATGCAGGAACTAATACCAGAGCAATTAAACATTGGTTAAAACAAAAAAAAAGGAGAATACTATGATAAGTATAGTGTCTGCTTGCTAGGTTACCTATGTACCTGGGAGAAGCAATGAGCAATAAACAAAGTAGCACGCTGTGAAGGCAGTACAAAAGCTGTAGAAGCTACTGGAGGAACTTGAGCATGAGAATGCGGGGAAGAAAACCTGTGGATGCACACCTCTAGTGCACTGACTAGACCTCGGTGCTAGGCCAGTACAGGAGTGTATGCAAGCAAATGAAAAGTGCATTTATGCCTTCAATGACTGTCAGGATACGTAATCAGTAACCAATAAGCTTCCTCAAAATGTATTTTAAAGATAAAGCAAATATGAGGTGTAAATAAATTCTAGGTATTTCAGAACAAAGATTTTTGTCCTGTCTTCACCAATGACAAATGCAAAAAGCAACCTTAAGCTTTTAATGAGCAGTATTGTTGCTCATGGCTTCTATGTCTATCAGAATATTTAATTTTCATAACAGTTACTTTAACTCATACTTCCATTTTTAGGATTTTAACGCTTATTTTTCATCATGTTTCCAGCCATCAGCATTTACTACATTCATATACTAAGTTCAAATGAATTACGCAGGGCACAAAATATGTCCCAGTCTACTAAATGGTGGACTACTTCAGTAGTCCACCAGGCCATCCACTAAAAGGAATATTTGTTCATCCTCATCCATACTTCAAAAAAAAAATCCTTGCTGGCACAAATTCAACAGTTTCCATCTTGCTAGGCTCCCACGGGAATGATTTTGGAGAACAAAACTCTATTCCTCACAAGGGGTGCCACCTCCGGCGCAGAGTCCCCTGGACACGTCACTCCGCGGAGAGCACATGGTGTGGGGAGCTACCATGAAGCTGTGTCACAGGCAGCAAGTACTGCTACCACAGTCACCCTACAGCTCATCGCTGCAGAGAAACACCTTATGGAACAAAAAAATCAGATAGTGCTAAGCATACCTTTCCTCTGGTTCTTTCATTTCTGTGTCAGAGCACCAATGGGCAAAGTGCTGAGAAGCAGCATTTCCTCATTCAGGCATTAGTGGGAACTAAGAATGAGTAAAGGCTTTCCTGGCCTGGATCACATTTCAAAAGTAGGCTCTTGCAAATGTAAATTAAAGGTGGAAAGTTTCCTTCCACACTGTAGCTAGCATTTGCGATGCAGTATTTGAGTTATATAAAGTGTGTGAAGAGTAGTCTAGTTCTCCTAGAAAATAAAAACCACCAAAAGTATTCCCTGAGCAAAAAAGGCGTAATAATCTGGAAACAAACAAACAAAAACACACACACACAAAAAAAACCAAAAAACACCACACAGCATTCTCTTCACCTTTTCCTCTCCAATATGCCTGGAAGAAGGCACTGGAGTTTAAATACGTTGGAGATCATCTCCCATGCAAGGCACAAGGCGGTGTACTGTGACCTGCCCAGTCCCAGTCACAGCTGGTTCCAGCCCACACTAAGCCAACCTCAACAGCAGTGAAAAAATCCCACCAGGCGCCAAAGGGAGGTAGCCCTGCTCAAAGGTATTGAAGAAAGACAACGGCCGCCATGCAGGGCTGGAGACACCCTCTTCAAGGGAGGGAGTTCCTTGCCACGGCACAGCCCAGCTGAAGGCAGGCAGGTCGCTGCTGTGGGCGCCTCACGCCAGGGCAGGGACACTTGAGGGGCTGCAGCCTGAAATGACACGTCAAGCCATTACACACAAAGCAGCAGAAACCATTACACAGAACAGCCTGAACCTGCTGCTCCCCCAGTCAGCTCGCAGGGTAAAAGTCGACAGACTGCATGTAACCAGCAGTGAAAATACAAACAATGGTTTTATTTCTTCCTAGTGATGGGACATGTATGTATTTATGTAATTGCGTCCTTTTTCTCACTAACGAAATGAGTGATAGGAAGCTTGTCTTTAAAAGTAACCAGATAAAAAAACCCTGAATACGGACTGTTTTGCCTGCAGTGTTTTCCAACGATTTTGAGCAGTTTCATTCCACACAACCCGCTTGTTTTTTAGATTAAATATTGAATAGTGGGTCATTATTTGTGACCAAAGAAAAAAATCAAGCACTGAAAAGATACAACCTAAAAGAACAAGCTCCTATATGCAAATTACAGCACCTAGGTCTGGCTGCGGACAGTATCTGCTTCACAGCTGCTGGATGTAACTGATTTTCTTTTCCCCAGTGCACCCTAACATCCTGGTCTCCACAGGAAGAGTAGGTGCAATGGCCAAAAAAAAGGTCAAGGGGATCAAAACATTTCACAGTTGAAGAAACCTGTCAATCCACGTATGACATGAATAAATTCTGCCACTATCCTTATAGTAACAGTCTGTGTTTGGAGTTCAGTTTTTCACAGCTATAAGACATGATATGTTTAAGGTTTTTTACAGTAAAACTAGTGCCTTCCAGTAACAAAAAATGAGCTCTACGTTATTTAGTCTTTTTAACATATAGTCCTGAATACATTAGGTGAAGACAGACACATTCATTGTTTGCTTTCAGTTTTAGATGTTGCCAAAATCTGTTATCTGTATTTTCACTTTCTGCTTATACTGTTATGGCCTGTTTAGATGAGTGAGATTCCCAAAATTCAAGGAAGACTGATTCTTCCTACTGTGTCCAGTTTGTCTGTGGGACTCCATTTCTGCCCTTCTGCCCTCTGTGCATATGGCTACGGGCCAAGGTAGTTTTAGGTCAAACAAGCATGGAGTATTTACACATTAACTGTAAGTTCCTGAGCTACTGCTAATCCCAAAGTCATTTTCACTGCTGTTGTCTGATGCTAGAGGAAATGGACAAGCTGGTTATTCTGGATGAAAGAAATAAGCTGTCACGCACTGAGAAATAAAGTCTGTGGATCAGCAAGGGACAGTTTCAAAAGGGCATGTATGTAGCTCATGTAGCTAATCAGAAAACGAGGTACCAGGCCCACCAAAGAAGGGAGGAACATAATATGAAAACTACAAGGACAGTGAAGCTAAGGACAAAATGAGTCCTTTCTTCACCACGATTGAGGAGATATTTGTCAATGCAAAAACACAGATGTCAGCCTAGAATATTTTTAAAACAACTCATTTACAATATAAAATTAAGTACAGCTCTCAGATGAAATGCTGACCTCTTATTTTCTTAGCATTACAGGATCCCAGTGTAATGGAAAAAAAAAACCCAACCATTTGTGTGTACAAGGTCCTAAGGAAATAAAATCTATTTTACAACAGTATAGAAATAATAGCTGCATTTTGGGAATGTACTTCCTGCAGTTTCTTTCACCAGGGACACCTTTTTCCTGTCCCTTTAAACTCTCAATTCCTTCTTTTAGCAGCCACTGTGATAGAGTCTTACCTCTGAATGACTGGGAAGAATGCGGTGTGAGTAACTCTTTTCAGAAGCTGCCATCAATTCATCTTTAAGGAGAACCCTGAAGGAGCAGTTTGTGAGCTCTCCAGCTGGCATCTTCCTCCAAAGAGATCAATCACATTACCTCCTCGACATGTTCAACTTCAACCAGTCCAGGAAGCAAGAGCCCCAAGTTTGTTTTAAAACCTGTGTCTCCAGCTCAGCAGTCTTGCAAGCCATTGCTATGCCACCTGGCCTGCTCATCAAACTATTTATCATTTCCGTTAATGCTGCCTTTGTGCTGCACAGGAAGAATGCAAGCAAATGTGCTTTGCAATAGGCTGAACACATGAACCTTTTTCTGTACCAAAGAACACTAATCCTCTTTTAAAGGCTACTCCTATCTTCGGAATTTCAAAAACTTCAAAAATAATAATATATTACTTTGTAGAGCCACCAGAATAGTTTCTCTGTTTTCAGCAACATGCTTCCTCTCACACCTCTCTGTACTCTTCTCCTTCCCTGACAGACCCCTGCCCAGTTTTTCTGATTATGTCTCAGAAAAATATCATTGTGTATTGGGCTTTGAAAGGGGTGTAGGTAGAAAGGCAGAGAATGCCGGTTTATTGGACATTGATAGAATGCTTCACATCAGCTGCAACAATTCATTGCTATAAAACGGTTCACAGATATTGAACATCCTGAACAGATTACCCATGAACTCTCAAGATTAGATTTATCATACTGGTCCTCTACTTAAAAAACATCTCTCCTGAAAGGATAAAAAAGAAAAAGAAAAAAAAAAAGGCAATTGAACTTGCTAGCAGTGCTGCTTGAACAGTGGACTGTTCAGTGTTCTTTGGATATAACAGCATAATACAGAAACACAATTAAGAAAAATACAGAGAAAATAGAGATGAAGGGAAAAGACAGCTTGATGGACCTTCCTCATTTATTCATATTCAGCTTTTTTACTACATTAACATCATTTCACCCAATTCCAGCAGTGTAAAGCATCCTTAAAATTGTCATCTGTTCTATTTAAACCCATTTAAATACAGTGCCAATTGTGTGAAGTGTCCTAAATGGAAGAAGAGCTTTAAGATAAGTAATCCAGAAAAATATAACTTCTTACTCTTAGCATAATTAACACAGCTTCTTATTACTAGCATTAAAGTCCAATATTTTAGCAGGTTTTTTCATGTATGTGTGCATATGTATATGTATTTCTGATACTACTGTATTAGAGCTTTATGCCATTTGCAATCTGTCATGTTGAAAATGCACTACAATTAATGCAGGTGACATGAAGAAGAGTTCAAAGATATCTCATATTGTGTGCACTCAAATTATTTTTCTATTGTTAATCTTGATTCCTACCAGGAAAACAATAGCACAGTAAAAAGAAGGAAAAGTATCTGGTAACTGACTTCAGTAGCAGTTTTGCCAAAGCAATTTCTATTTAACAAGCCCTTTGTCAAGAAATACAGTTGTTCTCTTCAGAATAACTTCACCTGAAAATTTAAAAATCGGATTCACTAGGGCAAGCCAAGATACACTAGTCATCCATGATAATGATAGCATTTGGCAGAACAATATCTCGAGGTCTATTTAAATGACAATATTTCCTTCTGGGGGAAAAAGTGTGGATGATTTAGAGTCTCTATAATGTCAAGCTACTTATAACTATGTACTTATTTCTTTATCAAAACATATAGTAGTGACCTACTCCCTCAACTCTTCTTCAGAGATACAGAACTCCTGTTTGTAAATCAGAACGCTCCGACTATGTTGATATGTTCTATCATATCTTGAATTCATTCTGAACTTTGCTCTCCCCATATGCGGCCTTTCAGCTTTACAAACACACATAAAGAAGGTACAATGCTTCAAAACCACTAGTTCAGGTTGTTAGAAAAAATAATCTGATCATCAAGTTGGGGCTTTTTTGGGGGGAGGGGAAAGGGTTATAGTTTTGAGGAAATATATTTCTTTTGAGCATACCACTAAAAAAATTTTTAGTCACACTGAAAAGCCAGTTCTGGGTCACAGAGTATGAGAGGACAAATAAAGGTCACATCATTTCCAACTGAAAATATTTTTCAAAAACTATCTCTTGAATGGTAGCCATCCCAGTAATCAGAGAAAACTTTTCAGTTGAGGTAGCTAGTTCTTGGCTAGAATTTCTTTTCCCAGATCAGCATCTTCTCATAGTGCTTATTAGTTGGACTGGACTGAGACTAAATCTTCTGCTCCAGATACAAAACTTCAACATACTGATCCCAGCAACCCATCTACTGGCTCAGTTGTCTGCTGAAACAAGATTTCTAGGGCTAAGAACTATGCCCCTCTCTAAACTTCTCCATAATTGTGGCTATGATGCAGTCTCCCAACATTCTTCTCACCCTCATGCTGACATATTGAGGTGTGTGCTATTCTGTGTCACACACACCTGGACATTTATCAAGACCATCAGATAGTTTTGCATGAGCTCCAAACGTCTATATTTAGAAGCATACAACAGAAATATTTTAGATGTTTATTTTCATTTTAAAGATTTTATAGTTTCCTTTATTAAAAATCAACTAATTCAAAGATGAAGTGTGCATGGGAAGGAGATACATATTTTAATGTCTTTGGTTCCAAAATTTTACCTGAGCTTTAAAGGTTCAGTGTTAGAGAGCTGATATCTTATTTGCCTTCACATCCACACTTCTACATTCAGCTGTGTGCTCAGGTATAGTAATTAGAACCACCTGGGCGCATTAGGAGAGAAAGTCCAGTCCCCAGATCAGGGGATCCTTAGTTTATATGTGGAAGGATAGAACTGACTCAGTACCTTTAACCTTTATCTCCAGCAGTCTTACGTGTTTTTGATCAATGTCAGCTCAAACAACAGTGGCTACTTTGTTGGAGAACTTAAGATAAGTGATCATGCAACTGGTATGAGTATGTGTCACCAGACTGAGGGAAGTTTTCTTTCACTCCTTGACCGGCACTTCCACAAAATAATGCTGGTATAACTAGTGGTGTACTTCAGGAGGACTTAGAGCACAGTAATACTAATATCTGAGAAAAATGTTCCTTTCTAAAACAAAAAAGGCAAATCTCTGTTTTTAACTAAATGTGTGTGCATGTATTTACAGGTACTTCAAATACAAACCTCATGATTATGAAAGATCGAAAGACAGGAAAAAACCCTTTCTTTTAGGCTAAAAAAACATTCCATTTTGAAACAATTACTTCATATAGGAAAGCAGAAGTGTTTAAAATTATATTCACAATTAATATTGAAGTTGAGATTACTAAAATGTCATGTAGAGGGGAGACTTACAGTTAAATATCACTGAAAAAGAAAACCAGGGATCCAGGTTTAACTCCACATAGAGTGAAATTTCCACTCTGATACTGTGCATATTATTTAATTTTTCCGTGTCTTGGTCTTAGCATCTGAATGTTAAATCCTTTTTACTGCTATTTCAGCATAACCAGCTGTAATTGAAGTGCAAGGCAATAATCAGCTTTATTGTTTTCCTTAAATATGCTAAGCAAGCACGTCAGAGCACGGGTGCGAACATCTTTTATAGTTAGTTTCAAATAGCCAATCCCAATTCAGTCTATTTCTAGTAACAATTCTTTTCTAATAATGGCTTTTCAGCACTGCAGTGAAAAAAACCCTCTACCCCATCCCACACAGTTCCACAAGAGGGAATCAATGTGCACCTTAAGTTCAGAAAAAGTCTTCAGTTCATGGAAAGGTTTTGAAGATCGCCATAACAAGACAAAGAAAACAAGCTTTTTCATACCACTTGAGTATTTATCAGCTGCAGCACACAACAGCTAAAAAAAACCTGTCCATTCCTTTCCTTACCTCTGCATCTAGTGTGGGAAAACAGAAGAACAAATAATTTAATACAATTGAAGAAAAAGTTGAAAATTAAGAAAACATTTAGCCTTTTATATTGGATTTGCCATGTTTTTCTAGTCTCCAGCAACATGTGACATTCATTTACATATGTGGCTCTATTACTATATGCCTGATTTGAAATACTGTTATTATCCAGTTTTCTGAACATGTTTTTTGAACACTTTCAGAAAGCTTTATCTTTAATTCAGTGTGATGATGGTGACAGCAATGACAATTAACAGTCCTGGACATTTCAAAAGAATTCTTGTAATAGTGTGAAGTATGATCTCTCAAGTGGCTGACATCTATGAGCAGTGCAGTTTAATGAGGGTGAAGAGGAAAAAACATCTACTACAGTCAAAGGACAAAAACAGCTTTTGTCAAAGCTGTCAGAATCAATGATAAAAGAAGCACTAGAACAAGTCAGCAATATCTAACCGTACCATAGCAATATCGCTATTGTACCAAACTAAGCAAAACTAAACAACAAATAGTACCTAACAGAAAACAAAATTGACTCGGCTGGAAAAGAAACATAAACAAACATTCTAAACTGGAATTTCCACTAGGTAAGCACATTTATTTTTGGAAACAAAATCAGTTGTGTTTTTGCTACAAAACTTGGTAGGAGTTCAACAGAGAAGAAAAATCTGGAACTTAAGCTAAAATATATTAAAATGGGAATATTAGAGCTGAGACTGATGTAGAGCAATTCACAAAAGGGTTGACATACCAAGTGCATTTCACAGTGCTTCTCCAACCAGAGGACAAAATATATAATGCTGAAATAGGAGTAAAAGCTCAGTTAAGTTTGGATAAATCTGAGTTTAAATTTATGCCCCATGCAAGACGTGATACTTATTATGTCTCCATTTTCCTGTTTCCACTTTTCACTTAGTTTTCCCATCATGTTTTTCTGTATTTGAAAACAGTGAGCAAAATTTTCCAGTCTTCACGAAAGAAAGAACTGTTTTGATTATAAGTTCCCTAGCCAATTTTCTATAAGATTTGAATTCTTAAGTTTATTCAAACTCACAAAAGCAAAACAATTTAAAGCACTATATGGAATATGATCATAGTTAATGCAGTAATTTCTGGAAATGTTACCTCCACTTCTGTTCCTTAGACTTATAGAATAATACAATAAACTACCTTATGGATTCATTTTATTTTTATTTTAAACCTCTAGTTATCTTTTTCTGTAGTTTTCTTTTTATAATACCATGTCCTCTTCCAGTGAGTCCAAATTCAATACTTGGCCAAAACAGGGTGGGGCTGTGGTACATGTTTTCCTGAAAGATGAGCTGGACTCATGTATCCTGTTTAACTCGATGACATTTACTTTTCAAAAAATAATTAAAATCTCTGTAGAAATATTTTCAACGAACAACTACAGGTCCATTTACCAAAAAGAATAACAGAAATTAACTTCTTTCACTTCAGACAGCTAGCTAAAGCAATTCTTAACTTCTAAACTGATATTCATCCCATTCATTCCATTAAATAACACAGTATAACTGATCATTAATTGATAATGCACAAATTTGAAATGCACAAAATTATTTCCATTTAACCTGCTGTGCTAAGCTATCCCATCCCACTCTGTATCTTTCATTAGGTTTATATACAAGTTCTTTGTATTTGCAGTGAGGATACCCACCCAGCCCTTCAAGAACAACTAGTACTGTGAATCCTTCATCTGCTTTGTAGAACCAGAATAAATTCTAGTTAAATCTGCATAAGTCAAAACAGTATAAATATACAAAAATACACATAGTTATAGTTTTAATCTAACTGACATCTAACATGAATCCAATTTGAGCAATACCTATTGATGGAGTAACTTAATAGTTGTTTATAATTTAGTATTTCTGCACGTTCATCAGCATCAGTGGTAGGGAATAGTCCTGACAGTGACTTTAAAAGGTCACCACTACCTATCTTTTCTGTTCTATCTAGCAAAAGCAACATGATCACACTACTATTCAAAAAGAAAAAAAAAGGACAAAAAAACCTACATCCCAGAAAGAAAAAAAAAAAACACAACACCAAAGCAACAACAAACCACCAAATCTCATGAGGTAAAGTTTCCACAGCCTTTCAAGGATACCTGTTATTTCTTTCTGTCCTAAATGTTCCTAGCTAAATAATTTCTGCCACAGTTTTAAACCTGTCTTTAACTATGCAGTTTAGCATAGAGCAGAGCTTATTTGTTTCCTTTTGCAAGAACTTTTTGTCCACTTCTAGACTAAACCAACACTCTTTTAGTCTCTCCTCCCAGGTCATATCTTCCTAAGCCTCTGATCTTAAGAATCCTCATCTTTCTTGATAACTGCTTCAAAGAGCAATGCAATACGGTGTGATGGCTTTCTTATGCAGATTAAATTGGAATTACCTGGGAATTTCTTACACATGAAACTCCAGGTAATACATCTGAGTACAACGTTATGCTTTCTTTCTCATAATGCCATTATTGGTTTATCCACAATGATCACATCTTCCATTCAATAGATGACTACAAAAATACTTCAACACAAAACATATTTCCTAGAGTATTGTCACCTCTGAGTTTATCACTTGCATAGAATTTGTATACTCTTTATACCAGAAAATGAACATTCTAAGTATATCTTTTCAGTTTTGCAGTAAGCCATAACCAATCTGTTAACGCCTTATTGCTCTTTTTTGCATCTGCTTGACAACAGTCACATAAGAACCTATTCCTCTAATTTGTGTATAAGACTCTCACCTTGAACAGTATGACTTTCTTAACTCAATATTTATCACATCTACTGCATTTTCCTTACCCACAAGGCACATTGACCTGTCAAAGGAAAAAGTTCTACATTATTTGATCTTGATAAAGTAAATTTGACAGTTGCTCATCACTTTGAGACCTTTTAAATGTTTACAAGTAAACAGTTTATTTTTCCAGCACTTTTCCAGGAATAGAAATTCAGTTGATTGGTCTATTAAAAAAAAGAAAAAACCCTCATACTACAACCTCTTTACTCAATTTTAAGCAGTTTCCAAGTTAGGAAAGTAGTTAAGAACAGGTGTATGATTTAGATGTTAAGTGAACACAGGAACCAGGACAAACTCACTTCAAAATTTGGACAAACATCAAAGTTGGAATAACTCTGAGCTTGTCTACCTTTTCCAGATATCTAGAACTTCACATATCATCCTTGATTTCTCGAAAGGTAATTATTAGCAGATCTAAGATTACTTAATTTTAAAGTTTTTCAAAAGTCTCTTACTTAAGTGATTTGAAAACTCTTTCCCTTGACAACTGTTGTTGTGTTTTATTCAGTTTCAATATTATTTAAGACATCAACTCCTCTGAATCTTCTTTGGTTTAGACTCCAACTAATTCTGTTGGCAGACAGTCCACTTTTAATGGCATTCACTTTCTTAAATTCTATTCAGTATATTTTGCTGTTTTGTATTTCCCTGATAAGAAACCACTATTTACCATTCCCAAGCATTGATTCACTATCAGAAGTATCACAAGAACATCTACATACATGGGCATTCAGTATTTTCAGTATTAAAAAGTCAACATACATTATAAAGTCTTTCCAAGAATACTGTAAGAACTGTGTCCTTCTGTACTCCTTTCCCCAGTAAACACCTAGTTTGAGATATTTGTTGGTGTTAAAACCTTGCCTTTGGTTTTTTTTGTTAGATGATTCTAAAAAGAATGGGAGGAAAAAGCCATGGGACATTGTCTACCACTATAGGAAGCCTGTTCCAATGCTTGACCACCCTCTTGGTAAAGAAACGCTTCCTAATGTGGTCTGAACCTCCCCTGACACAGCTCAATTTTCTACAAACTAGACAAGCAGTGTCCTCAGCCACTCCTCACAGGGCATCATGACTTCCAGCCCATTCACCAGCTTTGTTGCCCTACTCTGGACACACTCAAATACGTTAACATTCTTTTTAAATTGTGGGGGCCAGAACTGCATGTAATACTCAAGGTGAGGCTATAACAATGCTAAATACAGTGGGAATAAGACAATGTGAATTTTAATACTGTTCCCAAGAAAGAACTTGTAGTTTTATTTACAAATTAATGCTACCTGTATGTACAGCAAATATATCAACAAAATAGCATCTTTCTTTTTCCTTCATTTGACCTAAAGCACAGGGTTCAACACTGAAGACCAACACAATACATTTTTATTTCTGAAGCCACGTTTTCCAGCTTTTACTTTGGCTTCCGTTCATAGATGCAACAGATTTTTGCTGTTTATAATCATTCACCCAAAACCAAAACAAATGTTAATTAAGAAAAAAAACCCAGAACCCTGTTTATATCAACTTGATCTGCATAAAGCATTAGTTGGCAATACAAGTGACACTGTAATTTAAAGGCATCAACAGCTAACTCTTCGTGTATTCTGTGTTTTCGAATTCCCTGATATTCACAAAGTCATTTAGAATTCATCATCTAGTCTGTTTTCTTTAGCACAGAGACTAGAATACGTACTTAAAATTAAGTTACTCTTTTGAGACCAATTAAAACCATTAAGACATGCAGCTGATGAACATACTGCCATTTTTTCACTTTTCTTTCTTAAAGACAATCAACTGTAGAAAATCTGTAAATCTGAAATGACTTAGTGAGTATCCAGGGACAGTTTAGTGGTATTTAACTAACAAAGAGACCATAAATTACTTAAAGGGAAAAAAACCAAAACCAAACAACCTCTTACTACATCCTGCTAGGATATTTTTAAATGGGAAATTCTAGATGAAATTAATATACTTGGCCATTTAGAATTATCACAGGAAGCAATACTTATATTGAGACTATCAAGAAAATAGTTCTAGAGCCTCATTCCACTTTCTTGTCTGTAAACCAGATGGACTACACTAAAAAAAAAAAAGTCTTGAGAGCTAAAATAAAGGGGTGATCTAGATCACAGAAGCAAGCAGAATATAGCTATTATTCAATGCAAAAAATTCAGGTGCAGGAGTCTTCAAACACAGATTCACAGAAAAAGGATTCACAGCCTTTTTTCTTCCCTGAAAGAACAGACCCATCTACTTACTGTCACAGTGCCTACTCAATAAAATACTACCAGGGCAGAAGGCTTTACTATAATATTAAAACCTTTACCCAGTACATATTAATTTTTATTTCTATTACCTTATCTCCACTGTAAGAGACTGCATCTCTTCTTACTGAGACAAGACAGAATTAATCTTTCTAGTTAATTCATCTACTTCTTTAGTCTTGACTCTTCATAATTATGCTGTTTTCTACCTGATCTTTGCTCTTTTCGCTGTTACTGATTATACCCCTTCAGAAGCATCTCTGCCTCTATGCCAGCATGACACAACCTGTATTTTCTCCTGTACCAGGTTATCCTGTTTTCCTCATTACAGGCACCTGAACAAGCGAGGCAGATTTGATCAGCACAAGACAACCCAGTATTCTGAGGTCCAGACTAATGTGAGGAGCAATAGTCAGACTCCATAGGTTAATCATCTCCGAGTTAGCCATTTCTGCATTATTAAATCTGGGGAGGGTTGTGCCCAGGGTCTAGCTGATAACCATAGTATATGAAAAGCAACTTCTTCATGTCTTTTCTCAAGTTAGTAGCAAGATGTCCCCCTCCGCGGAAGCTGTCAAGGCCAGGTTGGATGGGATTTTGAGCAACCCAGTCTAGCAGAAGGTGTCCCTGCCCATGGCAGGGGGGTTGGAACTAAATGATGGGATGCGGACTGACTTCCTCTGTACCACCATCGTACCACACAATCTCAGATTAAATTAGATCCAGATCAAATACAAGTGATAGCAGTCTATTTTGCACATCTCATCATAAGCATGTTGTAAAGGCAGCTACACTAAGGATTGAAAGGCACACAAAACCACCATGGAACACTGCATCAACACTTAGGTGCCTCATGTACCATCAGGAAAACACTCTGCTAGCTATTAGAGTAACATAAATGGCTTTACTTCCTATAAGATAGAAGCATGGAGGGCTGGATACAATCCGACACAATGGTACTGTAAAGAGGCAGCTGAAGTGTGCACTTCAAGTATCAGTCTGCAGTGCATTCCTGGGAATGACAGTAGAGTTAACATGATCTTTTACTAACTGCAGAGTGTCAAGTAACAACACAGCTTTTTTCCATTTGTGTTTACTCAGGAAGACACATCCCATACTGAAGGAATGAAAAACACAGACACAGCTGTTATTAGAATGCTTTGAAGTGAGTGTTGTATCTTTCCTGTCTTAGACAAGTAAAACCAACAATTCCTTAAAGAAGTCATGAAACTGAGCCCTAAAATTTAAGATCTTCTTATCTTAATATCTGGAGATATTAAAGAGATATGGAGAAGAGATAGGGAGAAGCTGAAGGTACTGAACCTGACCAGCAAGCACTCCAGACACCCTGGCAAAGACAGGGACATGCCTCAAATAACAGGCAATTTCTAGAACTCTTCAGGGCCAGCCTTAATCTTCAATGAAGTGAAGAACTGTGTGAAATGGTGCTTCAGCTGTTCTTTTCTCATAAATAAGATATCATTGCGCACGAAATGTAAATTATACATATTTTGGGGTAACATCATTTATTTCTGGGTCCGGAAAGGCCAAGGATACAGTGACAATACAAGTAAGGAGATAAGCAGGAC
>Ga0065711_1042074_pt1 | contig 15667 bp, 12 predicted proteins | sample Hoacrofraction12_FD_59098 | JGI IMG/M metagenome (GOLD analysis project Ga0065711, IMG submission 59098) | Hoatzin crop microbial communities from Cojedes, Venezuela - Epithelial fraction 12 v2 (version 2) | ecosystem: Host-associated > Birds > Digestive system > Esophagus > Crop | place... | reverse complement strand
CCCGGCCCGGCGCGGAGCGGCTCCTCCCCGGGCGGGTCGGGGGCTGCGAGTGCGTCCCGGCAGCGCTTGGCACAACTTGTGGGAAGTGACCGGGGCCCGGCCTGCTCCGCCGAGGGGGAGTTTCTTCTGCTCGAGAGGCTGAGAGCGGGGGGGATATGTGAGGGACCGGCGTGGGTCCGCCGCGGGCAGAGCGGGACCGCCAGCAACCGCGTTTTCTCCTTCGGTGAGGAAAAACCCTGCGGCCGGAATGGTGGAAGTGCCGGACCTAGCAGCATCCTGGCGGTGCCCTGGCCGCTGGGCCGGGGGAAGGGAGGCCCGCGGGTGTCTCTGCCTCGCTGGAGGGTGACAGGGACGGATCCAGAAGTGAATCTGCTTATCAGAATGCCTCACACCTTCTGTTGTTGTTGTTGTTTAGAAATTACTGTAGCACCCCCTCGGAAACTCTACCCTTACTGCCTGTCTTTTATAAGTAAATGTTGTATATATTTTGCTCTAATGGTAAACATAAATATGTGATTGGGCCGGGTGTGTCTGTGCATGTGGAGACAATTATACCCGCCCTCTGAAATTATCCACGGACTAGTTCAGAAGTAAAACTCCATCTGGATATGTCCTTTTTCTTATGTAGGCTGTAGATGTGGAATTCATCAGCATACCACCACACTCCTGCAAATAACTAGAAGAGCCTGCAGTAAAAGTTACTAGATAACAGATATGCCATAAAAAAGAAGAAGAATAAACTGTTTGATCACACCGAGATCAAGAATCAAAGCAAGGGAAGTCTCTGCATAGATTTCTAAAAGATTGGACAGGGCAAAAATTCTTTCTGATGTTTTGTTAAATAAGTACTAAACCCTGATTTCATCTAAATGGGCTTAGACCCTGGACCCTTTTTGACTTTTCTTTCTGGCGAGGCTTTTGTTTGGTTTTTAGAATCAGGTTGTCTTCAGTGTTTTTCAGATTCAGCCAAGTGGGAAACTGTCTAGCATAAAAGAAAAGTGAATAGGATGTGGTTGCTTTATGAACTAGTCTCTGCTTAAATCCTCCTTTTCTCTCTCAAATAGTTGAACTCAGAGTCTTTAATTTCAGAAAGCTTCTGACCAAAGTGCCAGTTAGCTTCCTTTAGAGCTGGGATTCTGTCTCAGTGTAAGTAGATTCTTAAAAAAGCTGGAAGTTGTGGAAGTGCCCCACCCTACAGACAAAACAAAACAAAACTCTCAGAAAACTCCTCTGTCCTAAGTACTGAATTTGAGATTTTGTCAGCTGCAGGCTGGAACGCAGATTCAAGCTGCATGTATTTTTAGCTTCAGTCCTTACAGCTAAATGCATTCACAGTGTTAACTACTGGGATTTTAATATATTAAAAAACTAAAACAAATAATTTATTTATATTCATTAATTTGGCAATTTTCATGAGAGCAGTAGTGAGTAATGTGCCTTAGGTAATGGCAGGAGAAGATACTGACAGAGTATGCTTGGCTGTGTTCTTGGGATGGCACTGCAGACAGAGCCCTTCACAGTTACTTTGTTACTAGCTACTAGGTGTAGATTGGCTGTAGTATTATCTTGGGTGGTTGATTCTGACAGTGCAGATTTACCCCCCTATGAAGTTTGTGTTTTGGTAATTATGTTTGAATGAGGCACAGAGGGACAGGATTTCTCCTATCTCTAGGCCTTGGTTTAGAACAGCATTCACACACAGGCTTAACTTTGTGTCAGGTGTTCATGTGCTGTCCTAAATAATGTAGTTTCTTCAATCATTGACCTAGTTCTTACGGGCTGAATCTCTATACAACTGCATTCAGATACTTAAATGGTGTTAGCACCAAGGAAATGAGAGTGAGGATCTACTGCAGAATGTGAGGGTAAAAGAGCAGTAGTGGGATGAAATTTTTAGCAATAAAATTTAGTGAGAAACATTTTCTGCATAAATTTGATGGATGCCTATAACTTAATACCTTCTAACAAGATATCACAAAGGAAAGAATTCTGCCCTGCCTCCCACACTGGACAGCTGACATGACATACAAGGGTAATATCATCTATATAGTCACTGGAATTACAGGCAGTTGTAGGGCAAAAGTTTAGCCTTATGATACTCATTAAAGTAATGCTGTAGCATTACTGTATTCTCAAATCCACTTGCGCCTTACAAATAAAGTCCGCTTTACTCCCATTAGTTTGTTTTCTGAGTGCTCTGATGTTGCTGCATAGGAACTGCTGCTGCTGCCCCATGGGTCTCTTTCTTTCCATCTCATGTTCTGTGTGAGCAGCACTTACCCAGTGCAAAAATAAATGTAAACTATTGTACTTTCTGGGGTAATGCACCTAGTTAACACTCAAACATCGTTGGGTGATGTTAAGGGTTTGGTTTTTTTTACAGTGTGAATTGTACTGAAACTGATTATACTTCCGTATGTTGCAGAAGCAATTTTGGCTGTAGTGGAGAAAAGACTGCAGTTTCTCTGTGCAGGACAGCTGCTGTTCCCAGATCTTATGGAAGCTTGTTCCTGTCAAACATGGGATGAGAGATATGCAGGCTACAGGTTCTTTTGCATAAGAAACTTAAATAGCTTTGGTAAATAAAGGAAGGCTAAATTTCATATCTTTCTGTTGTCAGAATGAGTTTTCCCTAAATAGGATGGGACAGTTGTGCTTTAGGCAAAGGTTAGGTGAGGGAATTTGTGCTCTTTGTTAAATATTTGCCACTGAAGCCTTAGTCCTCATTAAGTATTCTCAATAAACAATGTTTTAAAAAGCAAACAACTAAATTCTATGGGTTTATTCACAGCACTAAAGTTGCTTGCTAGCAGCAGCTTCCTGTGTTCCCTGGTAATGTAAAAGAATCTCTTAATTTTTTAGTACTATGGATTTGCAAATGTATCAAAGTAACTTCGATTTATTCAGAGTATTTTGGTCCTTTTTAGAAGACTAATATGTGACCATGTTAAAGGAAAGGTTTCCTTTTTATTTCCTTTTTGTATACTTAAAAACCTTTTCCTGCTAAGCTGCAGGGAAAGTAGGTTCATTGTAAGCATAAGGACTCAATCCTTCTTTGCTTTGCTTAAAAGGCTGTGGTCCTTATTTTGCTTCCATAGGTTAATAAAGTGGGTATCATTAAAGTTATAGAACATGGAGTTCCCTTTCTCTCACAATAAACATTGTGTTAGTCACCATGAAGAATATTTTGCTATGAGTTTTGTACTAATTTAATAAAAATGTGACAGATGTTTACCTATTTAATTTTTTTCTAGAATCTGTTATTTCATACCTAAAGTAATTCTGACAAAAGGAGTTATGTCTGCAAATTTAATTTAGATGTCCCATGCCACTACAGCTAAATCAGGCTATTACATCTGTGAAGTTTAATACGTGCAGATAATTTTTCACTGTGTATGTTGTCTGTAACATTTTTATTCCGTTGAATTTTGGATACAGGAAGGCATTCCTAGTCAGTTTTGCTCCTGTTTAGTTTCTGGTGCTCCTGTTGATAGGTCGCGTTACAGTATTATGTATCAAAACTTAATAGCTTTGGTAAATAGGAGAGAATGAAACCCAGTAGCTTTTCTCTGTGGTTTGTTTCAGATCACGCAAGATGAGATGATCAGTTCCAAGGGATATAGCTTTTTTTTTAAACAGAGTTTGGATTTTATATTAAATGGTAATATAATAGAGATACAATGTGCACATGCATATCGTTATTTTGATAGTCTTACTTTTCCTAGATTAACCCTCAAAATGAGGAGTTACTGTGCTGAGAGAGAACAAACTCTCTTCTACCAGCTCACAGCTGATGATCTGAAGTTACTGATTTAATTATGAATGTGCACATGCTGTATTGTGTCCTGTCTTACCTGCTATTTTGTTAGGCAGATATGATGTTGCAAAATACAGAATTCACCTTCAAGAAATGCTGTGTAAATCAGAACTATTAATAGATAATACTGCAGTTGTGCAGATATGTTAATAACTTTACTAATAAAGGTTCATTACACAGCCAAACCTTTTGAGCAGCAGGGAGAACTACAGGGAATAGATGAAAATGTACTGCTGCCAACATCATTAGAAAACTCCTGGTCAAAGCAGAAGCAAAGCGGGAAATTGTGTGAAGCTAATGGAACTTCACTAAAAGTTACTGATGGAGTAAGATAAACTTAAAAGAGATAAAGGCAGATAATTCTGTTATAAGTCTCTGGTGAGATCATAAACCATAAGGATTTGCAGTCTCCAGACTTCAAGATTCAATTAATCCTTTGCCTCCCTTTGGTCTCTTTTAACTCTCTGCAATGTATGCAGAAATGTTTACATTTTATATGTGGTCTTGTAAATATTTCTTGTCTATGTGACAAAATTAAACCAGATGATAATTTAGTTTGAGTGACCAGTCAGGTAAATCTCACAACATCTGTCTAGCGGCGTGCAGTCTTGCACATGAATGTGTGGGTGATAGCAGAGTCTACACACTGCAGCACTTAAGCTTAGCTGTTCTCTGGGTATCTGTTCTTGCCTGTGTTGTCAGTCTGTATGGAAAAGTCAGAGAAAATTCATTGAGAAAAGAAAGGTTATGGTTTGTTTGAATGCTGTGTGGTCATTCCACAGAATCCAAGTCAAATCTGTGATACTAATATTTTAGTCATTAAAGACCAGCTTTCAAGTAAGGAGACACAGGAGTCCTGAGCAATTTCAGACATACTCATTGACCATCATTCTAAAAATAGATTGAGTAGTGGGTACACAACAGTTAGATGTCAGTATTTAAAGGTTTGGCTTACCAGTTTGTAGATATAATCATATGAATTACATGGAAAAGTGTAGTAACAATAATTATCCAATACACTAGATAGCAAAGGTGGGTATTTTGTTGCATAAACTTTTTTTTTCACCATCCTTTAATTTCACTGAATGCTTAGCTCTAACCTGCACATGCAGCTCCTGCGACTTAGGTAATTGCAAGTATACAAAAAGCCAAATTGTTCTCCCCATTGTATATAAATACGTCTCTTTCATCTTTCCAAAGACAAACCACCAACTTGTAAATTTTAATGTCAGAATGACAGGATGTACTTTTAGCTTGAGCAATTGCTGTGTGTTCTGTGCAGGCATGAAAACAGTCTGAAAGTTGAACTGTCCTTATCAGACAGGTATCAAGTTGGATAAGTAGTCGTATCAGGACTATTTTTAGGTTTTAATATTATGCCATCCTTTATTTTTAAATGAACACTAGAAGTCTTTTTCCAATTGTATAAATATGTTACACTAGGACACGTGCCATGAGATAAATTAACCCACATCCTACAGACTCAAAATATTTATGTTCTGCTCCCTTTTCTTGCTTGCTTTGTAGTTGTAATTGATCTAGTATCTCTGAATTTTGCACCCCACCCATCTTGAAATATGATAAGCATCACAGGCCTTGTGTTTTTTCTTTTTTTTGTATTTCACAATCTTGTTTGCATCCAAGATTAGGGCTCTGGTGCTCAGACAGAGTAGCAAGAAGACCATTTGTCTCTGCTGTGAGGTGTGGTTTCCTGTCCTACCCTGTTCTCTGCCTGTTTCACCCTCAGTAGATACAGATAAACTCCAATTCTGAAAGGTGAACCATATGGTTTGGGTAATGTTGCTCCTGTATTATGAGACAGCTTAAAGAGCAATTGAGGAGAGGAAGGAGATGGAAAAGGAAATTTCTTTTGAAGTGATCTAAATTAGCTTTGCTGTTCTGTTGTTTCGATCAGTTGGCCACATGTAGTCACTTATAGCCAGTTGTTACAATTGCAAATAATCAAGGTTTTCTACTGTTGAGTCTTAACAACATGGGACATTTTTCTTAAAAGCCTGGTTCTTGGTGTATCTAAATTGAGGAATATCACAGCTTTCATTTTAAATGGCACGTTTCTAGCCCTTCTAGTTGTAAAGGAAAGTTTGAAGATACAACATTAGCAAAACATAAATCTTCATGAGTTTTTAGGGGCTTGTGTTATGACTCTTGAATATTTGGGGCTGGCAATTCTGCTAGCAGTTTTCTATTCAGACGAAGTGTCGTGCAAAATTAGCTGCTAAAGGCTGAAATGCAAACAGATTGAAAGGTTCTTTTGCTCTGGATACAAAGAAAGAATGTGAAGAAAACAGTGGATGTAGAAAGTAAAGCAGAAGTGAAAAACAGAAAAGCAAGACAAAGCAAAGAGAAAGCTCTGAAAATATTTATTCATCTGAGCCTGTTGTCTGCAGGGCCCAGTTTACAAGCCATGGCTCTTAGAGCAAGGATGGAGCATACAGACTTCTCAGGTTCTCTTCTGCTCTGAGATGCGCATCTGAGCTAAATTTTTCACTTGGAAAATTGTGTGACCAGCCCATGCCTTTTACAGGAAGGCTTTACAAATCAAAGGTGAATAGGAGTACATCAGATTTTTCATATGAGCAAAGCTGTTTGGTTCTTTTTGCACTCTCACAGAATCTCCACAGAGAGAAAATATCAATAAATCCCCTATGTAGTTTCACTGGTTTACTGCCACACAGGTGAGAACTAAAGCTCCTTTTTCTTTGCTTCCCTTAGCTCGTTCTAGCTTAGTGTGCATCTGACCCTTGGTATCCTTTATCTCAGGCCTGCTTTGGTCTCTTTACATCCTTCAGAGTGAGGTGTTTGACCTGGCTCTGCATCCTCCCTCCTGTCCATTGCAGTGGTATCATCAATCAGCCCTTTTGCCATTTGTCCCTCCCTCTCACTTCAGGGATGCCAGTTGTTGTCTGAACATGTGTCATGATCTCTGGGGGGGAAGGAGAGGTTGGCTGTCCTGTGCTTTCCCAGCGCCACGCTGGTGCCTCTGCAACAAAACTCACTTGCAATAGCAGTCTGGGAGCTGAGTGAGTGTAAGGGAGGGACAGAGACCCTGGGCTTTGGTAAGAAAGGGCATGTGGATCAAAAAGTGTAACAAGCGTCACAGATAGCAGAAGTTATTTGAGTTACTCCATACATAGCTGAATGCATGTTTGATTTTACACAATTTTTGGCTGCTTTTTGCAGGAAGCAGACTGATACTCATTATGGGAGCTAGTTTGTCCCTAAATATAGGAAGAGAAAAACTTTGAAGGCTTTGCTAATTTTTCACTTCCCAGGTCATACGGTGTTTATGCCATAGGCAGGAATACCACTTTGCAAAGGTGGAAAATGTGGTTCTACAATTTGACGTCATATCACAGGATCATGAAAAATAGTCTTGAAGAGGATCTTGACAAACCATCCTGTCATGTTCTGATCTGAAAGGAGGGTCATTTCTGATAGTTTAGCCTGGTGTTTAGATGTCGTTATTAGAAAATGTTTTCCAAATGCCTAATGTAATGTCTGATATTTTTTTTGCAGGGAGCATAGAAGTGATCTCTTTGCATCTATCCCTCAAGTATTTCATGAATATTTTCACATTTACTTTCAGACTAGACTAAATTGTCAAATTATTTAACTTTTTTCTCAAAAGCTATATCATTTTACCTCTGGTAATTCCTATGCTATAATCTGGATTCTCTAAACTATATGTTTCTTGAACTCTAGTGCCCAAAACGCAGGCACAAGACACTCCCAAGGCTTTATAGCGGTACTGAGTGAGGGAATGGATTACTTCACATTTTTTTGTTCACTATACAGGAGTATTATCATAGCACAGGAGCCTTAAGAATGGTTTATCTGAGTTTGTACCTCTATTTGAGGACAACTCATTGCTCATACCAGTGACCATGACTAGGTGCATAGAGGATTTAAGGAAGCAGTCTAATATTTAGGCTTCTGGGACGTTCCCTGGAAGGACAGCGCTGAACCCTTCTTATGGGGAAGAGAGTGATGTGTTTTCAAGCCAGCTTTCCTATGTTCAGATCCTGGCAGTCCCAGAGGCATCCCAGTCTGAGAGGCTACCTGAGGCTTGAAAAAGCAGGATCTCCCAAGTGCAGCGTCTGCCTGCAGGCATCCAGATGAGTCTGTGATATATGAAGCTTTTGAGAAATTACTTATTTCTCTTGCCTGCCCATTGTTTCCTTCAGGCACTTGCAAGAAAATATAAGGGTCTTTGTGAATTTTCCTCTTCTTTCCAGCTATAGAACCTCTTTTCTGTTGTTTTTTGTTGCCAGCCTCAAATGAATTCTCAGCCTGCAATGGGTATTTTCTTGGTAAAGGCCTTGCACAGTTGTAGTGTGCTTTAGGATGTAAATGATAATGTATGTTTTGACTTTGGTGATGCTGGAAATCGCTGTGCAATGGCAGTCTGTACTGGTCACCGCCAGAGAGAGTACTGCTGACCCACATATATTTGCTTATCCCCTAGGCCTTCATTATCTATGAAGACTGCCTTGAGTTTTCTTGCATGAAATGGGGATTTAATGACAAAGCTTTCCAGAAACCTTATTTGACCCCTCGCATCTTGTTGGACCAGGCCTTTCCTGTGGCAAAGACTTTCAAATCTCCTGCATTTCATCTCCTTTTTTTGAGATACTATTGAAATGAGGAAATAGAAATTCTGTGGACTCATCTAGTTTGTGAAAATTTCTTTCATTTGCAAAAAGTGGTTGCCATGATTGCTGAAATCTGTTTTGTGGATCAAATCTTTAAAATTGTCCTGGATGGATGTATCTCCCAGTTTCTCTGACCACATGGCAAGGTTTCTTTGCAGTCGTCTTTTAGGCAGGCCCTTTAGTTTTGTGCTTTAGATGACATGAAAGCATGTGTAGTTCACGAATGATGCTGCTTATTACCATTGCCTTTGTATTGTGGTGGGGTACTGAATCCATGTTTACACAGCAGTATTTCCATTAAATGCTCTGACTTGACAGATGATAACTTGAGTGCAATCAAAGGTGATGTTGTTTCAGGATGTAAAAAGTAGGATTGGTCTTGTGGCATAGGGTGGCTGCTATTCCCTCCTCTGTTAGGGTGGCTTCAATCCATTCCTCCCCTGCCCCCCATTTTATCTCTGTCTTAATACTTTGCATTCTGTTTTCAACTTGTGTTGGAGCAACCAGTCCTGTCTCTTTTAAGGATGGACTGGCAGCATCACTATCTTATCATATTTCTTATCTGTTTTGACGCGTTCCCATTTAGCAGTGGGAATGACTGCAGCATTTTCAGCCTTTAATGGCTGAAGGCAAGAAAAAGATTTGAAATACGCAACAATTTCTCAATCAGCTACAGAGGCTTCATTGTGGAGCAATGCAATTCATGCAAAGCCATCTCTCATACAGAGTCTGAATGCTACCTTTTACTGCTTTCCCCTGCTGGATCACAAACTGAGGCTTGGGTTGGGGGTTGCACCAACAATGTGCCTAAAACCCGAGCAAAGTCTTGGATTTAAATATTACTGCAGATGAAGATTCCTGCCTGATTGCCTAGCCAAGCCTGATTCAAGCTTTTACGCTGTCTTCTGCACATGTGATTGAGTGAAACTGGAGCAGACATTCAAAACTACAGTAGATCTGTATTGGGAGAGAACCTCAGGGTGGTTATCTGGACTAAAATGCCTGACTCCTGTATATATATACACTGTCCTTAACCCTTCTGTAGAAGCCACTCATCTGAAGAGGACTTGGCTCCCTTTGAACTGCAGATCTCAAGACCAGAGTAAGAGAAAACAGCTCTGTGGTGAGAAAACAGTTCCTTCACTCTTCCTAATGAGCCCTCCTCCTTAGAAGAATAACTCATTGCTTACACAGCTGATAGCCATATGTCAAGTCATGAGATAGTGAATGCCCAAAGCTGAATGCGAGCTGCGCTAGGCCCCTTGAAACCTAGTGACAGAAAGACAGGTATCGACTATTCTGGGCATCATGATGCTTATGTATGAAAGCCCACCTGCTTTTTTACCTAGTGCTATTAGCACAAGAACTTGTCACAAACTGGCTGGCAATGTGACTTCCTACGGTTCTGGAAATAGCTGCAATTTTATGTCATATATCTTCGAGTTGCAGAGAGGCCAATTGATTTCTACACCTTGATTACTTAAAGATTAGGGTGGTTACTCAAATGATGGGACTGTGGAACAGAGTTAAAGGAAGATTTATGTTTATGTAATGATATTGGGCCAATCTCACTGCTATTGCCATTGCTACAATTATTTTTATGGAAGCATATCAGCCATACAAATAATACCTTGCTGCAACTCATCTGATGTCTCATGACTTACGGAGTAAATTTCGTGACCATTCTCAACCCAACTTTAATTTTGTACTTCTTGTTTTTCTTGTGCCTACAGATTAATTTGTTGGTTCCCAAATCACTTAGCTTGTGTAAAATGAGGGCACTTTTTTTTTTTAACAAGCACTGTCTTTTAGTCATGAAAAATCTCTGTACACTGGTCATCATTTAGTTGGTTCAGTAATACACTTTCAGTTTAAAAAGAAAAAAAATTATATATTCCCTGTGGATTTGTCAGTTGTTTAGTTGCCACTGTCTAAGAGCTAGGGCCAATGTTTTCAGGGCTCCTTCAAGCATATATTAGGAACTTCTTGGCTGTATGTTTTGAGAGTGAAACTTGATGTGATTGGGCTAGGAGTTTGCCTTTCGCAAATCAGGCTGCTGGTTTAACTGTGAACCCATGTCACTACTAGTGATACTAAACCCATGTTCTTTCTGCTAACGTATCTTGCCCTAATGTGTCAGAATGAGCAAATATTGATTGCTGAAAGGTCACACTGCTCACCCCTTCCCTGAGTGGACCACTTGTAAAGAGAGAGGCTAGCACAGTCCTTTGCAACTGGTGACCCTGACTGCTGAGGTTGCCATCAAGGAGTGATGCTTGTCTTTGTGTCTGAGCAATTTATTAAGAAACAGCTTTGAACCTATGAGACTAATTTTACTGGATGGCTGTCAGATGTTAACTACCTCTGTACACAATAGAATGGGCTTAGATTTAAAAAAGCTTAACATCATCATCTATGTCTTCTTACACATTTTTCTTATCTACAGTAAATCACTTCAGTGATAACACTTTTGTCTTGAAACTTTTGCCTGCTCATATTCTGGCATCCTAGTGTGCTTTGAGTAGCTTGGAACAACCCACCATGGGATGCACGAGGTAAATACATGTCAGGAAAGAGAGGAAAACAGAAAAGGTTGCATTTGGAGATCATTTCAGAAGCTGAGGAAACTGACAATGAGAGGAGTTCCCTGGTATTCAAGTGTGGTGTGTCACTGGTGGAGGGTCCTGCACTGGGGACAGATTCCTGATAAGAATTTGCATTTTAGTGAGTTCTTATCTCAGCTGGGTGGGCGGGTTTTAGCTGCACAGTGAAGTCTCTAGTCCCATGGGACTTTCTGTCTAATCTAACTGCTTTGAATTCATTACCTTACAGGGAGCTGTTTGCTGTTAAACTCACTAGGTGGCTAAAGAAGCCTCTTACATTTTGTTTGAAGGGGCAATAACAGAAGGTTGTAAAACTTTTGACCTGGTAAAATGTTTTGGACTCTGAAACCTGATTCTTAAACAGAATCTAGGCTGTTGTAGGAACAATGGACAAGCCTAGTGTAGGTATGTATGAGTGGGCTGTGCGCTCTTTAATATGTAGGTCACAGAAAAGAAGGCATGGAGGAAGAAGTTTATCTGTCTTGTTAGATCTGATCAGTGGTTAATGCCCTGTATTGTTAAGCAAGAGACTTGAGGTACAAATGTAGTAAACAAAACAGTGCTAGGCTTTATTTGTTGGTCCTATGGCCAACTGGCACGATATGATCTTGTCTTGTACCACTGAACTCTCTTCATCTCAAAGTAGGATGGCTGCATTCAGACTGCCTGTTGGGAATGGTCCTTGGCCCACCCTAACTCTGGCACTATGCCTGAGAATTGTTTGGGAGAGTGCTCGCAGGCCTGGGCCAAAGGATGTCAGAAAATATTCTGACAGCTTTTTAACAGAATTTCAAGGATCAGGCCCATGTCTTGGCACTGTTAGCTTACTGCTGTAGACATAGCGTGAGGTCCCACCCCAGGCTGTGGCACATCAAGCTAAAACAGGACTCTGGTAGAACAGTGATCAGTGTCAGTGGCAGAACTCACACCCAGACTTAGTGCTAGCTTTTCTGTGTTGGTGATTAATGCAGATGGGTTTATTTCTGATGCCTTGTTGTTATGTGAAAGTTCTAGGTGCCAGGCCAGAAGTGTTGGAAATATGTTTTGCCTTTCTGAGATATTTGTCATTACTGAGTCTGTTGTTATTGTTACTTTAGGTCTTCTATTTTCTTGATCTGTGGAGAAGGAGACAGAAAGGAAATACAATTTGAATGAATGGGGACTACTTTAGGAAAGTGTGAAAGGGAACTAGGTGTTGATTACCTAATTCTAAGTGTCATTACTAACAGTTGTGAGCTGAGATACAGTAGACTGAAAGCCTGTCAGTCCTTCACATGAAGTGCCGCTTGCTCATTTCTGTTTTATTTACTTCCCTTTTTATTGTGGAAAATCAAAGGCTTCAAATAATAATCACTGGACACTTGCATATAATTTTTAGCTCATATCCCTCTGGGTGCTGGTGGTTCTGTCTCTGTTGTGTTACTGACGCTGTGCTCAGAAATCAGCTCAGATGGGAAGCAGCTGTTAGTGAGGAGAGGGTGTTGACAAGGCACAGAATAAGGGAAGAACAGCAGGAGATAAGTTCCAAAGAGAGTCACAGAAGTGTGTTTGCTATGAGCGTTCAGTTGTCAGAGGCACGATACCTCAACAGGAAAAGAGGAGATGGATATTGAGAAGATGCTTTTCGCAGAATTTGGCTCCTTTGTCGGCTCTTAAAACTTTACATGTGAAACTATCCTTGTTGCAAATACATGTGTCCTTCTTTGTATTGGCAAAAGTGTTTTGCTGCCATGTAAGGAGAACATGTTCTGAAAACTTGTCAGTAAATAAATAATGACTTTCAGGCTATGTGGACCAAAGATTATGTTTTTGGGAGGTATAGCTGAAAAGTGAGATTTACCAATTAAGTTATTTATACAAGACAAAAGTGCGACTGGAGTTTTTAATTTAGTCATTAAATGATACAGGGTACACAAAATCCAGTGCATTTAGTGTTGCAGTATCTGTTTTGCTGGGCTTTTTACTGAGTCAGACCTCCAGCTTTACCACCACTGAATCTCTAGAATTCTGCTGCATTATGTCCTCTGGCCTTCACACTGCACCCACATTCTTGGTTTACAATTGCCTTTCCTTGCAGTGGATTACAAAGCTGTTGCACAAGGACAGATAATCTTACTGCACATATTTTTTTCCTCTTCTGTGCATTGCTCCTCTATTTAGCACTTACAAGTTCTAAGTGCAGTTACTCTGGCAAATACAAGTTAGGAAACAAAAGCAAAAATCATTTAGAAACAAAAATGGACCAATAAATCTAAGGTATACTCAAGGCTTTTGAACTAAATACAGTTGGAAAGAGTATTGGTTCTAGATGAATGGAAGAAGTAAAAAAAGGACAGATCAGTACGTCTGTAATTAGAACAGGTCATTGCAAACGTATCACATCATTACATAGTCTTTCACTGTTCACTAACTATGATGGTTCTCTGAAAAAATCAGCTGTGGGCAGTTCCTGTTACTGTAAATTAAAAATTATGCACAGTTTTTATTACTTTGGTTTTCATTGTTGGTTGGGTTTGAGTTTGCCAAATGGGGCAAAGCTTTCTTACTCCTTACTCAGTGAGCAAAACATTCCCTGAAGAAATGTGTTTTCCTCTTTTTTTTTTTTTTTTGGACTGTTAAGCCTCTTTCTTGAAATATTTAATGTACTCAGCTGCATCTTGATTCTGACAAGGTGAACAGATCAAGCTGATGAAACTTTGCTTTATGGATGGATTTGTTGGTGAAGGGTGCTACACTGAGTAGCAGAGGAAAAGGAAAAAAGAAAGATTACTTAGGATGATATTCTGTTTTGCATTATGTCTGGTAGAGCACCTTTTAAGATCCTGCTATTTCTATGGACTTTATCCTGCAGAGTGCTGAAGCCAGGAGGAGCTGGGAGAGCTCAGTCTTTTCTGGCAGGTGCCTATCACCTTGCAGTATCAGCATTTTCTGTGTGTAGAATATGAATATCATGAACAGCAAGGTACATCTGGGAATTTCACTCTGACCTCTGTTTCCTTACCCATTTAAAAACAGCTTAATATGCATCTTGACATAAAATAAAGCTAGAAAGAACAGCCAGCCTCTTGATTGGTTTTGTCTGTTATACTGTGTATGCAGTATATATGCGTGTGTCATAAGAGATTCTTTTGCACAATAGAGGCCAATGCATCTTTCTTAAGCAGTTGCACAAGAAAAGCCACAATATTTGGAAAGTAAAGTATGAATCAAAATTTTTACAGCACACAACCAGAGGAACTGAAATTTGCAATCAGCAAGCAAGAATTAAATTGCAGTGGCAGCAGTTGCTGTGTCCAGGTGGTGCGTGTTTGGAGGCAAGGCTGCATGACATCAGTTCTCTTTTAATGTGGTTCTGGGTGAGCTGCTGGGGCAGCATGGTATCAAAAAACAGCTTAACCTAGTGGAAAGAAAAATCTCAGGCTATTTTACTTAGTGAAAAAGCAAATTTTGCTTTGAAGTGTGTTGAGAATAAAGATATTAGTCTGTGTTTATGCAGCACTTTTTTGGCTGTATTCTCAAAATAGAAACCCATTATTTAGCAGATGGAGAAACTGAGGCACAGAAAGGCAAAATGACTTGTCCAGAGGTTTCACAGGAAGTAACTAACAGAGCCAACAACTGAAGCTAAGTATCTTGTCTTCATTCCTTGCCTCTTTTTAGGAGAAAAAGCAGTGCAAAAGATGTCACACAAGCTATACATCTTTTTTCTGTGGAAAAAATGCAACAAAATATTTAGTTCAGTCTTCTGGGAACCAGCTGACACATCCTTGGCAGCTAGTGACTGATGAATTGGTGGTCTTAACTTAGTTCCAGGGGGACTGTTGGGCATAATCAGAAGCAGTATTGAAAATCTGTGTGCACAGACTAAGAGTCAATGAGGATGGGAGGCATTAACAATTTTCTGTTCTGAGAGTACCTCTGCTGGGTGCAAGAAACTGCTAGGAGAGTTTTCCTGGTGTAGTCCTGTGTGAACATACAGTGTAGAATGTAAGTCTGGGCTCTTTAGGAATTGCCAGTCAACATCTTCCCATTGCTCTCAGTGAGTAATAAAAATGTAAATAAAGAAGCTATGTTATGTCTCAGAATTACTCAGTGGCAGTTGTCTGAACAGTTGTGCTTATGCTAGAATCTCAGCAAGTGCAAGTGCAAACAGGAATCTGGTTGTTTCACACTTGCCTGGTCTGCTTGTGTATGTGCAGAAGTACTTTTTAAAGCAGTAAGTGCAAGCCTGAGTTCTGCAATCAAGCACATATTGAGCACAAAGAGTGTAAAAGACAAGTGAAGCGAAAATGTCAGTGATTTGAATGTACTGCTGGTGCTGCCCCTGTGTTCACTAGGAAAAGCCAGTCTGTTCCAGCAAAGCAGAACTGTCTAAAGCCAGACTGAATCCAAGGGGAGATTTGGAAAAACTTTAGTTACAAAAGTCAGTATATAGGACATTTCACTTGTGTGAAATGCCAGGTTCAACAAGGGCAAGTGCAGGGTCCTGCACCTGGGGAGGAACAACCTCATGCACCAGTACAGGCTTGGGGTGGACCTGCTGGAGAGCAGCTCTGCGGAGAGGGACCTGGGTG
>Ga0065711_1042073_pt1 | contig 15669 bp, 4 predicted proteins | sample Hoacrofraction12_FD_59098 | JGI IMG/M metagenome (GOLD analysis project Ga0065711, IMG submission 59098) | Hoatzin crop microbial communities from Cojedes, Venezuela - Epithelial fraction 12 v2 (version 2) | ecosystem: Host-associated > Birds > Digestive system > Esophagus > Crop | place... | reverse complement strand
GGGCTCCCGGCGCCAGCCCCGGGTCTAGGCCAGGCTCGCCCGTTTCACCGAGCCACGCAGAGCACGTCCGTGTGCAGAAAGGCACGTTCGCTGCCGCCTCCCACACCGGAGCGCTGCCGCTATCCGAGAGACCGCGACTAGCAAAGGCTTATGAATGGGAAGAAATGCAGCATAAGTAAATCAGTGCGGGCTGACTCGGGCCTATGAATAAATTACTAATTTCTGCTCATGGAAGAATCCCCTTGATACCGCAAACATAGGATTACAAGCCCCTCCACGGAGAGAGCAGCATGGGGAGCAGTAGGGATTGGTCCAGGTATTTGTTGTTGTTGTTTTCAAATCTACCCTCCCTCTTTTGCTTTCATTCTTCTCCCTCTGCTCGTTTCTCACCTTCTTCTCCACTAAATACACAGACTTAAAATAGCAATTGAACTTTAATGTACAGAAGTATGGCAAGACCTGGAGATGATCTGAGCATGGGCTGAGTCATCCTTGCATCACACACTACAGCTCCAGCGTCCGCTCCAGAATTCTAGTTTCTTCCCTCTCCAGTTAGAATTAACACCCCAAATTACTCACTCTGCCTTTGTATACTCATCTTGTCTTGTTTAACATTTTCTGGCTTGAAACTAGACATATAGTGCCTGTATTTTTTTCCACATTAACATTTCTAAGAGCTCTGAACAATTTGCTTTAAAAACCTCTATTCAACACCTGGCTGATAAAAGCTTTCTGCTTTCTCAGAAGAAACCAGAAGTTTAAAGATAGAAAGTCTATCTTGGGGGAACTGTATAGAACAGACTAGCACAGTACACCGCAACTTTCATCACCCACTGGCCATCCTCACCAGGAACAGTAAATAGATCTTATTTCTGTCTGTACTATTGCCTTCATGTGAAGGCAATACTTAAAGTTCTGTTAAAAGGGATGCGTATTTTGTGTATTAATCAATCATTTTGAAAGCGCTATTATCTGTGCTGTTACTGTGGATTTTCTAAGCAGCATTTTAAATATGCTGCCATGTCACCAGGTGTTCAGCCTACCTACAGGCAGAAACACAAAAATGCACATGGCTGACTAACCGTGTATAATGAATTATATACCCCTTTGAACATTATATAAACAACAGTATATTTTCAAAATGAGGAATGAAACAGGAATGGTGGACTGCCTCACTACTTGTGGTCTTTAGCTTTTTCACATGCTAAACAGTATCAGAAAGGAAATTATAAGCCTAATCTGTGGGACTCAAACTTAATTTTTACATTAATGCAGATCCTTATCTGCTTCAAGTCACAGTGCACTGGTGACAAGTAACAGCTAGCTTCATTCTTCAAAGAATTACTGGAAGCCCTAGAAGCTTTTTGAAAGCACAGTGTGCCTAACAGTCCCAAGAAACTTAACATGTATTAAAACCATCACTAATTATTGGCAAGAAAATATGACAAAGTCACTTGTCAAACCTTGACTTTATTTACATTTATTATACCATATTAGATCTACAATGTATACATTTGGTATGTATAACTGCCAAATTTGGTTTGGTATGACCCTTCTCTGTGTAATGGAAGGAGAGGACCAGAAGCGAAGCTCACTTTTGGTTAATACTCACATTTGATTAATATAGAAATCCTATTTCTACTATAGCTAGTCTCAGGGAAAAAAAAAAAAAAAAATCACTTAAAAATAAATTTATACTTAACAGTACAAGCATGGCCACCTCCTTTTGTGTTAACAAACATTTGTACGCATTATACCATAGAGTGCTTTCAGCATCTTTCATTAATGCACACTGGTTATGTTCACGCAGTTATTTAGTTCCTCTCGATAATTCAGTGAACAGAAAGCAAACCTATACTGTAACAGTGGTTTAACATATACAAACCATACATATAAACCGCTAGAAGAGACAACACTTTCTGTCAAGAAGAGGACTGCTATTGTATCCTGCCCTGACTACCACTGACTATTCCTGGCGTGCAGATCACTGCAGTCAAGACACCAGGTTAAAACTAATGTTGCCATTTCCCCCATGTTGTCCTCATGAGGAGGATACAGAAACTTTCCCTAAGTGGGTTTGCACAAGGACCAAGGAAAGTAAATAGAAAAAAGAAGTGGTAAGTTCTGCTGAAAGGTTCGAGTCCTTTACACTGGGGATACAGCAGTGTGCTTCATTATTTGGTACAGCTTTATGATATCCTGGAGCGAAGTCAGAAGCAAGCTAAGTTTCAAAAGAAGCATAGTAATGAATTTGTATTTCAGAAGTAATGCGGCATTTCTATCATGTCCTTATGCTGTTGCAGATAAAGATTCTTCCAGATTTGGCAGTTAAGTGCTGGTCCCACTAGAAAAATGCATGTACAGATAACTGACCATAGAAGGAAAATGTTTATGTGCATAGCAAATTTATGCTCTAAAACCAAAGCACATCTTGGGAGTAAGTGCAGGTAAGTTACTTACATGGCAGTGGTCTCGGAAGCAGAGCTCCCCATACAAATGTATTAAATTGGATTGCCCTGACCCCCCCTTTTTAGGGATAAAAATTGCAGTTTATCTCCTGCTGTGTCTTTGATAATCAAGTACAATGGCGCATTTTAGTATCTCAGAGACAAGGAAAAAAGCTGGTTTTCCCCATGAAAACAGAAATAAAATTTGGATACATGAATCATCAAGTAAGTGTTGTAATAGAAAGTCACAGGCACGGTCAGAGAAAGTTGATGAATCCCCAAAGCTTTTGCAGTGGGCCACATTCAGGAAAATAACTAAGGGATTGGGGGAAAAATGAAACAAAAAACCCTCAAAAAAACGCAGCCAACCAACAAAAAAAAAAAATCACCAGGTCAAGGGCAAAGGGTAACACAAAATTTGACACAAAAGAGGAAGTAGAGACACAGACTAAGGGTAAGTCCTGTACATAAATACACATAGTCAGTTTACCTGACAAATTAATCCCATTGTTCTTTGCTCTGTCTACCTCTGGACATATTTACACTTATAAAAGGGTGCAGGAACAGGGTCACATTTGAATCATCAGAGCATACTTTGAGGTCTTCTGATTAGACACATATCAAGCCCTAATAAAAATCAATCAAGAGGCACAGAGAGAGAAGAACATATGGTGCAGGGGAGAAGAGTAGGAGGAAATTATATAATTAACAAATGTTTATTGTATTTCTTTTTTCAGATGCTTATCTACAATGAGTTCTAAACACAGAGGAATAAATGCAGAAGGCTAAAGTGCTAAAAGCCTTGTTGAAGATGCAAGCCACTTCCACTAGAAATTAATTTAAAAAAAAAAACAAGAAAAAGGAAATACGTCAGATTATCTATATTCCACATATATTAGGAGGTTCAGATACTGCAAAAATAGAAAAGTCCTAACTACACTGCATGATGTGGTGTTAATACTTGCTTTGTGGTATATTGCTCAGCAGTTCTAAATACAATTACAATCCTCAGATGTGTTCTCCACAGTGCTTTTTTTTGTTGTTTGATTCAAGAGATTTAAGTGTCCCTTCCCCCCCTTTTCCCTGCTCTGAAATGCTTCTCTTGAGAAGTGATCCCTTAAATAAAGGCAGTGGGAGGGGAAAAAAGGGAGGAAGTGAAGGGATATAGCCACCTCATGCAATAAACGATTTAATACAATGTCCTGTACTGAAAATCCTTCCAGCCTTTAACAACTGTATGCAACTTTTCCCTCACTTCTCTGCAAGCATAATGTTTCACATACACTCACACATAGAAAATGAAAACAGGAGAAGCAGAGGATAACAAAAGTCATCTCAGCTTCACAAAGCACTTTGAGATTGTCAGATAAAAGGCAAAATGTGAATATTCAGGATTTATTATTTGGAAACAACCCAGTGGTGGAAGGATTCATGAAGTAGCGTTTGCATGCTGTGAGAACACAGGCTTACTTGTTTCAAGTGAGCTATACATCTGAGAATGAGCAAGAGACTGCACATTAGACCTATTCTGTAGAGACTTAACATATGGACATGTATTCTTCAAATTTTATGAAGGTCCCATGTGTATAAATCTAAGTGTTTCATTGGTACGGGAATGCCTAGTTATTGACTGACTGCAACCCACTTACAACAAAGATTGAGGTCAAGTAACATTACTCACCGAATTAAATGAACACAATTTCACATAATGGGCATGAGCTAGTGACTTGTAGAAATAAAAATACTGCAAAAATTCTAAACCATGTCAGTATTTTGTATGTAACTGCAATATTATCTTGTTTGTGTATACTGTTCAGGTCAAATCAAACACTTAATATTTCAGTTCATGAGAATATTATGGGTAGATGCAACTTACATTTACATATGCTCAAAATCAGTTACATAAGAATAAATACAATCTCTAAAGATCTAAAAAAATACTAATATACACTCACAATTAATATATTGCAAGTACAGCATTTTAGATTACTGTCACGTTATCTTTAGCACACTTCAACACCAAATAAACCTCACAGTTTGCCATAAACCCCCAAGGAATGCATGGTTAATTTAGCTTCTACAAAGCCTATGTTCAGCTGGCTTTAGCATCTCCACAAGGAGTTAAAATGTAAAAGAGCAAAGCATTATCACATCCCAGCCTATGAGAGCTCACAGTGCATGGTAAGCTAGAATGCTTTAAGCTAATGATGTTTATATCCAACGAAATCCAATTTCAGCAGTCCACTGTAGCTCCAGTCTGTTAGTGCCATTTTACATAAGCTTCATTTATTTTGAATTTTCAACTATTAAGACAAAGTCCACATTTGGTTTCGTTCGAGTGTCATGCTAGGAAATGAACTCTTCTCTAAGCAAATAAATTACCTTTTTACTCCCAAGGCTAACGCTAGCATGTAAATGTTAATGCTTTCAATGCATTTAGAATACTTGAAAACCGAAGAGAGGACCTAAAAATGAGAAACTGTAATTGAGAGCTTTAACATAATGGACAGAATACTACAGAAACAAACATACGTAGCATTCTTTCTCTGATGATATAAATGAAGACTAAAGGTGACAATATATTTAAGTGCTAGTCTGTTACTGTCTACACACTAGAACGAAACCCCTAGTCATATCAAAGCCTGCAAATTCCTCAGCCACTTTAAGACACCCTTGTCGAAGCCCAAAACACAGACTTCAAAGGTTAGGAAAAGCACTGCTTTTACTTCAGATCATGGCAAGGTTAGCGACACATAAATACTGGGTACCAAAAATGATGTATTCAAGGGGGGAGAAAGAGGGTAAGTGGTACAAAGCAGACTCTTTCAAAAGAGAGCTCCTTTTGCACCAACAGATAGTGTCATCTATTGACCGATCATCATCAGTGAGGTTAAGTTTCCAACCACTCAGCTGAAAGCAATCTGCAAACTTTAGACTAACTTTTAGTCATTCTCAAAATACTGTCCTTATTGCAAAGTTGAAAATGTAACATGGCTTTTGATCCAAGAAACAGTGCTATGTCAAGTAATTATATAAAGCCATTAGGTACTTCAGAGGCCTATAATTCTGTCACTCTCCAATTAATTCCTGAATCACAAGCATGAATTTTGAGGTGGAAATGTGAATTTTCTGAAGTCTTGAATATCAGATCAAGAAACTGGTAGTCATAATGCTGCTTATGAGATGTTACAGAAAATGAATTTTGTATAATACTATGGCAGCAGTTGCTAACCCGTGATCTACTTCTCCTTTATCGCTTTCATGAGTCTTGTTTATTTATCATGAATATTGACTGATCCTGAAAAACAAAGTTATCTCAAAAGGCTACTGATGATAGCATATATTAAAATGTAAGCACATTATGGTAATGAATTCCAGTAACTTGTTACATTAAAGAAAAAAAAACAACGTAAGAAAAAGTCCTGAAGAGTGAGGATATTAGGCTGTCTTAAATATCTGATCACAATTGCAGAGTAAGACCACCAAAGATTATCAAAAGACAAACAGTTTCAATAAGACTAAAATAATACTTGGAAGCACTAAACCCATTTCTTAACTTTTCAAAGTTCAAAATTGATTTATTTCACTTCAAAAAAAGTGTAGGCAATTCATTAATTGTCTTAAGGTCACAACAGCAACCTGATAAAACCTATTTACAACTTGCTGCTTTATGCAAATCAAGTTTCACTTCTTCAGCAGTTACTGTTACTTTGGGTATGAACCAAAATTAAGATTGCTTTTTTTTTTTTCCACCAATGCAAGTGGCTACTTATTGTAGTGAACATTATTTGAAACCTTGCTGCCTATTAAGTAGACAAAACCTTCTATTATTAGGGCACTCCTGTAGTGCCCTAAACCAGTGCAAAAGTGAGCATAACAAATTATTCCAGCATCACAGAGATTAATATCCTATCACAAAAAAAAAAAAAAATACAAGACAGCCTCTTACTCTGGGGTTTCAAATTCTGTGTAGTAGTCATAACACAGATTGACATCACATACCATGGAAAGCTCAGGCTTCACCTGCTGAAGAACAGCAGTTGCATTTTTTTTTTAAACACACAAAAGCATGATTATGCTTAAAAGACACAAAGTAAAAGCGAAATTGATACCCATAAATATACCAATAAGTGTTAGGTAAAATATTTGCATGCACTTCTATTTTAGAGGCTGTTAATCCATCATAGTGTCACTAACATTGCAAGGGACACAGTTGGACTGCTCTCCTCATTACTTTTTAATGTATCACTTCATTTTAAACAGCAAGACTAACAAGTTCAGGCCCTAATATAGCCATCCTTCCTATGATTATAAAAAAAGTTTACACTGCGATTCTACTTATAAGCAACCAATATTAGATAGACTGTAGAAAATATAGAAAAAGGAGCAAAATTCTGAGCTGAACTTGTTATTACTGGGTGTTATGCCACCCCAATCTTTTGGGTTACTTTTTTCAGGTTTGTTTTTTTTTTTGTCATAGAAACACTTTTGCTTAATCATAAATTTGTTAATAAAATGGGGACTAATACACTAAATTTAGATAATGTACTCAATATGATATTTGATCAAAGGCCAATGACACCACCTCTTAACCCAAAGGTGATATTTTGTTAATAAATAATTTATGCCATTTATCAAGGACTTCTCAAGTAAGCATTAATAAAAAAAGTTCTCAGCCCTCCATCTCTTGGATGTTACCAGCAGTAACTATCTCCATTTTAATGGAGGACGAACTTTGTGACCTTCCCCAAACTGGTATTTTTGGAATTAGCTGAGGGCTGCTGGAAAAAAGCAACAGGACATCTTGTCAATGTTTCATGGAAAAGCGTAAGAAATGCATCAGACCCGAAGCACTTCTCGTGAGCATTATGCGATTTGGGACTTGAAAACTAAGGCTCCCTATTTTTCCTCCAGCATATTTATCCCCCCACCATCTTTTTGTCCTACACTGCTATGTGTCTCTACTTTCATTTCTCACCTTTATCTACTGTACGTGTCACTTCTCCAAGCAACAGAACAGTACTGCCCATTTTCTCACAAAAGCACGCAAAATTCCCTGAACAGTTTTCTGACTTTTGATCCCTAAATTCAGTACACCTATCCTTCTTTATAAATGTAGTAAAGGCTATTTCATCCCACATACCCTTCTGACTCACACAGACTGCTGCCCATAGTCTTATTACTGGAGAAAACCACCTAAATCACAGCCTATGCTTAATTCTATCTAGAATTACCATAAATCCAAACTGCAGAAACTGCTCAGCCTCCAGAACAGGTGGTGTCAGAAATTCATGAAGAGCCTTCCTTTATAAGATTCACTATGCTCATGTGACACTTGCTTAGCAATCAAGTGTTAAAGCTGCAAGCTCATAAGTGTACCTGTTATCATCTATCGCTGATCAAGACCACTGACCCGCTCATCAGTGCACTGCTAATTCACTCTGGCTTTATTTCTCACCAGGGAATCTCCACCTGAGGTGTCATCTACTTACACTGTTTAAAATTCTCCTCCCAAGCAGCTGTTCTATGAAACTCCCTACTTTGCTTTCAAGCTTTAATATCTAAAGCCACACCTTTTTAGTTGTCAAAGAACAGCAATACTGTGAGCTTTTTGTTGTTAAGGAAAAGCATTAATAATTATCACTGCAAGACTTCAATAGCACTTATTGTTAACAGATTCATGGTAGTAATCAGACATAGAAGGTAGTTGCATTTCTAGAGATGCTTCGTATCTACATATTTTCACTTAACGTGTTAACCAATACACATACTTCAGTACATTTATATTGCAGATACTTTTGTAATCAGAGTAATGATTTGATTGTTTATTGCTTCCTAGATTCAGAAAAAGAAAACCTACAAGGAGATTAAAAAAGCACTAGACATCCATGTTCTATACAAATTTATAGAATGGTTGAACATTAGCAATCATTGATGAGTCAGCATTCTTGCTGGCATCTTTTACCAGGATGCTGCACCATGCCCTACAAACCTGCTGCCATTCTTTCACTGCCAGATAACGATTTTCCAAACTCCTCAGTCCTGATGCAAACACTGCACTCCTAAGACAGCTTCCCCCATCAAAACTGTGCTTCCTACATGTGACAGAGGGAGCAATAGTTGGAATTACTAGCTTTCCTATTCTTGCACCTAACCTGTACCAAAAAGTGACTAAAACTGAGTTTTATGAAAGGACAGAAATAGAGATACCTGTCTGTCTATACAACTGTGTACACTCACACAGCACTGAGTGCAAGGGACTAGGGAGAATAAAATTGCTACTAAATGCCTTTTCTGGACCTTTAGTCCGACGCAAGCTATTCACAGCAATAAAACCATAATCAGAAATTATGGTATTGTGTTTGTTATAAAGCTAGTGGACCTACTGTGGTCTCTAGTGCTTAACCAAACTAATTACTCCTGGGCAAAGAAAGGTAGCTGTAACACACAGCTGAAAAGCTGCAGATCTCTGAAGAGGCAAGTTCTGCAAAAATCAAGTAAACAAAAAGCTTTAACAGTTTCCTGAGATGGTGTTTAAAGTTATTCTGGACATAATTAGTACATGTCCAGCCTTTAACCTGCTGATGCATACAGTCAATACAACCCTTTAGCAAAGCTGAACAGTTCTTTCATACTACCCTGGGTAACATCTGGTAACACAGTTCTGTTGTCAGGGAAAGGCAGCGCTCCACAACAGCAGACACTTCAAGCAGCACTTCTTAGCGCAGCAGTTACTGCTTCAAGAAACATGTAAGACCAGGGAACTGCAAGTAGTTGAAGACAACACATGTCATCTTTCTGGGCATCTTGCCTTAACTGTGTTACCAAGAGAACTGGCATTTTACACTTGTAAGAATTGTAGATGAAGTGACTAAGGATTTATTTAGAAAACCGGAGTGTCCTAATTGACCTTATTTACCACAACTGGCACAATCTACACCACCCATCATACTGTTACCCCCATCCTGAGACTGAAATACGGTAGTGCACTCACTCTTCAAGAATACAAATTGCCAACAGGGAAAAGTAATAATCTCCAGGCTTGCATCATTTCACAGCCGAGTTGTTTGAAGACAGGCTAGCCATTACATAAAGCAGCTGTGTTATCTGGCTTTTCCTTTCATTCATTTATAGACTTGAGCTGTTTCTCTAAGTCAGTTGAAACCATTTTCCTCATTACAGGTTTTTGTTCAATATGCAAGGAACTGAGCTATAGCAAAACAACCCACAAAGGCTTTCATTCTGTATATGTCAGTATTTTAGAGACATTGTTAAATTGTAAGTTTGTTAGCGTTCTCCCAATGCATTACAGTATTGGCTGAAATTCACCATGACACAACAGAAAGATCTGTCTTTGCAAACTTGTGCAACCTTCCTTTTCACAGAGCTAACATTACTTCGCTGTGCATCTTGGTGTTATTGGACAACATAAGGAGCAGAGACACTATCCTCTCTTTGCAAAACAGAATAATCCAACAGTAAATAAAAAGTAAATTTTCACACATTTAGTTTTTAGGGCCAGAAACAATGGGGATGCTCCATTACCCAAGTAGAAAAGCTTCATTAAACTGAAATCTGAGGAATAAGTGTTGCCAGGGTTTTATTCATTTGGCTGGGGTTTTTCTGCATGCCAGCATGCAAAACATAGCCAGAAAGCTGTAGTTAAATATGAGAAAATGGGATTTAAAACCATATTGTCATACCAAAAAAAAAAAAAAAAATCAGGTTAACAGGAATAGCTTTTTAGTTCTTTAATATTTCATTCTCAATGATCCTTCACCAACAGAAGACCTGGTCATATGTTTTGAAGTCAACTGCAGTTCTATTATTATATTGAAATATTTGTTGTTTTCTCTGTACTGCTACTAACGTATACACAGACAGGGAAAGAAATACTTGCAATAAAACCTGTAAAGCTTAGGATTTAGGAGGACACCTCCTATTTTGTAGACATTTTCCTGGTACTACCACAAATAATTGTGCCTTTAGTCCTCAATTTCTCCTCTTTTCCATCACATCCTCTTAACCCCTCTTTCACTATCCCTTTGTTTAGGGGAATATGTTTCCCTTCTTTTAAATTTCATCCCTGTTCACCTTCCATGATCTAGATGCTTATAAAAACAGAAAGAGAACAATACAGTCTGTCATACCAAATAGCCCTTCACTTGGTCTTCTGGTCTGCCCTCACTGCTGAATCAGCATTTCCAAATATTTAAAAGCAGAATCTCCTTTCAGTGTCTGAGAGTTTTTCTACTGAACCACTAAGCTGCTTGGAAAAAAACCTGGGAAACCTATGATGAAGTGACCCTTCCTCCCTCCCCTTCCAATAGCAGGTGTTTAGATGTTTGATTAGTCAGGATTGTTCTCTCCAATTCCAAGCAAGTCAGACCAAGTTATAATAAAATGTTCCAAGTTGCAGGCTTAGAAGCCCTCCTCATGACGGACACTGTTACACTGCTTTAAAAAACAGTATTCTACGTAGGAGAAAAATATTCTGTAAAATCCATTACTATTCCATAGAAGTTTCATACAGAGGTATTTACATAATGAACTGTAATTACTCACATTATGTTTATCTAGTGAAGAATGAACCTATTGTGTGCAGTGAAACATATCTGTTCTGCACTAATACACGCACATAGTAAGTTACCTAGTGAAATAACACATCAATCACAGGTTAACACTAAGCCTGCACCCATATAATGCCATTTCCAGTTCATTAAAGAAAAACAGCTGCAGAATCTGCAGTTGTGCCAGACTTACAAGACTCAGCTACCTTAGAAGGAGATGTGCAGTGAGCTTGCGAGTTGTTTGTTGTGAGCAGAGAAACTCTTTCTATTGAAAGTGCTGTGACAACAATCATTATAAGCTGTAAAGATTATGCACACACTGTAAATATGCCTCCACTGGAGCAGAGCCCTCAGCTCCTGGCTGATACGTATTATGCTATATAAATAGCACCACAGTGATAGCTGGAGTAGCAATCCACCGACACGGATACTAAAGTCCTGAATCTGAACCCTGCCAGGAGAAACTATTTTCTTTGCTGACACCACAAACCTGTGTATGTATTTTAAAATTTAATAAAAACCAAACAGTGGAAAAGTCTGCTCTTCTTACTCAGTTCAGAGTTCAAAGGCTAAGCAAGGTTAGGCGAGTCTTTTGTTAGCGTGCATGCAATGGTAAAAAAAGCATACAAAATCTGCCAGCAAGCTGGACCTTGATTTCTGGATTAGAAGGAATTTGATCAATTTTTGCATACATCTGAACATTGTCAGAGTTAGCTATGCACTTTTTTTACTCTACCTTGGACTTCTAATAATACTTTCATAATTACAGTATCATTCACTAGGGAGTACATGCAGATCAGATGCAGTTTTCTCTGTACAGCATCTTTGTGTCTTTTTCCTCCTCAAAAAAAAATATTGCGAGACTATGAAACCACTTCATTTTACTTGTCAGAATGAGACTAAGTGCTCCAATACAACAATAATCAAGCCAATGTTAGACTGAAAAGCAAGAAACAGGTATGTTTAGACCCTTTATAGCATTTCTTCATTCTATTCTTTAGTATTAATAAAGTCCATCATTTAGCACTAGTTTTCTTTTATGGTGGTGTTCTAAAATGACACAATCTCTTCATGATACTTGTGTGGGTGCAGCAGGCCTCCACATATACTAAGACTCTCGCACCTTGTTAAAGGGAGAGTTTCTCTCATCACATTTCCTTTAACAACTGTATTCAACTGCTATTACAGCATTTCGCAGTATTAAGGCACAGTCCACTTCCAGAGAGTCACGCTGTGGGACGGAGGAGGGGATAAGAGGCAGATATAGAAGTTAAGCACATGTTCTAGTCTAAAGCAAAGTGGATTTCAAGCAGCTGTAACCAGGCACCTTTAAACTCAGAAACATATGTTGTTAGTGCTATGCACACATATATCAGCCAAAAGCAAAACTAAAATAGAAAAATATTACTACAGCAACCACCTTTCCTGTTTTCCGTGGTCTTTAGTTTCCCTTTCCATGCTCCCCACCACAGCTGCGAAGATTCAGCAGGTTGGCTCTCCTCAACATGCGACATGTTGAGCAGGTCCTTTCCCCAACAATACGTTTCTCAGATATCTTCTTATCAGCAAAGGCAGGAATTCCACTTTTAACTAAGCTTTAACCATCTCTTCTCTATGGTTCTCTATCTTCAGCTGCCCAAATTTGAGAATTTAAGAGAGATTGATTAAATTATATTGAAGTTATCTTCATAACATCCACTTGAGATTACTAGGAATGTCAGTTTACTGTACCGTAGAGCCCATAATCTACTGAACTACAATGTAAGATTTCAAATTAGTGATATATTTCCTTCCCCCAGCAGTCCTACATTTTCAGTGTGAGAGTTTATCTTCACAGTAAATTTCTTCATTCTTTAAGTATTGACCAGCAGCAGACATTTAGACAGCAGAGAAGTGGTCAAGCAGAAAAAAGGATGACAGTTGGGAACTGGCAAGCAAAAGCCATTCTAATTTTACCTATGGCTTCAGAAAATTAAAACGCAGCAGAATGACCTTCTCAAATCCAGGATCTGCAAACACAACAGAAACAGCTTCAAGGTGCTTACAAGAAATCAAACTACTCAGTCTTCTCTTCCTTCCACCAGCCATTCCTCTTTCACAGATTAAGAAATGGCTTTAAAATTTAATTTATAAGGAAGCAATTATCTACCAAAATGAAAGTTAATTTTTCATCTTAATACCTTCAGTTTAAAAAAAAATTTACATCAAAAACCAAAGGTAAATTGTAGTTCTAAGTAAGAAAAAAAATTAAGCTCATATTTCACTTTTTGTCAACAATATTTTTCACTTTCATAATAAGTACTCAAAGAATACTCTCAGGCAAATTTAACATCCCTGTTAAATAAACTAACCTTCCCACACACGAAGACCAACACATGAGAGATTTGACAAAGAGATTTGTACTGTGCCAGTCAGCAGAGGCCCTGACTCAGTTTTGTACTTTAAACCACAAGATAGGATTTCTGAGATAAAGCATCAAGACAAGTCAGGAGTCCAAATATTTTTCTGTTACTGTAAATTAGTGAAAAACCTAACATAGATTAAGAACAGTGAAGGACAATATAAAAGAAATATATTCTACAAGAACAGAATTTTGTCACTGTTGTGGGAAATAGGAACTGGGATGTTAAAACAACCAATGCACTGCCACGCACGAATGAAGCGCAGTGCCTGAGAGCAGACAAAAGACAACGGCCCCAACATCCACCAGAGGAATGGTGAGTTCTTCCCTTGTGAGTAAAGGGAAATACAGTTACTCCGGAACATTTGCAACCAAGACTAAAAAAACACAGTGAAAAAGAAATAAAACAGATTTGAATAAGGTATATAGACATAAAACTTCTGTAGCATTTCAACAACAGCTATTTGAATCAGATGAACTAAAGATATGGGTCCTACGAGAGGAACAGCAAAGTACACATTTAAGATGACCAGTGAAAAGCTTAGCCATAAATAGTAATTAAATAATTAAAAAACCCCACCAAAACCAAGAAGCAGATCTTGTTTCAGCTACTATGTCCTTAACCATAAGGTTTATCTACAGGTTGATACAATGATACAATGTAATCCTAGGACTTGACTGTTTTGGTTGTTTACATCACATGGAACTGTGCAAACAGAGAAACTCACAAGGTTTAAAACAAAAATGATGCACTGCTAAATACATAATAAAAAAAAACAAACAGAAAAAAGTGCAACTGCATCATGTCTTGCAGTGCTATTAGCAGGCATGCCTGCCATCAATCAGTAAAGTTAAACCTGCTCCCAGTAAACAAACAACAATTTTTTTACTACCCCTATGATACTGATCACCAGGGGCATGTTGCACATGAGTCCTCTGCAAAAGAGAAAGCAAGCAACATGTTGGGTCACAAAAATGAAACTGAATTTAACTGCACTGTGTCACATACAAGTCCTAGAGTTTACATACAAGTTTTCAGGCTTACAGACACACAAAGTAAGTTTTCATGAGATAGTAAGATACAATAAACAATTCCTTACAGTTTTATTTAAAAGTCTGTAAGTCTGCTGTTTAACAATGCATGGAACTAGTACACAACAGTGAGAACAAGGACTAAGTTGTTCTTTGTTGGATTTTTTTGTTTGTTTCTTTTTAACAACTAGAATTACATTTTAAGAACTGGACTACAGCTAAAATGAAATTACTGCACACTGGAATAAGAGCTGGAACTAATTCATTACTACGGATCTAAAATAACACTAGGACAAAGCATGTGAAAAGTTATTAACTGAATGAGTACAGAATTGCATATAAAAACTTCGCATAAAATGAAACTGCAGGCAGATATGTACTCTCAGCAGCAGCAGGTGGCATTAGCAGAGCGTATTTAACATGTTTCTTCCGAACTGAAGCCTTAGGCTACTTTAAAAAAAACTTGGCGACTTTGCATTAATTAAATTGTAAAGTGGCAAACAGTGATACTAGCAATAGTTATATGCCTGCAGGAGGCCAATCAAATGTGTCAGTCTCTAAGAAACAGGCTGGTAAACCTTCAGATTGAGAAAAGCCTATTATTAGTGGGAAATACACAGTACTTTCTAGTTCTGACAGTTGGGATCCCTTCAGAAGGGAATTATTCTAGAATGAGACTATAGAAAACACAGAATAACCTACCAGTTAAATGGTAAATATATGAACCAGAATGCTACAAGAAGTAACAGTGCCAGATCAAAGCAGAGATAAACATTGCTTAAGAAGGAGTTTGCAGTATCAATAAAAAGTAAATATTAATTAGTTAAAACTTGCAAGGCTTTGAAGCCAAGAATTGAAAAAGATATTTATTTCTGAAAAACCTGCCATTACAAGGTACCAATCCAAGTGAAACAGCACGCTAAAAAAAGTTATTGGATTCTTTTCATTTACTTTAGCTTTTATTTTGTGCCCTGTTGTGCAGCCCCAGACCAGGGTGGGCAGTGGTCACAAACACCCCCAGGCCGGGGTGGGCAATTGTCTCCAACATCCATCTTGAGCAACCCAAAGATGCTCGAATTAAGCAAACACCTAAATCGGGGATCATGCTTTAGGAACTTCCTCATCTTGATAAGAGAGTGTGGAAGATGAGCAAAACCCTGCAGAGGCAGGGTCTCAGCTTGCAAACCTTGCCTATGTGACTTTTGGGGGGGGGGGGGGG
>Ga0065711_1042072_pt1 | contig 15670 bp, 12 predicted proteins | sample Hoacrofraction12_FD_59098 | JGI IMG/M metagenome (GOLD analysis project Ga0065711, IMG submission 59098) | Hoatzin crop microbial communities from Cojedes, Venezuela - Epithelial fraction 12 v2 (version 2) | ecosystem: Host-associated > Birds > Digestive system > Esophagus > Crop | place... | reverse complement strand
GAAGTTCCGTCTGAACATGAGGAAGAACTTCTTCCCTCTGAGGGTGACGGAGCACTGGAACAGGCTGCCCAGGGAGGTTGTGGAGTCTCCTTCTCTGGAGATAGTCAAGACCTGCCTGGACACAGTCCTGTGCAGCCTGCTGTAGGTGACCCTGCCTCAGCAAGAGGGTTGGACTAGATGACCCACAGAGGTCCTTTCCAACCCCTACCATTCTGTGATTCTGTAATTCTGTGAAATCTTCAAATTTAGCTGTAAGCTGCGGGTTGGGGAATGTAGGAGGGAAAACATAGGGAATGCGGGCAAGAGAGTGGAGCAAGGTGAAAGCGTGCCGTGCAGGGCTCACTGGGAGCCGTTCTGCACAGATCCCTGAGGATGCAGTCACTCCTTGTGCTCCCCTGGAGTCCGAGAGGAGAGCTGGATTGTGGCTGAGGGGCTTCTGGCTAAGCAGTGGTCTGGGCGTGCAGAGGGAGGGCAATGACGAGCTGACATGTGGTCTTTCTGCTGGGGCAAGCGACACAGCATGAGCTGAGGGCCAAGCTGAAACCCATATCTGTTGCCATCTTTTACTGTATTATTTCATTTCATCATAGAAAGATCTTTTTCCAGGGCAGACCCTGCCATTTTATGCTGTATGAACTGAGGAGTGAATTCAGGGCCCTATGCTGAAAGCTGCCATTGACCCAAGAGCAAAAAGGCAAATAGCTGCAAAATGCTGACAGCTGCAAGACACCCTGTAGTGACTGTTGGACCCATGCAAACCCCTGGCTCTGTTCAGACTGACACTGGGCCCTGATGTCACTTTGGAAACTAAATGCATTTAAAGTAAGCCAAAAGAAACCGACTCTTATCGCAGAACAAGCGTATCCCCACACAGCACTGTAGCGATACAGCTACGCTGGAGCTGTGACACAGGAATAACTGGCAAAGCTTTCCCATGATGACAAGCCCTCGGCTTGATGCTCCCTCTGGAGCGCTCATGACTGGAGAGGCAAGGAGAGCCAAGGAAGGGGAGGCCCATGGAAAGACAGGAGTGAGGGGCAGCCTCTGCGCTCGTCCTCCACCTCTTTCCGCTCAGCTCATCCTCCATCCCTTTCCGCTCACCTCGAGCAGAGCCATCGAGGTGGACAGGGCCTGTCGGTGCTATTTGGCAAGAGATGGCAGTCCCTGCAGAGTGTCCAGAGCAGGGGGGAAGCTGCAGTGACTGCAGCGGTAGCCACAGCAACGGGGGGGAAAAAAAATCATAGAATCATCAAAAATGAAAAGGAGCTTAGAAAGTCATTCAACTCACCCTCCTCTGCCCCTTTCAAAGGCAGGATCAAATTATAAGCTACTCATGATAGATGTTTGCCTCCCTGTCCATAAGGAAATTCTAATTATGGAAAATACACAGTTTCCTTAGTCATTTATTTCTGTCTTTCTTCTGTCTTTACAGTTAGAATTTTTTTTTCCAACATCCCACCTAAATTGGAAATTTAATCTCACCATTTCTGATATTACCCACAGCAGACAGAGAAGCACTTTTCCCCTTCCTCACTGAGGAAGCTTTGATGCGTTTCAGGCCTCTAGGACATCTTCTAGAAGCCTCCTCTACACGAGACTGGGAACGGCAGGCACATGGCAAATGACTTACACTGAAAGCTTATGTATTGATCCATTGCATCCAAGCCTGTAAATATAACCCAGATATAGCATCAGGATAATCCACCAGGTGGAAGGACATCTACTCATACTTGGATACTAGGAACAATGGTTTTAATGGTGAAATTGAGCAAATGGTAAAAATGAGAAGAATTCAATCATTTTTTGGAGCTCTTTGCTACAGAATTGACCTTAATCTACTTTATAGAATTTCTCTGCTTGTTGTCAGTGGAATCACAAAATCATAGAATCACAGAGTCATAGGGGTTGGAAGGGACCTCTAAGGATCATCTAGTCCAACCGCCCTGCTGAAGCAGGGTCACCTAGAGCAGGCTGCACAGGACTGCATCCAGGCGGGTTTTGAATATCTCCAGAGAAGGAGACTCCAAAACCTCCCTGGGCAACCTGCTCAGTGCTCCGTCACCCTCAGAGGGAAGAAGTTCTTCCTCATGTTCAAATGGAACTTCCTATGCTTCAGTTCGTGCCCATTGCCCCTTGTCCTGTCGCTGGGCACCTTTGAGAAGAGTCTGGCCTCATCCTCCTGACATCCACCCTTCAGATATTTGTAGGCATTTATAAGGTCCCCTCGCAGCCTTCTCTTCTTCAGGCTGAACAAGCCCAGCTCCCTCAGCCTCTCCTCACAGGAGAGATGTTCCAGTCCCCTCATCATCTTTGTAGCCCTCCGCTGGACTCTCTCCAGTAGCTCTTCATCTTTCTTGAACTGGGGAGCCCAGAACTGGACAGAGTACTCCAGATGGGGTCTCACTAGGACAGAGTAGAGGGGGAGGAGAACCTCCCTCTACCTGATGATCACACTCTTCTTAATGCACCCCAGGATCCCACTGGCCTTCTTGGCAGCAAGGGCACACTGCTGGGTCATGGTGAACCTGTCGTGCACCAGGACACCCAGGTCCCTCTCCACAGAGTGATGTACGATATGTAACTTTTTAACCCAAGTAATAATGCGTATTCTGTGACAGATATATTCATTGATTTCATATTCAACATCAGTGTGCATTCAATCAAAAGAATCTGTTTCAGTCTGAAAAGCACACCTGGGCATTATGATCATTACTTGTCTACCTCAGCTTATCCCCAAATAATATGGAAATTGCTCAGTGGCATTAATTATGCCAAATTTATTAATAGACATTTGTAGAGAAAAACATTGAAAAACATCTACAGCATTTTCCATTCTCTTTTGGTTCTAAAATTTTTATTTGTGCTTTAGTATACTTTTTTCTTGAGCAATTTGAGCCTTCTCTTTAACTTAACTCGTCTTATAAATGCTCCAAATATATGCAGAATTTGCACAGGACAGCCTAAAATCTTTGCCCTGTATGTATTTTCCCAGACCGACACCTAAAGGGACTGAGGATGACAATGCTTAATTCTGATAAACTATTGCTCCATGTCCAGTTTTCTATGTGCCACTCTTGCTGGAGCCAGGCGTGAAGAGGGAAGAGGTGATTAGCACACTGGCCAAGTGTTTTGTCCCATAAGAGTGTTTTATCAATAGAAAATATCTAGATCATTCCCAAAAGCAGGCAAATTATTAATTTGCTATAGCTTCTTGGGAGCTCAGATGTTGGCTATATACACTGCACACTTAGACTTAGATTCATCCCCGCTAACCAAATCATCAAACTGAGGTTTCCTATGCAGGCAGTAGAGAAATATAGGACACTCCAGAGAGTAGCATGAAAATCACTCACTAATTGCCCATTGGCTTAATTGAGGAATTAAAGGCAATTTTATTCCGAACTTTGTCACTTCAGCTAACCCAAAGCTCTAACAATGTAGCCCTAAGAGAAGAATTTAAGGAATATGATCTCCTACAGACACTCTTGAGGCCCTTAGTCTACATACTGTGACACCAACAATCTTTTCCTGCATATCTCGTTTCAATTCCTGGCCATATCTTTATTGTCCTGACTCAGATTGCAGCTTACCAGTTGTGTTGACATCACTACTACATTGTACTTACGATACAACACAATAATCCAACACTTTTCTTCTACAATAGTGTTGACATTTTGAATAGCATGAGCAGAAAAATAATTCTGAAACAAAGGAAAACAGAAACCATTTTAAACAAAATTTCCCTCTTTCTAGAAGGAAAGGGAGAGAAGAAATGCAGGCATACCAATTACGTAAGCAGCAAAACATTTTTTTTTAGGTTGTCAACAGGTATAATTTGGCCTGACAATCCAACTTCAAAGCCTGAGACTGACTTTGTACAAGCAGAAGATCTGTAAGGGAACACGGAGTTTCCTGCAGCGAGGTCACCTGGCTGGCAATCAGCTCAGCCACCTGTGCAAAATAAGGGGACGGTCTCAGCTCAGTTTCCAATTGCAAGGTGGCCATGGTGAGGAAATCTCCACCATAATGAACAGTAATTGGAAGCTACCATAGCAAGGCCTCAGATGCTTCCCTGAGAGCTAGACAGGGGTGGGAAGAGCACCTTCAGTGGGTCATCGCAGGTAGATAGCTTGCACCCGTCTGGCTGTGCCACGCTGGTCTCACAGTAGACTAACCAGTAATGTCCACACAATTTATTTGCAAATGTAAAATTTGAAGTATTACTAATTATTCCCATTTACAGCATTTATTTCTCAACACCCTGAGCATCTCCATGGCTTTTTCACCAAAAAAGGAAAATATCAGCTTCATGAAGAAATCCTCATTTTAGGTATTCCCAGTATGTAAGGGCAAAAAGGCCAAATTCAATCAGCTGTCCTAAAGAAAACAGAGCACAGACTCACAAATTCTGACAGGGAATTTGGTCTGTAAAAGCCTTCCCAAGATAACACAAGTCACATTGTTTTTATAGCTAGGATATTGCGTTCTGCTGTTGAGCCAGCTGCGGTCGGACTCCGCTTGGACAGCAGATGGTGTCCTACTGTAACACTAAGCTACGCTGCTCAGAGAGTAGTCTTCAACCAGCCTTTAAAATACGCTCCAATTTCCATTCAATTACTTTAATTGGATTTATAGACTACAGAATAAAAATGATGGGTCTGTTTAAACACTAGGCGGAATTAAAAAGTTTAGTGTGTCAGAAACAGTGACTTTGAAACATAGGTCCCATTTCTGAGACTATTTTCCAGTATTTAAAGGAACTTCTGAAAAATGTGGTCATACTACTTAGGTGCCAGAGTGGTCCGTTTCAAAGGCACCATGGGCAAATGAGTACTAAGAATCCCTCTGAGGGTCAGGGGAGTCAGATGCCTCACACTTAACTGTGCCTTTGAAAATTTTCTCTTTATGGTAAACATTATCTGCATATAATAACGAGAAATCTAAGCTGACAGATGTCCCGGCAAGGGCAATGCTCACATGGGAAAGGACCATGCTTTTCTTCTGTGTTGTATGAGATCTTGTACAGCGGGCATCTGGTCCCCACTGTAACTCTCAGTACAATTAAAAATCCATAGGTTTTTAAATTATCCCTGATAAATGACATACTGTTGCTGTGATACTAAATCTAAAGAAAATTATTTAATGCATCCAAAGCCATTTCTCCTTGTATGGTTGTTTTTTCCCTGGTCTTTGGGGTCTGCACAAGCTCCTGGCACTTTGTGACTAATGAGGTGAACTGGATGGTGCACAGAAATCTGTTACGTTAAGAAGCTACAAGCCTGCTGATGCCTCTGGACTTCACGCAGTAGGTAGGTAAAAGTGAGAAATCCTTACAGGCTTGGAGCCCATCAGAGTGTTGCACAGAACCTGACTCATGACTAAGCCTGGTCGAAAACCACTCCTCTGGCTATTCCCGTTTCACATCACTTACTGAATCACAGCTGTGGCCACTGCGGGGTCTGAAGCATTGCCGAGCAGGCCGGTGTGACTCAGCTCAGGGTTATCTGGAGTTTGCAAGCCCAGACTGAATTTACTGTCACCGAGAGGGCAAAATTTGTTGGGAACAGTTTTATCATTCATACTGGGAGGTGATGAAATCTCTGCCTGCTGGAGCAGATAATCATCACCTTGTACAGCCAAACCCAGGCTGGGGCAGCGGAGTTATAAACGGTGTTATTCGCACGATCATCACTGAAACACATTTTTCCTTCTTCACAGAGACCCTTGTAAAGTTCTACTCTCTTTCTGCTGCTTTCATAAGAAAATAATTGTTCCTCTAGCCCCAGGTTACAGGAGTAGTCTCACTAATTTTGGTGAGATTCTTCATATGAGCAAGCACTCTCGACCTCATCCCTCAGAGAAATAGTATAGTAGTAGTCATACGAATGAGATACCTTGTTTTCAGGAAATGTTTTTATTTTCTTCATCCTTCCAGTTACGGCAGAGGATGCAGAGGTCAATATTCTCCAAAAACATTTACATAGCCTCTCCAAAAGCAATAAAATGATGAAACCCAGGATCTGCAAATTGTGGTGATTTGTAGCGCTTTGATTTATAGCCCTGTTGGGTTCAGAGTGAATGATTTCTACAGAGACCAGTCCCTCTAATCGGAATTTTACAAGAAACGGATGTGCTAAAAGAAACAGAAAGCTAACAGGGCTTCTGGTTACATTTTCAGCCTGATTTATAGAGCTGTAAAACTCTCTGTATCAGGGAGCTGACACCAATTTCTAGAGAGCTGTGAACATTTGTTTTCATCTGATTTTTCTGCAGGGTTTCTGGGCCCACTTCATTCACAAAAGACCCCAGTGAAATCCATGTCAGGTGTTAAAGAGTGTGGGACGCTGGCGTCACAAGAGAACTGGAGGCAAAGGAGAACCAGTTTTGTAGCAGAGCAAAAAGAAACTAGTCCTGGGAACATCTGTTTTGGGGACAGAAGTGTCCTATTAAGGATTCGGGAGTGGAAACAGAGCTGAGACAGGAGCAGGTGTTATCGGGGCTGAGATGGCTAAGGGAGGTCTGGTCCGGCACAGCAAGTGATGCTGTAAAACTGAGCGGTCCCTGAGCTGAAGGCAAGCAGGTGAAGACAGAAAGCCAAGCCTGGTGTGCAGCAGCAACGTCAATGCAGCGTGACTGCAGCCCTTGCGCCCACTGACAGAGGCCAATGCCACCTGCATGGGGACACGTTCGGACAGCAGAGGAGCAAGGCTGTGAGAAGTGGAAGATCTGGAGAGAAAGAATGGGGAATGAACCAGGGATGTGAGATGCAGCCTTGTTTAGGGCCCATGGCATGGGGACATGGCAAGATGGGCCAGAGGGGCAGAGAAGCACCAGGGAGCTATGAGTAGCGAGGGGGTGGCAGAAGTGCCATGGTCAGAGTCTCCTGGAGACCCAACCAGGACCGAGCCGCAGACAGGGACACACACTTAGAGGCAGTGCCCATAGCCACTCATGACAGCAAAATCGCCCAAGGAGAACCAAACCAGCGCATCCACCAAGCCAAGCGTGATGCCCAAGATGGGGGAGAGAAAGTGGAGAGGAACAGGACAGGGTACGGTCAGACATAAAGATCAGGAGAGGAGAGATGTGAGCAAACGCTCAGGTCAAGAGTGGGTAGATCACCAGGAACCATCCTCCTGGAGCTGACTGTGATTCGTAGTAAAACCTCCATCTGCCTCTGTGAGGATCCTAAACTATTTGACCTGCAGCAGGGAAGAGCTCCACATCTCGGATCTTACCAATTCTGCTCCTTCTTATATCTATGAATGTGTACAAAAGTTTGGCTTGTGTTTTCATGCCTAAACTGAAGACAATGTAGAAGTTAGAACAATATAATCTGAGGCCTCTTTTGAGAGAATAAGCTGTTCCCTTCTGGAAAACAAATCATGTACCAATCACAAGTTACTGTGGGTGCTCGAACTAGTATCCTGTCCAAAGAGAGCTGTAGGAGATTCTAGTGGAGAGGAAAATAGAAAATGACTTTAAACCAGCACTTTTAACCCAGTGGACCTTCAGATCTAAGGCCCTGCTCCAACCACTTGTTGCTTTCCAGGACGCTCAGTGGGCTTGTGGGCAGGCCCGATTGGTAAAGCTTTTAGGGTCAAAGCTCCCTGAGGTATTTATGTGTTGGCTAACAGGCTAGCATAAAATGGCAGCTTTTCCTGACATGACATTTAAGAAAATGTTCTTACCTTGTTACGCTGTTTCAACAAACCCTTCAGTTACTTTATTATATTAAAATATTAAATAAGAAATATATCATTTTATAAAATGGTTTAGTAGTATGTCTATGTTATTCTGGTTTTAGAGTGTCAAATTAAAAACAGTTATTAGTTAATAAACCAAGGTGCTTTTTATTGCACTAATACGTGCAGTCTAAAAATTTATTACCGCTTTCCAAGGATTTACTTCCTTTATTTAAAAAAACATATTGGTGTCTTAAATGATTGGTGTCTTAATTACAAAGATCAAACTTATGTGGAGAGGCCCTGATTCAGCAAGCACATACGCTTACGAGTAATTTAGCTGCATGAGTAACTTCACAGAATTCAGTGGGTGAGAGGGAAGCTGTGACCCGTGGAGCTCCTAATGTGGGTAAAGTTATTCATGGGCACAACTGTTTGCAGGATCGGAGCCAAATATAACACATATACAAATTTCCATCTAGAAGGAAAGGCAAATGAATACATAGTAAAAAGCAATTACATATTATTGCATGTTCTAACAACTATATATTCAATAACAAGTGCATGAGCACAAACATGGGTTCAAAGATGCACAGGGCCTACCTATAACTGGCGAATAATTAATGGAGAGGTGGAATGAAACGGAAAGGTGAAGTGAACACAGTGCAACACTCTTCATGTCTGAGTTTGTCTCTAATTGAGTTGTTTCTTAGATGTAATAAGTATACACAGGAAACATGCAAACAAAAAAAAATGAGTCTGCAGTCAGCTACCACCTTCGGACACCGAATGCAGCTGCTCCACTGTCTAAAGGGCACTTGCTTTGGTCTCTCAAGATGTTGTAGAGCACCTGAAGCAGATGCATAGATGCCCAGTGTGATTAGTAAGTGAGAAGTAGGCATCTCTAAAGACTAAATTAAAAAAACCCTGTACCGCACTCGAGACCCTGAAATTACCTCTGTGTTTTGTGTCAGATAACCGCTAGATATAACATTAAAACAGAGCCAGGTTTCTCCTGCTGCTCGTTCTGTCTGTGATCCTCTTGGCTGTGTACCATGTGCTGTGGAGGGACTGGGCTCCGGTGGGGAGACGGAGGGTCAATGCTCCAGACCTCAGCAGGGGAAGAGGGCACTGCCCTGGGAGGTGAGTACGTTGGCTTTGAACATTTCAGGAGAGCATGGAGGGGAACGCGGTTTGCTCTGAGCTAGGCTGTAGAGTCCTGTTCCAGATGTACTTTTTTTAAGAAAGCGATGCTGGCTGCCCACCTGATACTGAATTCAGTGCTTCCCAGCAATGGAGTGCAGGGTGAGTGCCTCCATACCCTCACTTGGAGTTGAGCTTCTTTGGGAGTGAACTGTGTAGCTGCTTAGTTTCTGAGTTCCTGGCATTTAGGAGGTGCTGTTACGCCTCTAGGAAACTGCGCAGTCCAACACAGGAGCACCAACTAGTTCTAGACAGCAGAGAACATGCCAAGTTGCTCTGTGAGATTCAGATACCTGTAGCTCACCTGTGCTCCAGGACAAGCAGAATCCAAGTGGCCAACTGCTCTCCCGCAATGCAGAAACCCTGCGACCGGGAGAGACAGAATTCCCTTTTTAGCCTGATCTCCTTCTTAAAATATGAGTGAATACCTCAGTCCCCCTGGGCCAGGCTGTGGAATCATTAAGCTCTCTGCGAGTTCTCCTTATGAATTGCCAGTAAAGTAAATGGTTTGCAAATGTTTATGTTCTTGCACTTTTTTTGCCCATGTGAAATAAACGCTGCTGCCAGGCACAATACAATGCAGCCAGTGTCTTCTGCAGCGTTCTTGCTGCTGTTCACCCTAAACTGCATCTTTAGGAGTGTGTTTCTAGCTCCCTGTCCCCCCCATCTGTGCTTTGCCAGTCTCTACATGGAAGATGCTGTGATTGCCCACAAGATATTCACTTCAGTTCCGCTGGATGCTAGCTGGCTATTTTTCCTTTGCACTTTTTTATCCAGAGTCATTGCTCTGGGATCGCTCTCCCCTCTGGCTGTGCTTGGCTGTCTTACATCCTGCTCATCTCCTGGAAGCACTTCTGTTCTGGATGCTACCACAGTATGGTAGGGATATTAGAAAAGGTGTAATTATTTTGACAGGCCTTTCTTTCTGATGCACTTTAGGGTGCACACTGCTGATGGCTGGGTCTTTTGTACATATACTTCATATGTAAAGTATAGAAATGCTTGCTCTCTGTTTACACGGGAGGAAAAGAGCATGAACAACCTTAGTAATCCCTTATTTCTCAGTTGCAATTAGACTGTAAAAGGAAAGATCTTATTCATATCAACAAAGAGTTTTGTGCAAGGACAAATGCCACCCATTTTTGGTGGCATTGTCAAATTATAAAGCTCATTGGGCTCTGGCTTTCTAGCTGCCCTTCCCTTGAAACTTCCATTTTGCCACTGCAACCATTAGCAAGGTTGTAGCTCTAAATCTCATCAGGCAACTGATCTAGGTTTAAAATGCCGTAAAATGTTTTGTGACACATAGCCAAGAAGGCCCTCTGCCATATAAGGGGAGAAATGAGGAACGGGGATAATGAGGAGCAAATAAGACAGTACCATCTCGAAAGGCCTCAAAATGTGAAGCCACATCGCCAGGCACTATACAACTATTTCACAGGTTCACCAGGTGCTTGTTACCTGCCTGAACATGCACATACCGGTGTAAGGAGTGGTCCTGCTGCCACTGAATTTCTATTCAGGCTGAGCTCTGATGGAGGATGCAGGGAGCTCTGTCTGAAGGGAGCAGCCAGTAGAGATAAGGGTTAATCATAGCTGGAACAGAGAACTGCATTGCTTTCTACCAGACCATCCAAAATAGTGCCCCTTCTGTTTTATTTCCCACTTTGTGCAAGGACTGCTTTACTGTTTTTCGAATGTGAGTTAACTTTTCTTATCATTACCCAAAAAGCAAGTCCCTGCAGGGTCCCCACTGACAAATGCTGCCAGGCAGTCATGCCCTTTCCTCTGCTCTGAATGCAGTAATTAGAGAGATGCAATTTTCCAGTAGTGCTTGACAGCCTACATCAAAGGAACAGAAACTGTTTCTGGACATTGAAAAGATAAAATTCTAATACTAACTGATGCCTCCTTCAGTTTTTATTGCAGTTCAATGTAAACAGATGCTGCTGGTTTTGAAAGTATACGTTCAGATCTGTCAGAGTATATACATTGCAGCGATGATATCTGCTGTAGTAAACGCTGGTATTTACCATCATGTGTATATACTTGATTCAATCATCTCTATGACATAAGCTGTATGTGCGCCTACACATTCACAGATGTTTGTCTTTACATGTACATGCATACAAATACAAACACATGCATATGAATTAAATGGAAACTGTAACTCAATCTTAACCAGGCTTTTAAATTAATCATAATACATACACACACTTACAAACATTGGGCTATATTTAACTTTCACATAAGCAGTGTAGACTTATTCTCTTCCATGGAGCTCTGCAGTTTATGAGTCAGTCCCAAAGCCTGTTCGTTAGCCGGTGGAAAGACACCGCTGACTTTATCGGGCTTTGGACCAGACCCGAAGCCAATGGTTGTCTCCTATAATATAACTTTCCCTTCCAGCAGACAGAAGATAAACTTAGATTCTAATTCCAATCGCTCTATATAATTTTTTCCGAACAAATTCCTTATGGAATGGAAATGCCCATTCTTGTTCTGGGCATTTTTCAACGCTTTCGCGTTTCTTTGTTTTGAAAATCGATTCAGTCATGTTAAACATTATGCAAGCTTGAAAAAGATCACAGTCTCCAACTATCCAAAGTGAAATTCTCATACATACATACATAGCTCCGAAATAAATGTCATTAGAAACTTCAAACCTGGCTAGTATTAAAGCCATCTTGGAGGAAGGAAAAACAATTCACATTTCAAGAAATTCAGCCTGGTGTTTTAGAAAGTAAGAATAGTTTAGGATTACATGTCCATCTCAGCTTTCTCACTTTATTATATGCCCTGTACAACTTGCTACTTTCTTTCCAGGGACTTGCATTGATTTTGAGTATGTACTTGAAAGATGCAATTATTTAGAAGGAAAATTAACATGTGTGCACCGAGCTCCTTGAATTAAAGGGAGAGCTGTCTAAAGATCCTCACTTGAACTCTGAGCTAGTAAGGCTGTTAAGTTCATCCTAATTCAGGTATCATAGCTGACAGAAATGCAGTTAAAACATTTCATTTTTAAGAATTTACTCCTGAAGAGTCTTTTGAATAATGCCTAAATCAAAATTCTGAGCTAAAAGCTCGTCTAAGCTTTCTGAATATAGCTATTGGATACGCAGTTAATACTCAGGCTGCCTATAAAAAGGACGTGGCTGAAGTTTTTTTGCTGTGCTGATCACTAAAGAAAGTTTGCATTTGCATTACTATTTATATCGATGCAGTTGTTATCTGATACAATCACTGTTGCGGAGACATCCTGCTGTCTTCTGGCACTACAGGCTCTCAGCTGCTGGGGATCTCACCTGGTACTCGGGTTTGGGTTCCTGGCTAAGAGGCGACCAGGAACATCTCTGTTCAGTAGCCTACAGTCTCTGCATAGTCAGGTAGCGGCCTTCAAGAGGCAGCAATTAATACAAGGCAATTAATGCTTAAAGTGTTAAAGTGTTTTGAAAACCACTGACTCCTGTTTCTCTCTGTGTCTATTCCAGTCCCACCGAACATATATTGTATTTTGCAACCCTGTTTGTTTTATAAATAGACTTTAGTGTGTACTGTTTATGTAGCCTCCTACCCAAAGACAGGATTGACAATGTCACAGAGAGGCAAATCTTTGGTCAGATTGGCAACATCTGTGACACCCCACTGTCTCTTCTTGTGGTATACCGTGGACGTGGCTTTCACAGTAAGTCCAAAGCTCATTACAAGGTTTTGAAAAACACTGATGGCTTTCAGCGAGTAGAGTGTGAGGAGCAGATGCTCCCCGGGACCAAAGCACACAAGCTTGGCGTAATGTGAGGGCAGGTCTCAGAGCCCCAGAGAAATCTCTGCTAGTCCTTTGCTGATGTAAATGGGAACAGGTCCACTGGCTTACATCAAAATGCATTTACAGTGTGAGACAATCACCCCTTGAGTTTTAAAGCATCCCATCCTCACTTCTGTATTTGTGTTAGCTGGTATTTGCATAATAATACTGAATGCACACAAAACATTGCATCAAAAGAAAGTTGCTCCTTCCCTTCAGCTTGCCATTTGGAAATAATTCTCTTTTCTTCTGTTCCCGAGAGCTTCCCCGCACCACTTGCAGTCTTCCAGTTAACACAATTCTTGTCATCCTTTGCTACCAGACCTCTTCCCCTCCCACTGCCACTCCCTTTCTCTCTGGCATGCGAAGGGAGCCTGAGTCACAGCAAAACCTCCGAATATTGCCCCCCCGGGTGCTCTTTCTCTTTCTACCCCTCCATCGGGCAGCGACAGTGATGTTCAGAGGGTCTTGAACGTGTTTGTCATTGTGTGGTACCTCTCTCTCCAACGTACGCCAAGTACACACCCCGCCCTGCCTGCTGCTGGGTGCCCGATACAAAACACCCACAACAAAAGCGTTGCTCAATTAGGCTGAAAGAACATTTAGTTTGGGCTGCATCTTTTTATGCCTGGGTCCCTGGATCTCAGTCCTGTCCAGTGCCAATCACCCTGACCCCACTGCCCCATTATCTGCCCCAGTTTTGCTGGGAGTGGGCCATAGACACAAAATCACTCAAATTTTTGACATTGCTCCTAAACTAAACTCCCTCCCAAGGTTTCTCTTCCAGCTCACTAGCAAGCCCTGAGTCTGCACACTTCACTGAGTAGCTTTGATTGTGGTGTGACCCTACGGAAGAGGTTTGTTTCTCTTCCGCAGAGCTAAGCATGAAGAAATGTGCTTGGTGTGTTCTAATACACTAACAAGAGTGCGGTTCGCACCATCACGAGAACCAGTTGTTGATCAAGGGGACTCCATCCCACCCCAGGCAGCAGCCCGAGGGTGAGCCGGTTGCAGGCACTCACCTCCCACCCCCCGGGAGGAGCTTTGCTGCATGCTGCCGTGGGGTCCTCCGCTGCTGCCACTTCCTGAGATGAAAAGGGCAGCTTTGCACGGTGGATTTATTACACATTCCTGGTCACACGAGGGAGATTATGTCCAGGTAGCTCCCTCTTTTGCTCTCCTTTTAATCACTGCAGGGCGGGAACTGGATCCAACCTGGAAGGATAAAAGGTCTTGGAGATGAAGAAGTACAATGGAGTGGAGTTAACGTTGACCGATTTACTGTTGTAAGCAAATCACTACCAAATCTCTCTTGTGCAGCAGGTTAGAATTTACTACTCGTAGTTAAATGAGTCAGAGCTGTTGCTTCTGCTTCTGCCTCCAGCTTCTCCTGCCGCAGAGCTGGACAGACAATGGGTCTGTGTTGCGGAGGGGCCTCGGGCCAGCCCCGAGGAGCTGTGTGTTGCAATGCCCCTTATCGCAATGCCTCGTTTTTAGGATCCCTGCTGTGGAACAGATTGCTGAGACCAGGGACAGACACCACTGTGCTCCACACCAGATGCGGAGAGAGTTAAAAGCTAATGAAAGGAAACTTCAGTACTCCACACACTCCTCGGGTTAGAGTATATATGTTCTAAAGTATATATAGTGGGACCCAGCACTGCGATAGGGAGGAAGAAGGTGTCTCTGCACCACATACTCCCTTGCAGTTGATTGCCTAAGCCACATCAGCCTTCTTTTGTGGAAAACTAAGGAGGGAGAGAACTACCTCACTGCACCCAGCAGCTCACTGGGCACAGCAAGTTACATCCCAAGCAACAGGATTCGCTCGCCAGTCACCACTCTGCTAGATTCAATCCGAACGGCCCGACGGCTCTGAGGAGTGTCCTGGCCACGAGGCGATTTAAGCAGCTGCTTTTTCTTGCACTCTCTGGCCACCTCTGTGTTTAATACAAAATCAAATGTATCATTAGGAGGGATGAAGAGCAATTACCCCTGAGTCCTTAAGAAGTTGGTGACTGGGATTTTCACTTTGCATACAAAATACCTGAGTTCAGCTGTTTACCTGAAACCAGGCAGCACCAGGAATTAGCGCTAAGTATCCCGTTCCTCCGTGAAGGTGTCCAGTCGGTTTGTTCAACAGACCTTTCACGTCCCATATCTTTCAGAAGAAGGTCTGGTGCGACTCAGGGGACTCACACAAGACGACGAGCCTGGATTTAGGCATGGGGCTACCGCTGAGCCGCAGGCTTACCCCCTCCCCTCCGCCCGGCCCTCACAATGGGGCGGTCAGGCAGCTCCCCTGCTCTGCCTCTGCTTGCTGAAGGTTGTGTTCTCAGGCACAATCCCGAGCAGCGGGAGGCTGCTGCTGCTGCGCCTAACTCACTTGCTGAATTCAGCCTGCCCTCACTTTTGAAGACAGGCTTTTAGCTCCCCATTCACTTGGGCGCTACGCAAAACGTTAAAGCATCCAACAGGGCACCGATCCGTGTTTCGAGTTCAACAGCGAATTGAGGAAGAAATTCTGAAAACGCCAAAAACTCAGAGCAAGGCGACAAACCCACGGTTTAACCAAAGGCTCGCTCAGCGAATTTTCCCGGCAACCGCCTTCTCCGGAGCTAAAACTGGAGAAGAGCCTTTCCTCACCCTATAACCGCTCAGACACCGGCTGCCCACCCCTCTGCCCCAGCCCAGAGCCGGCCGGGAGGCTGTGGAGACCGGAGTCGGTCGCCTCGTTTGTGGGAATAAGAGCAGAAAAACAACAAAAAAATGGCTTCCTTTTAATTTGCTGTGTGGTTCCGCGGGTGTTCGCTCCCTCTCCGCGCTGTGGCTGCTGTGCGCTTGATCCCCGCTTGGAAAGCGTCGCGCCGGGGCTCTGCGGGGCCGTGCGTGGGGCCCCGCCGCCTGCGCTCGTCTCTGCTCTGCCGGGGCTCTCTGGGAGCGCGGGTGGAGATATGCGGTGGGGGGAGGTGGG
>Ga0065711_1042071_pt1 | contig 15670 bp, 13 predicted proteins | sample Hoacrofraction12_FD_59098 | JGI IMG/M metagenome (GOLD analysis project Ga0065711, IMG submission 59098) | Hoatzin crop microbial communities from Cojedes, Venezuela - Epithelial fraction 12 v2 (version 2) | ecosystem: Host-associated > Birds > Digestive system > Esophagus > Crop | place... | reverse complement strand
TCCAGTAGCTCTTCATCTTTCTTGAACTGGGGAGCCCAGAACTGGACAGAGTACTCCAGATGGGGCCTCACCAGGGCAGTGTAGAGGGGAAGGAGAACCTCCCTCGACCTGCTGGCCACACTCTTCTTGAAGCATCCCAGGATCCCATTGGCCTTCTTGGCAGCCAGGGCACACTGCTGGCTCATGGTTAACCTGTTGTCCACTAGGACACCCAGGTCCCTCTCCACAGAGCTGCTCTCCAGCAAGTCCGCCCCAAGCCTGTACTCATGCATGGGGTTGAATGAACTGAGCAGCTATAAATTAGAAGAGCCTTTTCCTGACTGGAGCAGATCAGAAAAGTTATTCAGGAAGAGTTTGAAGGAAAGGCTTCTCAGTTTTAATATAATATAGAGGAAGCCTTCTTTGTGCTGGAGAGGAGCCAGCTCTGCTAGAGTGTGCTCCCCATGCTGGGAGCAGGGGCTGGCTGAAGTGTTAGGGGCTGATGGCAGCCCTGCGGTTGGGTCAGAAATTGGCCACATCGCTGGGGAGACTTCTTGACTCTCCCTGAATAGTGGTGCTCACTGTGACTGATCCTCAGCTTTGAGTGAGGGCTATGGTGCCATAGCTGTGCTGAACTAACTATGAAATACTCTGGAGCACCCAGAGGCTGCTGAGTAAGGTGGGGACCCTCATGGGGAAACTCCCAGGAGACTTGCAATGATGGACATTTTCTCTGTGCTTTTTCTGAAATGATGCTGTGCAGTTTGAACAGAAGATTAAACACGAAAATGGCTAGGAGAACAGCTGCTTCCCTCCTAGCCTTCAGAATTTAATGTTTAACCACCCTTTATAATCAGGGCATTGTGGATGTTTGCATTTCTTCTAGCAGGAAGGGGAATGGAGAGGGAGAGAGGCAGGTATGCAAGGTGAGCATAGAGCTGGGAAGGTGAACACCAAAGAGCAGGACAAGGCCTCTTCTTTCCCCAGCAGCTGGAGAACACTTTTGTGTAGGGGGGAACCCATAATCTGTCTTCTGATTTAATCATATTTCAATAATAAACTTAATTTCAGTATGAGAGACTGAAATATCACAAGAAATCAGTGCTAATTAGGCAGTGGCCATTTTACTTGTGGGAGGTTTGATCTCAGAATCCCCAAGGGATCAGGCTCCTGAAGGAGCTGAATCTCCCAATCTCCCTGGTCACCAGTCTGTGTCCCATCATCAGGGCTATTTGCAGTCACTAATAACTGCATAACTTGCCTGTAAGGCATTGTCCTTGCATTATGGATTAAAAGCTGAAGTGCAGTGCACACTAAATGACTTGCCCAAGGTCACACAGGAAGTCAGTGTCTGAGCCAAGAACTTCAAAACCAGTGTTTCTGAATCACTGCTTTGACATCTCTGTACTAGCTTTGATTTGGTTAAGGCTGGGTCCTTGGGCAGAAGGGAAGAGTTAAAAAAAAATACCCAAACCCATGCTGACATTCTTTAGTGAGAAGCAGTGCTTCCAATTCAAGTGTTTCTCATGCTCTGACCCTTCATATCTCCCCAGCTGTCAATTACTCTAAGAAGCTTTTTACAGTGTATTTACTTTGTCGCCATTCCCCATGAACGGCCCTTCAGGGTCACAAAGCCTTCTTGCTTGCTGCCTCCTGGGTTTTTCTTTATTTTCTTTTCTATTTTGGTAGTGTTTTTTTTCTTTTTGTGTTGTTGGAGGTCAGGCGAAGGGAGGAACCTCAGAGGCAGGCAGCCAAGGGTGTGAGCGGCACAGGGTTAAGTAATGGCTTTGCTGACACGGATTCCCGTAACTGCTGCCTACTGCTCTGCCAGGAACAGCCCATCAGGCGGCAAGTTTTGAAAGTCGAGACAGTCCAGGCCAGCAATCTATTGACCTGCATAGGGCTGCAGGAGAAAGCCTGTGCATGTGCGTGTGTTCTCTGAGGGAACTTATTAATTAAATGTAATAATCTTTAATTATCTAAGTAATAAGTGGCTGGGAGCTAAAGGAGCCTGATGAGGCACACGCAAGAGGCTGAGGAGGCCGGTGTGCTCAGGGTGCAGGAGAGAGAGAGGACCCCACAAGGCGAGCTCTGGGGGGCTGCAAGGGAGCTGCTGCCAGGGCTGCCTGGGGGCAGGATGCTGGTGATCCCTGATAAGCGCTGCCTCACTCCTGTCATATCTCCCTAACTTTTTTGTCTACATCCCCTTTTATTTATTCCAGATCCAGCAGAGATGGATGATAGGTGTGGAGTTCTGATTTCTTGTAATGACCAGGCAAATCCTCTGTGTTGGTGTGAGCTCTAAAACAGTCTGAAGAGGCTGAATACAACACTTTGATGTCCACAGAATCAGAAACTTTCTCTGATTTTTAGTAATAGCTTAAAAAATTTGATATAACTCTAAATTTGCATCCTTAAGCCCTGCCCCCAGTCTATCTCTTTGACCAGTAAAGCAAGCCCTGAGACCTCATTTCTCCACTGGTTATTTCCTGCCCACTTTGAGTTCATAAATTAATCCATGCCTCCTCCTTCTCATAATACAAGAGAAGTTGTTCGAAGCCTAGTGCTCTGAAGGTGTCTGTTCAAAGTAACAGCTTGATGGACATACTGATGTGCACATACATTCTGAAGTCTTCTACCAAAAAAACACATTGGGGTCTCAAGAATGCCCTCTTTGTCAGAGGAAGCATTACCTCAAGTGTGTTATTGCTATGTGCTGCTTCATCTTGTTCAAAGGAGCTGCTGTCCTGGATATCTGCTAACAAGAGGTGACAGATATGAAACATTAATGGAGGGGCTGAGGGATAATGTGAGAAGGAAGTGCAGGTTCATGACAGTAAAGGTCTGCCTGACCTGTGTCAATGTCTGTCTTCTGCAACTGGGCAATAAACCCAAACTTTTATCAGCTCTTCAGAAGGTAAAGAGCATTTAACATCTTTCCTTGAGCAAACATTAAAATTGTCTTGACTCTACTTTTTGACTTGAATTCAAGTTCTCTTCTGCTTCCATTTCTCATTAAACAGACTATGACTTATTTATTCATGTTTAACTCTCCTTTGATCTAAGATGCTGTACAGGTGTAGTACAATTGATATTTTCTGTGGTATGGGTATGGGAACTGCAGCCTAAATGCACTCTTTCCTCAACAGCGAATTTTTAAAAACAAAATTAACACCCCTGTGTCCCCTCTAAGTATTACTTAAAAGATCTGGATTCCAAAGTATCATTATGGACAGATTTTTGAGAAAAGTAAAAACCTGTTCATGGACTTATTTTTGAATGATCAGATCTGTTGTGATTTGTAGCACTTATTTATGACAGTTGCAGTGTTATCTTTTTTTTCCTGGCTGGGATTTTTTCAGAGGCTTTAACATCCAGTGTGTCTGTGTGCATTTTTGCATACCATTGCTTGGCTTTAGGAAACTTGTGCTCTCAGCTTTTGGGCCATAAAATGTGGCAACTTTCATATGGCTGTGAAGAGCGTTGCTGATTGCTTCTGAAGTGCTCTTGACCCATGCTTTCATAGGGCAACGGCCTTTGTACGAAATCTGGAGCAGGGCTGGGAGCAAAGGCGGACAGAAGTGGAGATGTTCAGGGAGGCTCCTGGAGCTCCTTCTTCTGCTGGGGCAGGCAGGAACTGCTTTGTCACTAGTGAATAGAGGGGTTCATCTAGGCCTTCAGTGTTGTAACTAGTTATACTATTGACACATGGGTAAAGTAGGTTTGCTTTGCTTAGCTATCCTCTTTGAGGCAACACTTCACCTCATGGGGAATGTCTCTGAAATGACACCATGATTTTAAACATCTGTTTTGCCTTTGTGTGGTCATGCATAGGCACATTGTCCATTCCTCCTTGGTGTGAAAGTGTGCAAGCTTTCCAGAATCCAGCATTCTACAGATACGAAACACGATTGCTATGTAGCACTTGCAGAGAGTATCACAAATCTTCATTTCTGCAGACAGATGTCAACCAACTCATACCAGTAAAACCAGCAAGAATGGATTGCTGTTCTTGAGAACTGTTTATTACTTCATCTATTTAAAAAGGCTAAAAATCTTCTGCAATGAAGAATTTTATATTTCTCAGAAGAGACAATAGAAAGGGGAGGGGCAAAATAAATACCTGGCACAAAAAACGAGTTGTACTCTTGGTTCAAACCCCAGCTGGAGCTTGCTTTGGCTTTAGTTATGTAGAAAGAACTCCACTTACCGGTAGAGTAAACTTCTAGACTGTTATTTGTGATGAATTAGTCCTGGGCTAAAACGATGTCAACTGCAGCAGCTCTTACAAAAGATAATGTGACTGCCCTACTGGGAAATTCTGTTCAGTGCAGGACCACTTGTTTCCTTACTAAGTAGACTCAAAAATATTTAATGGTTTACTTATTTCATGCATGGAAGCTAGCATGTATATTTTTCTGGATGCAAATGCAGTAGGTCTGGAGGGTCTTCAGAAGAGCTTGCTATCTGGCTCACTACACATGGGTGGCTGATATGGATGATGCACACAGCATACTTTATTCCTACTACTATTAAAAAAAAATCGAGCTTTGACCAAGCTGTGACCAACATCTTTTTTTGTGTTTTCATGTCCAAGTCAGCACTTCTGCTTCCTTCTTTGCTGTGCATAAGAAGCAGGCCCCTCTGCAACTGGCATAGAATCATAGAATGGTTTGGGTTGGAAACGGCCTTATAAATCACCTAGTTCGAACCCCTCTGCCATGGCCAGGGACACCTTCCACTAGACCAGGTTGCTTAAAGCCCCAGCCAACCTGGCCTTGAACACTTCCAGGGAGGGGGCAGCCACAGCTTCTCTGGGTAACTTGTTCCACTGTTTCATCACCCTCAGTGAATATTTGCTTCCTCACATCTAATCTAAACCTACCCTCTTTCAGTTTAAAACTGTTAGCCTTCATCTTATCACTACATTCCCTGACAAAGGGTCCTTCCCCATCTTCCTTTTAAGACCCTTCATTTACTGGAAAGCTGCTATAAGGTCTCCCTGGAGCCTTCTCTTCTCAAGGCTGAACAACCTCAGCTCTCTCAGCCTTTCCTCATAGGAGAGGTGCTCCAGCTTCTGAACATCTTCATGGTGCTCCTCTGGGCCTGCTTGAGCAGGTCTGTCTTATGCAGAAGACCCCAGAGCTGGATGCAGGACTCCAGGTGAGGTCACATGAGAGCCCAGTAGAGGGACAGAATAATCTCCCTCAACCTGCTAGCCACACTTTTGATGCAGCCCAAGATACAGTTGGCTTTCTGGGCTGCAAGTGCATGTTGCTGGACCATGTCCAGTTTTTCTTCTGCCTCGTGGTGTGCTGCATAGCTGCCTGACTGCTGGCTGCATGGTGGGGTGCTCTTGGAATTTTGCTCTTCCAGCAAGTACCAATTAACTTCTTAACAAAAGGTTCATCAGATTTTTTTGAGGCCTTCCTGATAGTTAAATATTGTAGACTTATCTATGACCATGTCCTTCAGAGAGATCACAGTTCATGAATTGCTGTTGTACATCTAACGCAGGACAAGGCTTGCTTAATTAGTCATGATTGGGCCACATGTGCAGAGATGTCTTAGCTGGCTTCGCATGACTTGATGCTGGCCCTGGAGGCACCATTGTTGCATCACCAAGGCAGTGCTGGGATGTGGGTCTACATATGAGCCTGGGTGGCTTTCAGCCAGGCATGAGCCATCCGAATGCCTAGGGCTGTCTTGCCTCAGGGGTCTCTTCGTGCTGCTCATAACTAAGTAGTGACAGGACTGTTTCTAAAAGCAAGAAATGCTTTGTGCCCACATAAAATGGTTACAGCTTGATGTGCCATCCTTGTTACATCACCTGGGCTACTCCACTGTCACCAACTATGAACAAAGTCCTTCTTGGTTGTCTCAGCCTCTGAGGCTGGCCAGCTTGCCTGCTGCCTGGCTAGGGGGTAGGAGAGTGTATGAGCAAGTGGTGTGCATATATGATGCTGTGGTAGTAAGGCCCGAGGCTGTCTTGCTCCTTTTTGGGGCACTTCGGACAGCAGCTCTGGCTACATGGGCACAGCAGCCAGCACAGCCACAAAAATGGTGGAGATACATTTGTAAATGATAGAAACAAGTTCTATATGAGCCTGAAATTACTGGGTCATGCTTCAGGGTTTTAGTCATGTTTTGAAACTGACTGGATTTACTGCAAGTCACAAGAATTAATTCTGGCAGGGATAATCAATATTGCCTCTTAATTGTCTTGAACAGTGTCGATATATTCATGCCTGAACAGACACATTCACTATGTTAACACACGACAAGCAAAATGCTTCAGTGCTGGATGAAGATGCTGAGGGACCTAAAAAGACAAATCAATGTGTGCTTGCTCAACCATGATTCAATATTATCTGGTTTAAGTTCTGGAGTGAAAAAACACCCTTTTCAGTGGCAGATGAGCTTGTCTGTCCAGGTAGCTCTAGGCAGAGCAAGAGGTATGCTGTGTACATGATTGTGCTATCTACCATGGTGTGGGGGGAGAAACTGTGGTAGTTCATTGTGGCCTGGACATATCTGGGAGAGATGGAGCCCTTCTAAATGTAGGGCCTCATGTAACTGTTGTCATATCTGTTTAAACCTGCCCTGTCCATCTGTTGTATGCAAGCTGGTCATAGGGAGCTCACTTGAAGGTCAGGACTGGAAAGTCTTCTGGGCAAGCATTTCCATTAATGCCATGGTGAGCATAGCTGAACAGCTGTACTGGCTTGTCTGGTCCCTGTCCTGTCTCCAAGAGTGGTCAAATAAATGGGTGCCCTGGTGGAAGAAGAGTGAAGCAAGTGTGCATGTTACTGCTCCCCAGTATTCTTGTAAGGGGTTGTCCATAACAACCTGACTTCCTGAAAGTCATCCAGGAATTTGTTATGCACTTATTCAGGGGTTTACGTGACATGGTTTTACTGTCTTCTCTGCATTCACAGGGAACTCCCCATGAGTCAAGGTTTTAAACAGCAAATGACTTTTATGAACAATGCAGTGTTTCCCACTTCCCTTCTCCCACACCTTTGTGATCCCCCAACCCTTAGAGCTGGGCTGGCTGTGGCAGAGGAGGCTCAGCTCCTGGCTCTGACACAAGGCAGCCATCAGCTGCACAAGTGCTTCAGTCAACACATGTGCTTTGCAGATGGTGCATGTTGTCTCCCAGATGAGCTGTGGGCAGGATAAAGGGGAAACCTCTGCTCTTAGACATTGCTACTGATCTGGGACCTCACTCTGCAAAGTGGAGTGCAAACAAAACATGATTCCAGCTCCTGGAGTCCTGTAAGCTAAATGAACTTGCACAAAAATCCAAACAGATGTCCCTGCATTCCTCTGGCCTTACTAGCAAAGATTTGCCAAGTCACTTATGAAAGAAGTTTCCAGAGACTCTGCGAAGCTGCTTTGGCAGATGATATTTCATCAGGATGTTTTACCAGGAAGCTGAAGCAATATCATGATATGGTAAGGGACACTTAACTCTCTTGCAGTGCCAACGTAGTCATGATTTATGAACAAACAGCCAGCTGACACATAGCTGCATGAAAACATATACATTTAGTAAATGCTTGTGTAATAAAAGACAGATACTTGTCATAAAATTAAGCATAACCATATGTAGCTATCTGGACCAGAATCTTAGAAAAACCCTTCAATTCCATTTCAGGTGTTTGCAGTTTCAATGCTGAGGTTAGTATGATGAACAGAAAAATTGCCTGAAATTTCTTGCATTACTTTCATTTCTGGGATTTTTAGAATAACCAAAGGTTCATATTGTAAGGTGTAACTGAATTGCAGTTCCTGCAAAGAACAGGGAAGAAAGTTGTGACTTCTTTGTATTGTGACTTTAAATCAAATTTACTTTTTTATGTCAAAAGCATACAACTTTTCAAAGACGTTTGCATTAAGATAGCTTTTCTGCTGTCTTCCTCCTTGTCTGAATAAAAGGTAGATGCTGACACTTATGCATTATGATCTATGCAGTGATGCACCTTCTGATGCAAAACCCCTGTATTTCCCTACTTAACCGGCAACTTCCTTTATGTTGTACTGAGTGCTAGACAAAGAGCACCAAGTGATTGTAATACTCTTCAGACACTTCAGTTGTACCTTTTTTCAGATTTCTTATATGGAAGAGGATCATTTAGCTTGCTTGAACACCCATACTCCTCCCTCTGACAATATTCTAAAAGTTTTCTTAAAAGATGAAGCTGTTTCAAACACTCAATCTTGAACCAAGAATGTCTTGGTAAATCAAATAGCAGAGATACTTTATTTGTACTGAAGTGAATAAAGTTGTGATGTACTGCGAACAAACTGACAGTCATTCCCATCATCTCCTGGAATTGCCTTGATTTCTCAGCATACAACTCTGGGGCAGAAGGTATTTAGCATGTTAAAGTTGAGTGTTAGTTGTGTTTTTAACTTTAAAAAATGTTTGAGGAAGAACTGATGGGTGTATTCTGGTATGAGGGAATGACAAGCAGCAGCCAAGGAACACAGAGGTCTTTTGGCTTTGGTGCCTGGCTCGCTGGTGTAATTGCATATCAAGGTTCTCCAGGAGATGTGGGATTGGCCTTTGGGACAGATGCCGCTCATCTATAGGAAAGCACACTTGCCTATTGCAGCACTGGAAATGAGGCATGCTAGCTTGTTTTTTTTCAGAGATGGTGAGGCTGAGGGAAATGATGAGGCTTCCCAAAATATTGGGTGAAGTTGAAGTCAACAGGTAGTCTGGCACTTTGGCACCCAGGGCCTCCAGGGATTGTGATTCAGTCCCTGCTGCAAGCTGATGCCTGTGGGGTCATGGTCAGGACATTGACATTTCCTGCTCTTGTCAGTCTGGCTGATAGAGGCAGGAGCAGCTGTGGTGCCATACCCCACCAGTGCTGGTGGGATGGCTAGGAAAGAGCCCTGGTGGTAAGCAGTACCCAGGCTTGGTCCTCTTCTGCCTCACTTAACCCAGCTCTTCCACCTTGTTGTATGCTCAACTTGTGGAATGGACTCTGCCTGAAATGCTCTGTAAAGGTCCTATCTGAATTCATATTGATCTTGTTGTCCTAATATGGGCTTATGTCACTGTGTAGAAAGAATAGTGGTTATTAATTGAAAAACGGAAAATGATGTGGTGTTTGCATTTTCAAAGGTGTAGCAAACATGGGTTGTGGTATTATGAGTATGGCAATGAGTCTTGCAGGTGGTCATTATTGGTGGCAACACTGAATCAGAACTGGCTGGGTTGAGGATCTGTCTCTTCACCATGGCAGGTGTCTTTTGCACTTGCATGATGAGCTAACAGGTTGGGAGTGCTGGATACTGCTGTTGGCCATCTCTTTAGCATCCTCCACTTTGAAACAGCCTCTTTCATTGTTAGGGCACATACTGAGGAAATGAAATAGAAGTGAATATATCTCATATAGCTGTATGCTCACCCTCCTGTTGCTGTGACAGGAATTTGGATGCATGTTTGAAATCTACATTGACGTGATCCCCCAGAGTTTGGGGCCACAGAGATTGCCTTCTGTTGTGCCAGGCTGTGAGGTTTGAGATCAGCATTGCTGGAAGCCATGGAAAGTATTGTACTTGATATAAGGTGAGACAAATACCGGGGGTTATATATCAGGTCCAACCGAATAAGGACTCCAGCTAATTTCTGCTGAAGATTTTAGAGAGAAATATTTCTCCTTGTGCAAGATGGCTGCTACCTGATGCGCCAGACTTGGGTGTTGTGTCTTTATCCTCTAAAACATGTGACATTTGAAATGCTGCTCTTCTTTGATTACTGATTTGCTAGTGTTTCTTCTGGGAAGAGCAGGTGTGGATGTGCTGCTGCTCTGTCTCAGTATACCATGCTGAGAAGTGAAGGTAGGCAAAGCATAGCCATGTTGGGGGTTAAGGGAGGGGAGGCAAGTGTAGTTCTGTCTGGAGTTCAAGTGACAGCTCAGACCCTGGAGGAAGGTTTCATTTGGGTAGGACAAGCTGGTCTGCCAATTAATGAGTATCTCAAATGCAGTTACACAATGATGTAAGATACAACTCTTCAACCTAGAAATTATATGTATGAAAGCGCAGGCATATGCACGAACAAAAAAAATGCTTCCGGGGGAAATAAATATTTTTTAACTGTTGTGTATCACTGCAAAAGACAGGTAAGTGTCTGGTCTTTTTGATTTTTATAAAAGAAAAAAGACCTTAAGTCCTCTGATCACAAGTGAAACAAGCCCTCCCGAATTCTTCAGGTCACAGTCTCAGAGGAGGGAGGCCACATTGCTGCTGCCAACAGATTGAGCTTTGCCAGAAGCTGAGCCTGTGGTGGCCCAGTCAGTGGGCTAGTGAAGCAGAATGCTATGCTGCTTGTTACCCAGGCAGCCCACTGATTCCAGCAAACATCCTACTGCGTATGCAATTGCATCTGCTGAATTGTGAATTCAAGGCCTGCAGACGACATTTTTCAATTGGCTTTTTCAAATGCTTTGATCATGGCTGGAGCTTCTCCTGATATTCCTTTGTCACTACTTCTCTGTTGCTATTTCTGAAGGTTTTCAAAACTGAAGGAAAACCTATGGAAGTGTTAATGCCTCATAGACAAATGGAAGATCTCATGGAAGAGAGCAAGAATATATTTTGGATGTTCTTGCAAAGATAGATTTGAAGTGAGAAATACAGTGGCCAGGAGGAACTCTGTATTTTGGAGGAATAAACATCCTTACACTCTCCTTTCCTGCAGTCCAGATCAAAATGTGTAATGGCCTGCAGCAGCATACTGAACATGCAATCAGACATCCTAAAAGCAAACTCGAGCAGTGAGGTGGCAATGCCACCACTCTGTGGGATTTCCTTGTACGTAAAAGCAGAAAGAAGAAAAATCTGTGGAGTGGGTGTGAGCCGCAATATGGCCAACTGTAGGCTTGCTGGGACTCTGTAGTACTTGAAATGTCAAAAGGGGTCTTCATGCTCTTCATGGGGTGGACTAAGCAGGCTGTAAAAAAAGCTCGATGAAAAGATTGCAGCAAAATGAGAATTGGGAGAGAGGATGTGTGCATGCTAAAGAAAATACCCCCCCCCAAGAATGAATAAGAAACTAATCCACACACACTCTGGTTGGAACTGGAGTTTTCTCCCATTTCCCAGACAATGCTGGCATCATGTGGCCACTATATTTAGCTTGCCTTGTACTAAAATATTTCTGAAAAAATCTTTGCTCTTTCTCAGCATCTTTCTGATTGGAATCTCCAAAAAATCAGACAGCACTAAGCACGTAACCAGTCTTAATTGGTGCTTTGGGGTCCTTTACTTTCTGACCGAACATCACTGATTGTATTTTTCAAATGATCAGACGGTCTCTTCTAGTATGCAGAGGAGTTTTTAGCTGTGCTTTACTTTTGAATCTAAACGGGAGGAGGAAATTACTACCTGCATGGCAGGCTGTGGTGGGAATGTTCTCCCACTGTGGGCATGTGTTTGTAAGGAGGGGGAACAATGCTAGGGGACAGTGGGTTGGCAGGGAGGGAAAAGAAGCTCTAAGGCAGCTCTTCCTAGAGAGGAAGTGTGTGGGCTGCAAGAGGAGAGAGAGGTGAAGTTAATTTTGGAAAGACCTGGAGAAGAGATCTTACAGTGGCCAGGAGATATCAACACAAAGAACAGGAGTGGAAACAAGGAGGAAAGCGAGTTGTAGCAGTGCTTTTCATGGGTACCCAGCAAAGCAGCAGCATCCTGTAAAAGATATTAGTAATACAGACTTCAGTGGCTGCTGGGATACAGAGAGGGAAACTGCATATTACATTCTGTATTTAGCTGATTAGTTTAACAAACTGGGCTTCAGAAAAAACGGGACATTTTAAAGCAATACTACTGCTATTCTGGAAGAAAGGAAACCTGGGTGGAGATAGTATCTAATACTAGTTGAAGCCGGATGCTGTTACACAAACCAGATTTAAAGAGTTTTGCAGAAATGCTCCTGAAGCTTAAGTAAATAAAGCCTAGGTAGTGTAGCTTTAATCAATGATGCTAACAGCTTATTAACCTCCATCTGAAATAATCTACCAAGAACAGAATCTGTTCAGGGGAGTTCCCCTTTGAAGTTCTGTACATCTAGATAAAATAGAAAAAAATGGCAAGGAACGTAAAAACAATCAAAAAAGAGGCTATTTCTTCCAGCTATGTTTCAGATTGTCAGAGATGATACAGCATTCTTAAATACTAAGACAGGGCATGTGTATAACTGCACACTTGCACAGAGGAGCTGTGCATACTTGTATACATTTCTGTACATACAAACACTCATGTATATGCCCAGCGCATGCCTTTTGACAAAGACTGTCTATGGTTTTAAGAAATCTCATACAGGTGCAAAAGGGGTCAAAGTATAAAATGTAAAATGAATGACAAAACTGTTAAATCTTCTCCAAGCCTTGTAAAGCCAAATAAGTCTTAGGTCTCTGGATACCTGATAGCAGAAAGTCAATTAGTAGGAAACACATGTCTCATTCTAAAATGTGCAGGGCTACCTGTATAAATGCAGGCATGTGTTTAAGTAAATATTGTTAATAATTATGGCTCTGACTTTATAGCTTTTATGAACTTTTTATTATGTGTTTAGGTGACAGGGAACCTTTAATCCAATTCAGTGTCTTGTTTAGATTGGTTGCTCTTGGCTAAAATGTCTAGCTTGGATCATGTCAAAGGTTTGGCAAGGGATAAAGTACAAAATTCCATAATAGAGATACTTGGGCATCTGCATTGCATAGTAGAAAATAGATATTTAAATGTTTTTGCATCTAGGTGAAAATCCAAAGACGACCACTAAATTTCTTCTCCATTATGACTTAGTTCTCCATTATTACTTAGATTCCAAGTGCAGTTTCCTAGGAAAGCTTTCTATCTCTAAAGCAGAACCAGTAAAATCAGACTGATTGAAGTTAGTACTGCAGACACATGAATGTAGGCCCTTTGTCTATTGTAGAATCTTTCCTACAGATCCTATCCAAAAAGGAGGTACTTGTATTTCTTTGGGTATATATGATTAAATATAGAGTTTAATATATGCACCTCCTGTACGAGGTCTGCCAGACCATTTGTTTGCAAAGACTGCTTTTTTCACACTGGTTCTTAGAGATGCATTGATAAACAAGAAAGGAAAAGTACTGTGTGTGCTGTTTTATACATTTTTGTAGTGTGGTTTCAAGCAGGAGGCTGCCTTCATCATTAAAATTTTTTGGGCTGGATACACACTGAACTTACATTGCCATTACCTAGAGAGTTCACTGCTGGAATAGGACTGGATAAAAGCTATTAAATAGATATTTCTTTTCCTGAATGTTTTGGAAGGGGATGAATAGGTGGAAACAGAAGATGAGAAAGTAGACAAAGTAACCGAGGAGAACAGGTTCTTCAGCTTAACTGAAGTGAGGGAAAAGGTGAGACTTTTGGTAGGTTACTCTTTCTCTAATTGTAGCTCTGCCTTCTTGTTTCTCATGACTGGAAAAATGAGAAGTTGTTTAATACTTGTTTTTAGAGGCTTTTGCATAACTCTGTGGGTGAAGGGTGGGACCTGTCATTAGTCATGATCTTAATTTTGGCCCATGATGGCAGATAATCTTCCTTATGCCTCTGTACCTTTACCAGACCTACAGAGAGCAAGCACTGGCAGATAGAATTGAAATGAATTTTTACAAGGAAAGCAGGGCCACAGAGCAAAATTTACTTTGGATGTTGTAGTTCAACCCAGCAGCTGACAACTAAGCACCAGACATCCACTTGCTCACCCCATCCCTTCTTCCCCCATGGGGTGGGGAAGGAGAATCGACAAAAGGTAAAACTCGTGAGTTGAGGTAAAGACATTCTAATGAGACAACAAAGGAAATACTACTAATAATAGATATGCAAAACAAACTATATACAATACAAAATTTTTCACTGCCCAAGAACAAGCTGCGTAGCCAGTCCTCAAGCAGTGATCACAGAACCAATGGGTTTCCTGGAGCTCACAAATTTTGCAGATTTTGCTGATCTCGTGAATTTCACAGGACTTGTCAAACTCAAGGGAAGATTCAAAGTCCTCAAAGATGATTTCTGCCTCCTGGCCAAGGTCCATTTATAAACTGAGCATGATGTCCATGGCATGGAATATTTCCAATAGTCAGCTTGGGCTAGCTGCCTGGCTGTACTCCCTCACAGTTCCTGCTTGCCTGCTCATTAGCTGAACATGGGAATCTGGGAAAAAGTCCTTATTTCTTAGCAACAACTAAAACCACCAGTGTTATCAACACTTTTCTTCTGCTAAATCCAAAACACAGCAGCTACTGGGGAGAAAGTTAACTCTATCCCAGCCACAACCAGGACAGATATGAAATAAAATGAGCTGGCTGAGTTTTTTGTCCAAGCTGTTACTTCATCCTTTCACTCTCGTTTTTCCGTGAAGTCATTTATAGCAAGTAACAGCTAGTTACAACTAAACATGCCAGCAAGACGTACTTCGTGCTCTCTGGAACATTGTCTATGAATCTGATACATTGTATTTGATATCCCAGTCGTTCCTGCAATGTAAGAGACATTTAAAATGTGAAGCAACTTGCATATGCTGGAAATGGAAGATACTAAAGTGTTCACTGGAGTTGAGCTCGGACCTAAATCTGTTTTCAGTGAACAAAGAAAACATGTTAAACATCTTTTTTTTTTCAGGGTGAGGAAGGAGAAGAGAAGGCCTTCTTGGATAATTCAGATCTTGGTTTCCTACCTAGTTTATTAAAGGTTAAAAGCTTTAGTGTGTGTGTCTCCAAGTATCTTTGGTGACAGAACTCATGCACAGGGAAGTTTCAGACCTGTTTTGGGGGATGAGAAACAGAAGTAGATTACAGACTGAGTAATCGGCTTAAATGCCCCAGGGAAAATTTGTGACTTAACTGGAAATGATGTCAAATTTCCCTGTTAACTAAACTAATCTTTTCTTAAACTTTTAAAGAGGTCAGCAGTCTGGTAATGGTAGGAGAGCGAAGTTGCTCTTCCTACAAACAAAAAGTCAGGACTGGCAAGACTGCATTGCTGCAGTAATTGGCAGGTTTTACTTTTTGAGGAAGAATGGTTAAAGCGCTAGAACTTCAAGACCAAAGTGCTCTTTAAAAATAACTTTACAGCTATTAAATTCAAGCTGAATATCCTTACTTTCCTACAACTCAGTTCTAGGATAGAATCACAGAATCACAGAATGGTAGGGGTTGGAAGGGACCTCTGTGGGTCTAATCCAACCCTCGTGCTGAAGCAGGGTCACCTACAGCAGGCTGTAGAGGACCTTGTCCAGGTGGGTCTTGAATATCTCTAGAGAAGGAGACTCCACAAACTCCCTGGGCAGCCTGTTCCAGTGCTCCGTCACCCTCAGAGGGAAGAAATTTTTCCTTGTGTTCAGATGGAACTTCCTGTGCTTCAGTGTTTGCCCATTGCCCCTTGTCCTGTCACTGGGCACTACTGAAAAGAACTTGGCCCCATCCTCCTGACACCCACTGTTCAGATATTTTATAAGCATTTATTAGGTCCCCTCGCAGCCTTCTCTTCTTCAGGCTCAACAAGCCCAGCTCCCTCAGCCTTTCCTCGTAGGAGAGATGCTCCAGTCCCCTCACCATCCTTGTAGCCCTCCGCTGGACTCTCTCCAGTAGCTCTTCATCTTTCTTGAAGTGGGGAGCCCAGAACTGGACAGAGTACTCCA
>Ga0065711_1009618_pt1 | contig 15670 bp, 6 predicted proteins | sample Hoacrofraction12_FD_59098 | JGI IMG/M metagenome (GOLD analysis project Ga0065711, IMG submission 59098) | Hoatzin crop microbial communities from Cojedes, Venezuela - Epithelial fraction 12 v2 (version 2) | ecosystem: Host-associated > Birds > Digestive system > Esophagus > Crop | place... | reverse complement strand
TTCATCATCTTAACTTTCCTGTGAGCATTAGTGGTATTATATTCTGAATTTTTCATTGGCAAGCTGAGGCACAGTTGCTAAAAATATCTTTCTATTTTGGATGCCAGACTTAGCAGTTTAGATATTTTCTTCAGGGCATGTAGTAGTAATTAAACTTCATATATTCAGAATAAATTTTCACTGTCTTCATATTCAGATGAGTTCATATCTCTTCCGTAAATGATAGCTATAACTTTTGAAATTGGGCAGCCAGAAAATGAAGATCATGCAAAGTGGTGGCCGCTTGGAAAGAGGTGAGATGATGTTCAAGAACATTCCCCAAAAGATGATCCTTCTCCCTTTGCAGTCATCCTGGCTTACTCATTATTTATCTCACAATTACTTTTAAAAAAAAAAAAAAAAGGGAATGCTTGGGTGGTGCTGATGATCTGATACATACCACCAGTTCAACTACAGAACAAGTCCATCACACCTGCTGAAAGAGGTAGGAGTATATGTGAGGAAATAGTGTGCAAACATGTATTTAAGGACAGTATGGTAATACGTGTGCCCTATAATTACTACACACCCAGCTTTAATTCAGGTATTTCCTAAGGTTCAGAGTTTTGCTTTGCAACCATGATGTTTTCATTGTTTGTTTTTTTTTTTCTGCTTTTGCAGTCTTTCTGTGTCTTTTAAATGAAGGACTGAATCTTTGCTCTTTTCCTGCAAAAATTTTGGAATGTGAAATTCTAGATATGTTTGTGGCTCACATTGCTGGTACTGCTTAGAACAACTAAAAAATTTTTTTTTTCCCCTTGGCTTCAATGTGTAGCATCAGAGTAGTTGATTTTTTTAAAAAATGAATTTAATCTTCACAATGCTTTTGTAAAATAGATAAGAGATTATTGTTATGTTTTTACTGATTAACTGAGCCACACAGAAGCTGAGGAATAGAGTTTATAAAGGCCGTACTTTCACTTGTAAGATGCTTTAGAATAGTTGCAGGAAGAGCTGAGGAATCTTCTTCATGAATCTGATATTCAGTCATAAGTTGGAAATCTGCTTTTCCATCTGGCATAGTTTCAGGCTGGAAAAAGAACCTCATTTAGTGATTCACGCACAAAGTAGTTCTTTTCTAAAGTTGTAAAAGTTGTGTCCTTTTCTGCAAAGAATGGCAGAGATCTTGCTTTCAAAATAAAAAGGCAAAGGAAGTTAAAACAAGGAAAATTAAGGTAGCCCATTTGTCCCCCCTTCTCTAGGTACTCTCTTCTGCAGGAGTTCCTTCTTTACTTCTGGTACAAATAGCTTAACTGCTGTCCCGGTTTGTATAAAATGGAGGTGGATATCAGGCTGATAAGGGTATAGAACTTGAGTTTTTCACTGCCTTGAGTAAGTCTCCATGCAACATCGTGTAGAAGCTGAATGTCGTAATCATGCTCTCCAGGTGTGCTCAAAAAAAGTGGTTGTGCAGTGTTGTTTTTTTCAGGGACAAATCCTAGAAATGTGAGTTAGGAGTCCTCTGAGAATGTTCTTGAAATCAGGAATTCTTCTAAATCCCTTATACAGTCCAGAAAGCAAAGTTGGGTGTAGGCATAGGATAGATTTGTCAAGACTAAAGCAGTCTTGGGCTTAGGAAGAGATACCATTTTAGGCATTAGGGTAACGTTAAAATGTTTTTTGTGCTGTGGAGGTGATGAATGTCAGGTAGCCAACAGATCTGCATGTTTTGTTCCCTAAACTCCTTTAATCAATCTCAGTTGTGTTGTAAGCCCTAGCATGCTTCTGGTGGGTAAGAAGCAGTGTAGTCTTGCTGGACCAAAGTTAAAAGCATGCTACTGCAGAAGTGTCCTGTCAAACAAATTGCGTCATGACTGTGCTCTGTCTGTTTTTCCATCAGTAAAGATGCTAGTTTGGACGTGCCTTCTTACCATTTGCTGTTTTGTAGAACTTGGAAGCATCTTATTATTCCTGAAGCTTCTGCTCTCTATTAGATTTGGCAGAAACTGGCCAGTGAGTTCAAACATTATTCAAGTGGAGACAGCATGGTTGTAATGTATCTAAGAAATATATCAGATATGTGATGTTTTTCTGTGAACATCACCTATTTCTTAGCATTTTGTTGGAGAAGAATTGCAATACCTAACCACAGGTCTCACTTATGAGGGCACCATGTGTTATCCGACAGGGCTGGTAAAGCTGGAACCAGGATATGGTTTCATACTGGGATCTCTACAATCAGCAGGCCACAGACTTTGAGCAGTTCTGTTGTGTTGCTTTGACTTCTACACTTCCCACTTACCCCTTTGTATCAATTCACCACAGCCTCTTTTTTGTGCCCTTCACCGTCTTGCCTCTATGTCTTTCTATTCCTGTCTCTGCCTTTCAGTGCTTTTATTCCTTTTTGTACAACAGAGTGTTTCAGTCAGACTGGATTAGCACAAAGAACATGTGGAACAGTTTATTTGCATTTACCATTTTATTTGAGTTACATAGTTGTTTATTAACTGGCACTATTTTTCATTGCAGCAAAACAAGCAATGGAGCAGGGAAAATCTCCAGTTATAATAGACAACACTAATACTCAAGCCTGGGAAATGAAGCCATATGTGGAAGTGGTAGGTCTTGTTGTGTGATCATCTGTTACAACTTTGCAAGCTTACCTTCACATCTGATAAGTTGGTCTCTTTTGTCCAGAAACATTTTCCTTACTGAAGTTTCTAAAGAGAGATTGCTTATTGATATGATCAGTCATTGGTGTGGCAATAGTTCAGACCGATTTAAGGATTGACTTGATCTAATCTGCTTAGGCTGGAATGAAAGCTAAGGCAGGTTGGGGGTAAGTGAAATTCAGCATGCTACCGCCACAGAGTTAACTGCATCTGTTCCTTATACTGATCTATAAACTTTTTGTTACAGTTTATGCAATAATGATACATGTATTTCTTTGCTTGCTGCAGGCTTTAGAAAGGGGATACAGAGTGGAGTTCCATGAGCCAGATACTTGGTGGAAGTTTGATCCTGAAGAATTAGAAAAGTAAGGTTTATGTTACAGAAAACATTGTAGTTGCATATAGAGGTAGACAGACAGATAAATGTGCACACATAAATATATATGAAGTATGTTATATTTTATTCAGTATCTTATTTTTTTTAATACTTAACTACTAGTATAAAATGTATTTTCTTTAAATAGGCATTTTCTGATATACCTTTTAGATGAAAGTGTTACAGATAAATAAACTGACAAATAAATAGAGGTTCTGTCTTCTTGGGCCAAAAAGTTGATATTAAAATTTTGTTGGACATAATTAGAAAAATGATTCACCCCTGTAAGAATTGCTGCTATTATAATGAATAATTATTCTGAGAAATTTGTTGCTACAAAACACTGATGGCAAGAAATAGGTAGAAGACAAAAAGAAGTTATGCATTTTACAAGGAGTGCATCAATAGAAGTGCTTTGTTTAGTCTGCTTTTATAGATGTCTCAGTGTCAAAGAACAACAGTCCAAAACTAATCAGTAAAGGTTAAAAAGAAAACTCATATTTTAGATTATTCTTTTGCAAGATTTTGTGAAATTGTACCCAGTCTTCAGAGGATCTGACTTAGAGTACTGTTGGACATAGGTCATTGGAATTCTGGGTTGTGAGAGTGCCTGGGAAGCTGCGTGTTATTCCTGGTTAATGTCTCTCTTCTCTCAGATGTAGCTGCCTTGGGTATCCATGAGGTATCAAATCAACTTAGGGATATTTCGTTATTTGAAATGTAACATAGTATTTCTGTATGCTTCCAGCTGACTTGGCTTCCAGCTTTGTAAAGTAGCCCCTACAATGCATGAATTATGTGCATATGATACTTACATTACTGACTTGGACTTTATTGTGTTTATAAATCTTTTAAAGTTTTTACCTTTTGGTCCTAAGCTATGACTAACTTATTTTTAGAGATGGAGTCCTCTCTCTGTAGGATGAATTCTAGTAAGTTTTTCTAGTTTTGGGTGCAGCACAGCCAAGTTAGGAAGCTGTCGTAGTGATCAGACGTTTCTAAGATGTTCAGTGTGAGACTTCCATTGCATGAGACAGACTAATTTTCCAGGAAAATTCATGTTTTCACATGGTCTTAACAAGTAACAGGATAAACAAATGTGAAGTGTTGTTACTGTTGAGTTTTATTGTTCAGTCATTAATTGTAAGAGTAAAGTTTGTATGTTTCCCAAAACCAAAGGAAGACCCTTGAACCGTGAAGTGCTGCTACCAGATCTTAGGAGCTTCCTAGGAATGTTTTAGCAGTTTTTTAGCAGTCCAGTTGCTTTAAATATTTGAATAAAGGCCCATTGTCTGGAAACTTATTTTTTGAGAGTTTAGGAAAGGTGGTGATATGAAGTTTCATTTTGTTTTTTAACTGCTTGGGGAGAAGGCTCAGTTCTTAAGGTTGGGTTTTTTCCATATTTGTATGTTCGAGAAATAGGTAATGATAGAGATGTTATTGTAGTTTTGGGATTCCCCTTACTAATTCTGAGCTCAACACTTTGTGCAGTACCTGGGCAAATACTATGCTAATAATAAATTTGGTCATTGTATTAATTGTCTGGAGTCATACATTCTAATTCCCTCCTAAAGAGGATCACTTAAGACTCTTTGTTTCTGGTAGTTGGAATAAAGAGTACACTAGCTCTTACTTCAATTAGCAAAAGACTTTTCTGTATTTTGGATACATGCTCCTTGTTTACTTGTTTTTGGTGGTGCTGTCTAGATTGTTAGCAACTTTTATCAAATAATATAATATGCCGATATTCTAGAAGTCAGGTGGATTTCTAGGTACTATTTTTATAGGGTTGTTTCCGCCACCGCTTAATGTGTTGGAGAAATCTGTGAAAAGGCTCTCTAGGCCAACATGGGGTGAATTCTTCATGTCAGGAACATGACGGATGTTTTAGTGTGAAATAGTTGTCAGTGTCTTCCAGTGTGCCTGTGAGGTAGACATTATCTTTAAACTCACTCATGAGTGATTTTTGCGTTTAGTCCAGTTTTGTGCACATAACTTTTGTGAAAACGTCTTGACTCCACAGATGCCTTGCAGTAGTGGTCAAGACTTTGGGCATAGCATTTAGAACTTTATATAAAAGATTTTGTACTTTGATACTGTTTTTAGGAAATCTTTAAGACTGCAGGTGAGAGAACAAAAGAGTGGCAAAATCACTGGTAGAAGAGAAAGATTGTTTTTTATTGTTTAATCAGTGTTGGATGAAAAAAATTACCCTCTGTCATCTTTGCATGCTTTCTGACTAGCTGGTCAGTTGAGAACTAGAACTTTTTTTGAAAAAGTATACGTTTGCTTGAAGCTTTTGGGGAATAACAGGTATCCTGTGTATAAGCTGTATTTTGGGATGAGTGTTTTTTTTTAAAAAAAGTTACCTGCTGTATAGCTTCACACAGAAGTGAAAGTCAAACATGTTTAAAGTAATCCTTTTTCTTTCAGTGTGATCATAAAACTGCAACTTGGTACTGACTTCATGAAATTTATGCTGATTTTTTTAAGTAGTAATGTCTGTGTAGAATTACTTTGGCAGTATATGGGTATGTAAGATTCTTCTAATGTAGAAGCATTTAATAGTGACAGAACTTTATCAATAGATTCTGTGTTCCTCCAAGTAAAACCGGCTTCCAAATCATAACTGTTAGGAGCTTTTACTGGTACATCTGCGTTGGTTAAGAATAGATAGCTTTATGCATGTTCAGCATAGCCCAGCTGCCAAAGGATGAGTGAAGACATGCCTGAAGAGGAGATCCCAGTATTAAATAACACTATATAGTAGATTTGTTTCCTTTTTAAAATTAATTTCTATGCTTGATGCAATTTTGCTTTTGGTAATTTTATTACCCTGCCTTATTCTTTAAGGAAAAGTACTTGCTCATTTGTGAAGTGATTATACACAAGTCCATTCAATTGTGGATGAGTGTGCACTTTATGCCTAGAGCCCTTTAGCTGTACTCTTTTTTTTCTAGGAGTACGAAGGTATGGAAAATACTGAATAACTGTGCTGCCACCATTTGGCATAAAAGGACTTAGACTTCCTCTTTTCAGTTTTCTTCTGGCATGAGAGTCAAGTGCTTTGTAGAATCCTCATATTTCTAGGGGATTGACTTTTTTCTCTACCATTAACCTTGTTCATATTCGTGAATAAAATCAGAACTGTTAAGACTTGTTAGCTGGTAAGTTCAGTATGCTGCTACTCCTTGACTTCTTGAGCACAATGTGGAAATTAGTAGAATTTAAACAATGAACCACTTGTGACAACCACTCTAGCTTCTGATGTCTCAGGGAAGAGTGTCTATGAGAGAAATACTCTATTTAAGCCTATTCTTCCCAGAAAGCAAGCTGGTAAAATACACCTTAAGGAGCCAGCATAATTCTGAATACTTCTGAGATCACAAGTGCTTCTTCCTTCCATTCTGAATGTGAAACTGGTGTGCAACCTGATGTATGCTTTGAAACCTCATCAACTTGATATGTACTCCTTTGCTGTAACAATATGCACAAACTCTGGGGGGGGAGTGAATCAGTCTTTTAAAATATTTCTGTATAGAGTATCCTCTTTCCAGTGTAGCCTGTTTGTTCCCAGTATTGATTTATCTTCTATAGAACTGAGCAAGTTGGTAAGGAGGCCCGTGCCTCTTCTGTCCCTGGCAGAAAGCACAAAGATGCAGACATATATTCCCTTTTGGTATGACTTGGAAATATTTCAGCTTAGACAAGGTTTCATGGTGATAAGAGTATATTGGGTTATGATAAGTGCTTGTCTAAACTATCGATTATTTTTGTTTGTGGTTTATATCTGTTATTTTAGATTCTATTCTGTTACAGTGCTGACAATTCTCTGACATTGTTTGTGCATGAGCCTCGTGTTTTTCTGTTTGGCAGAGACCAAAATTTTCTGCTAACATGGATTTTAAGATCCTGTTCCATAGATACTAAGGAGATAGATACATTCTCAGGTTCTTGATAGGCTGAGTTCTCACTGAATGTAGCTGTTCACTAAACACTGCAAGAATAGGACAACACTTTTGGCCTCTCTTTCCTTGTATGCGTTTTTAAATTTCTACAGCACGTATCAGTAAGAGCTAGTAGATAAAGGTATCATCAGCATGCTGTCCAGGTTCAAAATGACAGTTGTTCCTTATTTTATATAGAGACTTATTGAAAAGAAAATATTGTGTCACTAAGTCTGGAAAACATGCAGTTTAATTTTTTTATGCTAGTTTGAACATTGCTTTCGTAAGTAGTAGTCTATAATATTATGCATCCCTCTACTCATTAGCTAGTAGATCATGTAAAATCTGATGAGTAAATAGAAAGCAAAGTACTAGGATTACTTAGGTACATAGTCCTGGTGAATAACATGACATTTCTGTATGAAAAAGAATGACTGTATTGCTTTCTGTTATTTAATATAAGCAGTGGTGCATTGTTAAAATAAACCTTAATAGAAGATGAATACTGAGAGAATGAGAATACAGTGTAATAAAAGTGAAATTTCAAATATGAAAAGCAAGAATAAAAATTGTTAGAGGGTTTTTTTCTTGAAGACTGTAAACATATAAACATACCAGACAATTTATTTAAATTTTTATTTTTGTAGGAGGAATAAACATGGGGTCACTCGTGAGAAGATTGCTCAGATGTTGGAACGATACGAATATCAAATATCCATACCTATTGTCATGAATTCAGTGGTACCTCCCCACAAAAACACTCAAAGGCCACCTCTGCATCGAAGACATAGGTGGGGAGGCAATACAGACTCGTGGAATTCTTTCAGTATTTCCAGTAGCCGATAACACAGTTGCAGTCAGTTAATAAAAATCTGTTGCTTGCTCTTCTAAAACACATCATCACCTCCAATAACGTAGTGGATCTTCTGTGTTTTAAATAGGCCTATTTCAAGAACATTTTCTTCTGGAGGTTGCTCCCTTAACAGATTTGCATGTAAATAAAATTGTACATTACATGTTTTTAAAATCTATATTTATTATAGTTGTAATAACTGAATTTAGTTAAATATTTAATATAGTATGACGTATAGCAGAGTCTTCCTTCGTAAACTGAAGACAATGATGTTGTCATACGTCAGGTAACTGTTGAGCAGTTTTTTTAGAGTAGGTCATATTAGATATCTTTTAAAAGAGAATTAAAGGCCCAGAAGAGGTTATTAATGTAATAACCAATTTTAATGATTGCCATTTAGTCTCCTTATCTCTTATGAGATTTTTTTTTTTGAAAACAGTTGTGTCCTGGATTGTCCTTTTGTTCCATTTGGCATGTATTGCCAATTGGCAAAATTTTGGCATGTATTTTCTGTTTCTAGTTGTGTGTTTCAGTGGTTTTTTTTTTCTCTCAGAAGCTCATCTGGCAGCTGAAGCAATGTTCTGCCAAAACACTATTCACCAGCCTTAAACTGTGTGACTTGAATTATTTATTTGTTTGTTCTCAGTGGTGGTATATGAACTATGATGGTGGCTGAACACCATCAGCTTTTTTGTGCTGACTAAAAAACCTAAATTTTCTCACTAAACCCCCAAAATTTCACAGCTATGTCTAAGTCAATTTCTTCCACTTTGATAATACTGAAGTATTAAGGCATTAGGCGGTCAAGTCCCAGTCCACAGCTGGGATGCATCAATTCAATAGAAATAGTGGATATAACTCTGTAAAACCATGTTGCATTCCTAATTTTGGCACAGCCGATGTAATCTGTTTAGCACATAACAAAGAATGAGCCAGCATGGAGATTGACTAAAAAAATTATGAATGTGCAAGTTTTCGCTTTGCTTGCTTTCTAACAGCTTCCTGTATTAATAAAACATATTTGTCTTCAGTGTTGTTTTAGTAGTTCAGTGCAACAGTTTTTATTATTTTCAAGCCTTTATGTTTTATACAAATTAACATTATTACTCACTTGCTAGCTGAAACAACCTGTCTTCAAGTCTAACTACATTTGACTTCCTTAAACACTGAATGAGTGAATCTTGAGTAGGAAGTTTTCTGAAGAACAGGAGTACGTAGCTAAAAGAATTTTCATGGTTTTCTATTACTAATTTGGTGTAATAGCCATCAGAATTTTGAAAATTCCAAAGCCAGCATAATTTTTTTTTTTTTTACTTGTAGGCGATTTTTGAATAGACCCTAGAAATTACTGCAGCTTTAAAGTCTGAATACCATGAAAGTTTAAAATCCGGGTATATAGTGAAGTATTTTTTTGTGGTTTTCTATGCCTGTTGTGCAAATCTAAATTTATACAATTTAATGTATATCTGGAATAACATTTTAATATGAGATCCTATTAGTTATAAAAGTCAAAGTGTGCAGTTTCACATTTTATTAATCAATTATTTGAAAAATAATTGAAAATGTTTCAGTAGCACATGGATTGTTAATATATTGAATTATGTGTATATATAAAAAAAAGAAGCCTTCCCAACTATATTAATTATCTTCGTTGTCTATTATTCTTACAAATTATGTTACTGTATTTTGGTTTTCATGTTTATCTTTTCCATGTCTCAAAAGAAGCATGGAAATCACTGTAAATGGTCAGTAATACTTTAATTAGCCCGAAGTTTTTATATTTAAAAATGAAAGCATATTTCAAGTAGGAGGAAGATAAAAAGGTTTTAGAAAGACTCATTTTATTTACTCTATATTACTTTAAACCCTAATAAAGTGATACAATTTATTGAGGCTTTATGTAATATTCACACAGTGTGCTAAGGTATGACAAAAAAGAGCTGATTATAGAAAATTGATGTTATGATATATTTTGGTACATTCTGTCTTCAATTTTTAAAGCAAATGTATTTTTTTAGCAATATTTAGTTTATATTTAAGTTATCTTTAAATGAAATTTGTATTTAAATAGATGTGAATTCATCCTGTTTTAAAGTGGTGCAGCATTTTTGGGTGTTATCTTTTTAATAAATTATTGGTGGATGGGATGAGTATTTTTGATATGCAAAGCATCTTGATCAGTAGTAGGCTTGCAGTTTGCAAAAAACACATAACAAGAAAGGAACGCTTTGCAACTTGGCATTGTCAGACATTTCCTGTAAACTGCTTAATCTGTAAAGCTGTATTCCAAGGTAAGTACAATGACATGGTAGGTGAAAACACAATGGAATTACTGTCTGTGTAACACATTTTTGATTTCATGGTATATTTCGTGAGGATATGATAGCCAAGGTTATACGTATATCTCAGACAGAGATTACTTTTGCACTACAGTATTTATATGTAACAATATTAAAAAGATGATGTGAAACACACATTCCAGGTACTGAACTTCTCACACTCCCTCACAAACAAGGAAAATTACTTTTGTCAAAAAGTGTGTACCAGAAATGTGAGAACTCACTGTGCAGTTAGACTGGGGATCTAAAAATTTTTTACTGTCTGGCATAGTTTTTATGCAATACACCTGTTGATGATAATCATGTGCCTAGAATGAAGGTTTTCTGTTGTTATAGATTTGTAGTGAATTGCTAGTTCATCATATTTCATGAAATAATAGTGTCAGAATTCTTTTTTAATGTAACTAATGGATAGAACCTTAATGGTACGAATGCAGATTGTATCTGTTGTGTACTTCAAACTAGTGGGATGTTTGGTAAGTAAATGTAAACAGAATAGTTAAGACACTCAGCTGTAGGTTGAACATCATCCTACTCTTCTAAGCATGAAATCTAAATGAGAATTAATTTGCAGAACATACATAAATTGGTTCATATAGCTGACCAGTTAGCATCAGCTATATAGGATTACGTGTTCTATAGAAAAAAAGAGTTCTAGTTTTACTGCTTCATATAAACTGCTGTTTCTTGTTTGATTAGTTTACTTCCTGAATTATCAGAAGTTTTCATCAGCCTTGTCTTTGACAGATGATTTAATGTTCTTATTTTTCTTTTGTTTGGAGAAGAAGAAAAAAAACAACAGAAATGAACAAAATAAAAAAACAAAACCAACAAAACCAGAAAAAACCCACCCCAGAACCCATAAACCCAAACCCTGGAAGACCTATGGGCTGGTTTTGGCTGGGATAGAGTTAATTTTCTTCATAGTAGCTGGTATGGGGCTATGTTTTGGATTTGTGCTGAAAACAGTGCTGATAACACAGGGATGTTTTAGTTACTGCTGAGAAATTCTCACACAGAGTCAAGGCCTTTTCTGCTCCTCACACCACCGCACCAGCAAGTGGGCTGGGGGTGCCCAAGGAGCTGGGAGAGGACACAGCCTGTCAGAGGACAGCTGACCCCACCAGACCAAAGGGATATTCCGTGCCGTGTGACATCGTGTGCAGCATGTAAAGCTGGGGAAAGAAGGAGGAAGGGGGGTACATTTGGAGTGATGGCGTTTGTCTTCCCAAGTAACTGGTACGCGTGATGGAGCCCTGCTTTCCTGGGGATGGCTGAACACCTGCCTGCCGACGGGAAGTGGTGAACGAATTCCTCGTTTTGCTTTGCTTGTGTGCACAGCTTTTGCTTTACCTATTAAACTGCCTTTATCTCAACGCATGAGTTTTCTCACTTTGACCCTTCCAATCCTCTCCCCTATCCCACCGGGGGGGAGTGAGTGAGCAGCTCTCTGGTGCTTAGTTGCTGGCTGGGGTTAAACAACAACCTAATGTAACACTTATTTTTTAACATGATGTTAAATGATCTCCTGTGAGGATTTCTGTCTTCTGTTCATGTAGTCATGTCCTCTTTAGGTTTGTTGTAATCTAGTTTGTCATGCTGCATAATTTTTTTAAGCTTTTTGTCTTTAAGAAGAAAGCCAACATTTTGTCATCTGTCTCTTAAAACCTTTGCAGAGGTGGTAGTTTTTCTTTTTTGTCTCTGCTAATAGATAACTGAAAGCCAGGCTTTGTCTAGCTGAGATGGGACTCATAACATTTATATTTGATTTGTTTGTGTCTGTCTTTCCTGATGTAATTTAGACTGTTGATATTTTCTTCTTTGAGCTGACCAGTAGGGTTCATTTTCAGTGAATTAGAAAGAAAATTATTTTTCTGTGTTCACATTCATGTGTGATACCTGTAGTTTGAACTGCCGCTTGCTCCTAGCAATCGAGTTTTCTGGAAGAAGTGTTTCCCCTCTGTGCTGGTACGTAATGGAGATGAGGTTGCCGGGCGCATGTTGAGAATTGAGGGTTTTCCATACAAAAGAACAGAGATGTGTATTACAATTCCCAGTAAAGAGCAATAAGAAGACATGCTGTTGAAATGCAGTTCGTAGATTTGAAAGTAAGTACTCGATTTAAGAGTGAGCAGATGTTTCATATAGGTCAGGTGTGGAAATATTTCACTTCAGTGTTTCTACTGCAACACTTTCTCTTTGCAGTGTTTTATGTTCTTATCCTTTTGAAATAAAAGCACAAGTGGAGATTAAAGCTCTTTAGTAGTAATTTCCTGGGTGAGAATCTACTTGTACATCAGTTAATTTTGGGTTAGTGTTTTGGGTTTTTTTTTTCTTTTACAGCCTAATTGGTTGAAATTAGCTGTAAATCAGCTTATTTTGAGTTCACGGAAAAATATGTGAAAGCATAGCTGGTCTTTTAAGTATTTAGAAGATAAAGTCGTAAGTAACAGGATTTGTCAAGGTCAGATCATCTCAAATTTGTCTAATTTATTTCTGCAGTAATGGAGAAGCAGCAAGTTGTGGTTTTAGCTTGAGTTAGACTCTCATTGTCATTCTAGATCAAGAATAATAAAAGCGTTGAAGTGTTGCGTCTGGTATGGGTCTTTGCAGTGTCCTTTGAGCTGAGAAGGCTCCTCTTCATTTCTCAGTTAGGCAGGCAGCCCTCGACCCTTTCGTGTGTGCCTTACTGATGCATAGTGCTGTTGTAACAATACCACATAGCGCCAAGTCAGAACATACTGTATCCATGAAGTATTTTTTTTTCAGTTGCAGTCTTTTTAGCGATATTAAAGATTTTTCTTTTTTGAGCTGTTAATTGAATTCAGCTTTTCTTTTGTGGTCCCTCAAACTGATTTCAGAGTAACTGCTTTGATTATGTGGATCATTCTGCTTGTCCTTTTAAAATATTTTCCTGGTACTAACTTTGTAAGTATGCTAGTGTCTTATGGAAACATAGTAGAAAAATATTTTGTAAGTAAAACTTTTGGAATGTATGCTTGCATGTTCTCTAACTCCACTGGTTTAAGAAAGCATGAATTATTTAGTGGGTGATGTTTAATCTCTTCTTAAACTGCTAACAGACTAAGAAGTGCTGCTTTAGCTGACAGAATAAACATTTGCTTATTTCTAAGGGGTTTATTGCAGCATTTACACATCAGTCTTCATCACGGGCCAGTAATGCTCTTTGGCTGTTATTTTATTTGTGATACTTCTAAAATTTTTTTTTTCTTTATTCATCACCCATAGATTTTGGCGACCTATACTACAGGTTATAATAGCCTATAAGAAGTTACTGAACAGTTTATCCCACATGTTGCTCTTCACCATGGAGAGTTTCTGAAGGCTCATGAACCTGACTTGAGTAGATTGACTGTATTATTTTTCCCCCATTTAGCATTTGTCCTGATAACTTCCCTGTAATGCTTGTAAGGTAAATACACTGCTTTGCGAGGATCTTGACAACAAAAGTACAGACATCAGATCTTTTACCTGAAGCAAGACAGGTATACTTATTTGAGCTTCATTTTTAGCTCTTTGCAGCTGTTTGGTACACATGCTAAGTATTCAATGAAGTATACCTGATAAAAACTATTTTCACTTTATGAAAACTGCAGTTAGAAAACTGTACTTAATGGCTGGGCAGCAAAATTGCATTATAGATAGGAGCAGAGATGGAATTCTGTGTGTGTGTACATAGAAGGCACAGTTAGAGTGTTTCTTTCGGTGTCTGTTTTGTTCCAGCAGTCTAGACTGAGTTCTTGTTTCTAATAATGAGTACTTAGATTATGTCCATAATGCTGCCCTTTTTGGTCCTTGGTCTAGAGGAGAGGTTTTATTGTGAGTAAAGACAGCTAACAATTGTTGAACTTCCTACTGGCTCTGTAGGGAATTGAGCTGAAAAGAGAGAAAATGAGTGTGTCTTTTGCCTGGTTAGTTTGTGGTGCCTTTGTTGAGAATGTCAAGCTTTGAGCTCACTGGTACAAGTAAGGTGTGACATACTGGAGTGAGCTGAGCAGAGTGGTCAGAGCCTGGAGCACATGATATACAAAGAGAAGCTGGGAGAAACGGATTGTTCAGCCTGGAGAAGAGAAGGCTATGGCTAAGACAACTTAATGCTGTCTTCAGATACTCAATGGGAAAGTATAAAGGTGGAGCCAGGCTCCTCTTAGGTGAGAAGCAATGGGTAGAGGTCACAACATGGGGAATTCCAGTTAGATACTGGGTTGTATAATCTCCATCATTGGAGTATTCAGAACTTGTCTGGGCAAGGCACTGAGCAACAAGATCTGGGCTGGTATTGTTTTGAGCAGAGGTTGGGCTGTATGATCTCCAGAGGCCCTTTCTGGCATACGTTATTCTATTCTAACGGGTACAGTGAGAGCAGTGTCCAGAACATCAGAAGAGTTAGCTCTTGCATATCAGAGAAGACTAACAGAATTGCTGCCTGGTTTCAGGCTGTCGGATGTAGGCTTAATTGATACAGCAGTCCATGATTCCCTTCTGATTCTCAGATGGGCACCAAGTTTCTTGCTTTAACTGTAGCAGCAAAACTGGCTGTAATGTTTATTCCAGTTATTTTGCTTTATAGCTGTATTGGCAGAGTTTTTCCTCCCTCAGGCAGTGTCCATGACCATGTTAGTTGTACTGTTTTTCCAGACTTAAACACTAATATATGTCAGTATTTTCTATCTAAAGTAGTTTTTTATTTTCTGTCCAAAGACAGACTTCTATTGACACTTACTACATTGCAGAATGGGAAGCCAGTTTTCTGCATCTGTTCATCCACGATGCTCTAGGAACAATACAGGGCTGTTTTGTAAAAGGTAATAATCTGTAAGGGTAATTCATCACGCCTTTTGTGTATCTCTAGTCCTTCTGGTGAAAGATGTTTAAAAGGGAAATGAGTTAATACTAGAGAGTAGTGTGCAGAAATAGTAAGTAAAGTTGGATGCCAGTATAACGAAGTACTGAGATTTGTTGAAAAAGGTGTAATATCTTCCAGAGAATGCACGTTATAATTCAATGCTGAGTAGCTCTCAGTATTTCATACAGCATTTGAGATCCATAGAATGAGCCCAGTGCCTGGAGCAGATGTTCTGAATGGCAACATTGTCTACAGTTACAGGTATTTGAATTTTATGTTACTATAATCTAGGTTAAAGGCAGGTTACTTAATATTTACTGATACTGTTTTCCTCTTGTAACTTTCCCTCCCCCTTTTCTCTTACTTTTGAACTGCGTCTGTCTCATCTGATTTGAGTCCTGTGTGTTCAGTTACTACAGTTGTCTTCATAACTCTGGATCCCTCTCCCCCTCCTGTTTCTTCCCTGAACTATAAACTTGTGTGGAGAGCTACACCTTATTCTATTTTTTTTAATGCCTTGGTTCAAACAGATGCTGATTTAAAAACCGAGTATATATATATATATATATATATTCCCTCTCCCTCCAGGTTGTCCTTTTGAGTTTTTTTTCTTGTTCTGCTGAAAGTAATATTTTCT
>Ga0065711_1042070_pt1 | contig 15671 bp, 8 predicted proteins | sample Hoacrofraction12_FD_59098 | JGI IMG/M metagenome (GOLD analysis project Ga0065711, IMG submission 59098) | Hoatzin crop microbial communities from Cojedes, Venezuela - Epithelial fraction 12 v2 (version 2) | ecosystem: Host-associated > Birds > Digestive system > Esophagus > Crop | place... | reverse complement strand
ATCACCTTTCCTGGGATGGAGGTGAGGCTGACCGGCCTGTAGTTCCCTGGGTCCTCCTTCTTGCCCTTTTTGAAGATTGGAGTGACATTGGCCTTTCTCCAGTCCTTGGGCACCTCTCCTGTCCTCCAAGACCTCTCAAAGATGATGGAGAGTGGCTCAGCAATGACATCCGCCAGCTCCCTCAGCACTCGTGGGTGCATTCTGTTGGGGCTCATGGATTTGTGAGCACCCAGATTGCTTAAGCGATCCCTCACATGATCCCATTACACTACAAGCAGTTCAGAAAGTTTACTTCTGTCTCCTACAATCACTCCAGAGTACTCAGGGAAAGTGTCGTTTCATCTCACTGTGTTCAAACATTTTCTGCTCTCCTAGGAACACTAATATATACTGTTCTCAAAGGAAAGGCAGGAGAATGATACTGTGGCCTTGGATTTAGGATGCTTACTTTGTAGGAGTTCTACATTCCTGTACCTTACAAGCACTGCAACATAGCAACATAGAACTGAGCAAAATACAAGTCTTTAAATGAGAAATTGAGAGTATCCCAAACACATAACTATTCAGATATTGGTACCTATTCTGAGATGTGACAAATAGTATACAAAACCACGGCAGGGTTTAGAAGTTTTTCTAATATAATGAATTTTTTTGGAAGTTATTGGCAATTTAGTGGGTGAATACAAGTTCTTGAAGTTTTGTAAGTCTAACAGCTAGTTTCATTTGTTGTCATTGGAAATTGACCCCAAATTGGTCAGACATTGGAACAGGCTGCTCAGGGAGGTGGTGGAGTCCCCATTCCTGGAGGTGTTTAAAAAACGTCTAGATATGACACTTCAGGACATGACTTAGTAGGCATGGTGGTGTTGGGTTGATGGTTGGACTTCATGATCTTAGAGGTCTTTTCCAACCTATGATTCTGTGATCCTATGATTCAAAAGTGATTAGTTTCATGACAGCTGCACTGAGTGTTGTGTTTGGCTCATACCAGTTTGGCTTCAGTTTTCGATGAAATATGCCTATCCTTGACTTGCTTTTGGAGTCATCACTTAACTGGACAGAGATGATGAAGTCCTGGTTTTTGGATCTTTGTGCTGTATTTAACTTAATTTACATTTGCCTTATGTGCTGAAATTACTGAAACTGACATAGTTGAATATTAGATTTGCTAATTGATGGAATAAATGAACAAAAGCAGCTAGAAAAACATACTGAAAAAGTTATTGTTCAGATGTAAATTGAATTCCTTGGTAATATTCAGCATGACAAAGTTTTAGTGCATTCAGCCATATTTATATGAAACATTCAGCACAACAGAGACCCTGCAGGTTTAAGAAAATTATTTGTCTCCATAGATTAATATTTATCAGAAAGCTGGTGATACCAACCTTAGTCCCAAGAGGCAGCACCTCTTTAAGTAGTTCAATATTCTAAGCTGTGACCAAAAATATTATGCATTGCCAATAAGCTTGACTATTGACTTGAGTATTCAAATATACAAGAATTAAAATCAGAAGATTAAAACTTCCACTGGAATGGTTGCTTGAATAGGTATTAAGTGTTGCTAATCAATACAATTCAATTGGTTGTGCAAATATGTATGAAATTATCTTGTTATCATTGCAAAACACTTCTCACGGGAAAAAAAATGAAGTAGACATTTATCAAGTCACTCCGATTAAATCCTGGCTCTAGGAAATAGTGCCGTATGATCCGGGTTTCAGTCAATCAGACTGAAATTATATCCATGCTACAACTTTCCAAACAATCATCTGGATGATAATGCAAAGTGTTGCCTGAAGGAAGAAGCAAAAGAACAGAAATATTTGATGACTTGTGGTATTTCCATGGATATTCATGCTCTAATGACAAGAATAGCATATGAAACACTTTTTTTTCTTTAATGCTGCATTGTGAATCAATGTGACTTCACCATCACAATAAAAATATGCATGAAAAAAGATATAGGGCAGATGCTGCTAATTCTTGGAATATTAGGTTGCTCTTTCGGACACCTCTATGTTCAAAAATTTATCCTGTGATAGAGGTCTTAGCTGGCCTTCATCTTGGCACATAACCAGGCCTAGTCTGAGAATCTGAAATCACCTCCTGTTCTTGTTTCTTTTTTTTGTTCAGTAAAGTGAGACCATCCTCTAAGGTGGTAGACTAAACAGATTAACTCTATCTGCAACTGTTTAGAAGTGTCTGAATTCCTGATTTCTGCACTAGGAAGAAAGGTTTGAAACAAAACCTTAAGAAAAATGTTGACTGGCTGATAAATTTCCCCTATTTAAAATATTCTGTAAATATTCAAAGTCACTGGAACCTTTCATTTTAGAAAACAACCACTTGTTGTTCCTTTGATATAAAAGATCAAAAATAATTAGTGTGAATTCTAGAAAGTCTAGAAACCCATTAAAATGTTTCTATTTTCTGTGATCCTTTTGAGATTTTTTTCATTCTCTGAAGTTATCACTGGAAATAACAGTAATTTGTTCAAGACTACATTTTTATAGTTGGCACTACTAGTTTGATTCTAGCTTTTACTGAGAAAATTGAAAGTTACTGCAACATGATATTCAGATAATCTTGTCTTTCACACTAAATTTTATACAAATTCCTTAGAAAAATTCCATAGCTATTTGCTTATTACTATAATATGAAGACCATTAGTAAATTCTCATCTCTTTTCATCAAAATGGTTCAATGGGCAACAAGGGAGGTCTACAAAATTAAACGGGCACATACTTTACGCTCACATTCAACTCTGAAAAAAATAAACTTTGCAGAAAAAAATTATTTCTACTTTCATTAATCTGTTCTTTACAGACAATTATTCCTTCTAAATATAAAAGGAATATGCATTATCTAAGTAATGATGAAACAAGCTTTTATTTGTCTGTTCCATATGATAACATTTTAAATTATAGTTCTTCAGTGAAGAGGTAAATATTGTTATCAATGTTTTAGATTACACAGACACAAAGAGGAGCTCCGAACTGGAATATGGGCCTTGTATCTCAGCACCATGTGACCACTCATAATTTGCGAGTGATAATGCTTTAAAGAAGAAATCACTAAAGGAAAGCCAGTGTCACAAAGGCGTGTTATTAAGAGCCTGAGTCTAAGACACTGACATTATTAATTTTCAATTTATACTTCTGACTCTTTTAAAAAACAAAAACAAGGCAAAGAATCTTTGGAAGTCAATAGGGCTTTGTACCTAATTTCCTGATAAACATTTCAGCTATTGTAACACAGGGATGGATCTGTGGCAGAAATAAACATTTAATCAGAGAACGGTTTTGAAAACGTTGTGCAAAGATAATTAGATTTGTCTAATGATTATCTTTATTCAGTCGGTAACCCTCATAATTAGGTAATTGATAAGCACTATTGTATTGCTTCAGAGAAGTATCTTGAAAAAGCAGATATGTAAAGAATATTCTTATTTTTCTCTTTCCTCTCAAGCAAGATGTTACTGATGATCTTGCTAGTCACTAGCTCAGACAAAGAAAGCCAGCATACAGTAGAACTGAGTATTTTTAGAGCATGAAGAAACACACTGTATTCACTGTACTCATACATCTTTGTGGCTTGTATTCAAACATGTAGGGGAAGCTCAGGGGAGAGAAATGGGCAAAACACAGATTTCTCAATACTGAATGATTCAAAAGTCTTTGCAGAGTGATCCAATATCTCTAGCTGTTACAGTAAGAAATATGTACTGGGGGTAAGGTTGGAGACAGCTCAATACAGATATGTCCTACTAAAATAGAAAGTGCCCTTAAAACAAAACTGCTATGCAAATGTGCTCTCAGTATAAATTATTCTATTAAAACTACTTTTTTCAAGCAGTTCAAATAGTTTTGTGACATCCTAAGCAGGTTTTTTATTAAAAATTAAATATCTTCAGTCTGATATTTAAAACAAATCGTTCTATTTAAATGAATGTGCAAAAGGCATGAAAGTATCAGAACTGAAATGTTTCAAGCCGTACCAGTTATGTTTTGGGTGGACAGAAGAACGAAAATCTATTTGTCTCTACTGAGGTACTATTAATTTGAATAGTGTTTTCTTTTGCCTAATGTCCTATCACTAACTGTATTTTTTCTTCCATGTGATAATTTTATATAACCAGAAAAGAGATAACTTTAGTGCTCTTTACTCATAAGTGTATTCTAATCCACCGAGCACTTTTATATGTAGACAAAAATATCACCTGAGACAACGTTTAGAAACCTTACTAAAAAAACCCCAAAACTTCAGAAATTGGAAGTAGGTACATTTTCATATAGCCGCTGTTTTTATTTCAAATACTTTTCTCAACGTGACTATTATGTCTAAGGCCCCTGTGATTTTCAGGCCCTTAGCTAAAGTGGACATCCAAATCAATTTGTATACTACACTGGCCTTAAATGGAAAACTATTTCTAGCAAGTGTTATGAAAAACATAGAGGTTTAGTGGAAAGAGTGACAGTGAGAGTGCTTGCTGATAAATTATAGGAATTGGAATAATATCATTTGAGAATTATCTATATGGAAAGAAATATATAGTTTCCTACACAATGATTTAATCTTTTTTGATGTAGGAATAATTACTTTTGTTTGATATTTGCATAACTGTATAATTAATTGCTGTAGATAGGAAGTGTGATCATCTAGTATGGGTGCTGAGAGATGTACAATGCTTGACTTCATGCCCACTGACCAACCAGTGGTTATTAATGGTGATTACATGGTACTTGTGACATACAAGAGCTCTGAAGGATGGACACCTATGGAAATTGCATTGGAAGTTAATAGTAAAGGCGGCTGAACCGATGCCTTCAATGGAGCAGTATTTGTTCTCCTAACTTGCCTTCAAAATCTCATTTTTATATGACTTCCAAGCTTTGATACTAATTAGGTAAAGATAATTTGTCAGTCTGCAAAGAATTCATGATGTTTAGCAAGCTTTAATACACTGAATTCACAGAAGAGAATATTTGAAGTAATATTTTCCTGTACATCGGAAGGAAATTACAACTGATGTGACAAGATAAGACAGGACAGAACAGTCAGAATACAGTTAGTTCCAAATCCCATTGACATCTGTAAGAACACAAGACAAATGTGAGAGATTCTGGAATATTTTTTGACAAAATATTTTTTTGTTGTTAAATAGTTATTTTGATAGCCATACTTTCCTCACAGACAGTCCTTGTACCTTCCATTTTGTGGTTTATAGATGTCATGAAGAACAAATCTTCTCAAAGTCTGTAGTCTTATAACTGCCCTGCAATCTCTCTATAGCAGGATTTATGTAATTAGTGTTGCATAATGATAATTATAATCAGTGGGGAAAGAAAATGAAACATGACTATTTCTTTTGATGAAAGATTGAAAAACAGACAATTTCAAGTACAGGAAAACCCATCTTTACTAAGTCATAAGTTTCTTTGTATAAGTCTCTCTCCAGCCCCCGACCCCACCAGGGGTCTTTTTCTGTTGTGCTTTTGTCAGCAAAACTCTGAGTGTTGTGAAATGGGGATTTGCCTTCAAAGAGAGGAGGGAATGGTGAAGAAACTGGTACAGCTGCAATTTCTACTTTTTAGTTTCACCAAGAATGTTTGTTTAATTAGTTCACACCATTCTCTTCTCAAATATGGAAATGAACTTTTGAACTTTTTGCTCTGTGTTCTTTTCCTTGCTGGAGATTGATTAAATTAGCAATAGCTGTAGGTTTCACAATTTATAAAACTCAAGACACTTCAGAATTTCTTTTAGTCCTAGGAAAATGAGTTTATTTATTTCCAGACTTCCTTCAGAACTTGTACTGCTGAAACTAATCCTTTGACACCTCTAAACCCCAAAACACAATTAATCTCATATTTTTAAGTACCACTACCACTGCCACTGCATTCAGTAGTTCAGGTAGCTTGCTCTCTGTTTTTGTCAAGAAAATTTTCTTTGGGTTGCAGGTATTTGCAGAACACCATTTTGTATATTTCTAAACAAAAAAAATAATAGTTATTCAAAATGCTTTGTAAAAATGAACTAACTAATACAGTTCTTTAACTTTTGGATTACAGCAGAATAAATGTGAGATGCAACAGTCAGATGTTTGTTTCAAATGTGGTCAGCAGAGCCCTCCAGTCTCTATTATTGTGAAATTCCATTCTATGCTGTCAGAACTTGGTCTTCTACATGTACATGAATATTTTAGAAATAGCAGAAGGTTCTAAAACTTTCCAACACAACCGAGTAAGTGGAATACATCTTTCCTTCCATAACACTGTCCCATTGATCACACCTTTATTTTTATTCTGCAGACCTCAAGATTTTTCTTTTATCTTGCTAACTTAAACTTGGCATCCAGGAAATTAGATAAAGAGAAAGAAGATATTACTTTTATGCAATGATAGCATTCCTCTTTTTTTCATATAGACTATGAAGAAAATAATTAACAACAACATCTGATTTTTTTAAGAAATATTAAAGTAAAAATTACTTCCAACACAAATTAATGACTGTGACTAGCACAGTCGATCAAGATATTCCGGGTTTGTTGCTCAGACATTTGGGTCTACTTGCTGATTTTATATCTATAGTAAATTCAGATGTTATTCAATAGCTTCTATATACCTTAGCCTAGTTGGGACTACTCTCCTGATAATTTCTGCTTGCTAAACATTTATACAGATTCCTTGTTTCTAATATTGTTGAACATATATATTTTATTTATGAAAAACAGTATTTGTGATTTTTTTCCTGCAATACTATATGGTGCAGTAGAATAATTTACTATGTCCTACAACATTTCTAAATTCTAGTAATATTTCCAATGGAAAAAAAAAAAAGAAAATTATGAATGTAGCCCTCAGGAAACAATACAAGTATGGTTAAAAACAGGGCAGTGAGTGCTGAACAGATTAGAGCCAAATTGCTGTAAATAAAAAGAATGGTATTAGTTGCATTCAAACATGTAGAAGTTGAAAGAAGATTAATGCAAGAGGTTTCAGTTCCCAGTCCCAGAATTATCCACAGGCTTGATCATATACTTTATTATGCTGTTTTTACTCATCTGCTGGCTCATCTGCAGGCCATGGTAAAACTCGTGCTGACTTCAAAAGGAGACGATACTGAAGCCTTGAATAATGAATAGCCTGAGGCAAATAGAAGTGTGTATGAGGAAAGGTGTTCTAGTCTGGATGTTGCCAGAAGAGAATGGGGCGAGCAATTGGCCCCCTGAATCTCAGGATTCTTAGAAATAGCCTTTTTTGTCCTTGTTTATCAGTAAAGTTTGAGGCAAATTTTAGGCTGAGACTTGCCTATGAATTCAGTTTCACATATTATTCCCAAGGCATAGCAGAAAAATTGGTCAAAATTTTGTGGGATTCTTCAGTCTTATCAAATGCATGTAAGAATGAAATGGTGTATGATTGTCCAGTTTTTCTAAGATTCTTTTTCTTTAAGGCTAGTCAGCACACTAACATGGCTACTGCTGTGAGGTTTTTGGGCACTAAGTGGACCAGCGATAGACATCTTCCAATCTGCAATCTGATAAAGAACCAAAGCTAGGAATATGTTGTTGTGATCAAGAACACTCAAAAATGAGTTTTAAATTGAGAGAAATTTTAGACTGGAAGTGGCAATTTTCTCTGCCCTTCAGATGCTTTAAAACCCCCTAAAAACAGATGAAAAAGTCATTCGATGATGTTTTAAAATGAAAAATCTGGAGCCTCTATATGGTTATTTTGGCCTCACAAAACTAGTGTTTTCCTGAGTGTAAACTCTTGGAGCATCCAATTATGGATCTAATTTTCCTCACTTCCCCAAAGGAGGAGAGATAGTGTGGACATACATAGAGAGAGAGATGACAGAGACATGGGAACTAATACAAATGCATTTAGTTATACCATACAAAGCTATTTTGATTCCCATTTCTTTCATGGCAGTTGGGATGAAAATGAGTAAAGGTGATGGAAATTCTTGAAAAGTCCTAAAAAATCACGTCCTGCTTAACTCCACTGTACCTTCTTTAATGCAGGCATTATGGATCTGGGCTGTCTATTACCATACACTTAAGTTTTGCAATCTGTTCTCGCAAATCAATTTTACACAGCTTGAGAATATGGGCAAGTTTGTATTCGCGCTATAAAGATGTTTCAGAGGGGAAAAGAAAGAAAACAGTGTTGTAGCTGCAAACAAATCAATCGGACTGTATTAAAGCTGAACTCATGAAGCCAAAGATGAATGTAGAGACAGAAACAGGGACAGAGATTACCATGGGGTCTAGACATATACAGTGATTAATCATCACACACATCTAGAAAAGAAAAGCACAACAAGAAACAGTTTTTTCTTCTTGAGAAAAAGAAGAGACTAGAGAGAAAGAAAATTGTATTATGTTCTCCATGGATGAAGGAAAAGATGAAATGGATATTAACTGTCCCTCACTTGCACCAAACTGAAAAACTGTCCTTCAGCTAGCTTTACTTTTTGTTATTTGAAAGCAATCCTGTAAATTCTTTTTGAATTCAGAACATAAGGAAATCTGCGCTCTTTTAAATATTAATTTCAATTTTAAAATCATATCAAATAATTATACTGGGTTTAATGTAGAAAAAATTCTATTTAATTAAATTCAGCAAATCTGAATACAGGAAAGATCTGCAATACTGGGCTTTTTTTTCTTCTTTCCATAGGTTTTGCAATTACAAGTGTAAAACTTATTTGGATGTAAGTATCGCTGAATGGAGTTCTAATTACTGGGAAAGTAACTCTGGCTACACAGGATAAATTAAAGTGAAAACAGTCTTTTTAGATATTTTCTTTCTGCACACACAGAATACTGAGACAGCACTATGATGCTCAGAAACTAGGTAATGAATTTTCCAGCTTTGGAGACAAATTTCACTTTCATACAGAGGCTGATAAAACAAATGCGTTTGTAGCACCGTATGATAAATAAAACCTATTAGTACAAAAAAATAATTCTGCAGAAATAGCTGTGAGGATTAGGTCGTAGAAGCATCTACGTATCAGCGGGGGGCAATACATCAGATTTATTTACTATTATTTTATCGTTACTAGGTGGGGGGGGAGGGGGAGGAGAGATCTGTCCAATCTTTTATTTCTTAAAATTATTTCTTAATTTCTTATTTTTATAATTTTATTTCTTAGGTTTAGCCACTGTATAAACTTCTCAAATACCCATTTTACTCTGGTTTTGCCACAAGAATTTGTCCAAACTGACAGGTGCCCCCCCACTGCTTTCTTATTCATGGATAGTTGAACATACAATAGTTTGCTCAGTAAGTGCCAACAGCAGCAAGTTTTTGCAGATCTATTCCTATTGCAGATCTATACAGATCTGTTCCTGAAATTGGTTTGTGCCAGTTAGATCCTCTCTGGAAGTGTGCATGACCATCAGGACTGTCTCCAAGCTGACTGCTTAACAAAACTTCCTTCCATCCTACTTTACGTTTCTTTTCAGCCTCGGAGAACTAAAGAAGCAGTCAATGTATTGCTGTAATTCTTGAAAGAGGGAAGGGAAGAAGTATATGCATGGAAGTATGCTGGACTCCCTTTCATGTTTGTATGCATCCAGGAGAGGATTTAATTTCTTTTTAGGTGAGGTCACATTGAGATATATGTAGAGAGTGGGATAGGAATGTTGGGGGTTGTTTTCTTATGAAAAAATTGTAAAAACTTTGTGATTATTTCGACTATTCTTTCTCTTTCTCCCACATTGCTAAAGTAGCTTATGCATGGTTAAAGGAGAACATGATTTAAGACTCATTTTAAAATGTGTCTAGAAATCACATAGTTATTTAAAAAAGTAGCAATGTAAGCCAGGTGGAAAAAAATAGGATGATAGAATGAAATACCTCTGAGGACAGTTTTGTTGTACAACATTTGGCCTTAAATAAATGTATGGGCCTGCTTCTGAAAATATATTACATATGTCAAAGGAACAGTAATTAAACTGCTCCCTCTAAGCCTTTTTGATAGGCCATTTTCAGAATGAATGGTTGAGGCTGAGAAAGGGCACTTGGCATTTAAGAACCCTACCTTTAGGATATTATTCTCCTTGCTTTCTCATACTCACATGATTTTACCTTTTTTCTACCAACTTAGAGTAATGCTAATACCCACTATTTTTGTTACAGAAGACCTGTAAAACAAAAATTATGTGTTGCATAAATGTAATTGTTTTTGTCATTAAAAAAAAGATCAGTTAGGAACATCTTATATCAACCCTGAAGAAAAGAGAAGCGTAATGCGTTTATCATGGTGAAAATAGCAAATTTTGCATTTTGTCATTGATTAATGGAAACTGACATAAGCCAGTCACTTCTACTAAATCACTCAAAATAATTACTACCTGCTTAAAATGGTGTTATGGTGAATAAATAATAAAAAAAACCCCACTATGTCTGACCAAGACCCATAATACATTTTTTCAGCTGAGCAAAACAAAATGAAATGGGATGGATTGAAGTCCTAACTCTTTCTTAAGGAAACTGACAGATTCTAGAAACTTTTTCCTAAAACTCACATATTATCATTTGTACTTTAAAGAATCATTTTGACTAATTATTTTACTGTTTCACATGACCTGTATCTTGGACCCAGATTTCCTACTTTGTATTAATATATACACTTACAATAACATACGTGTATATAAAGAAACAAAAATTAAATTAATATAAACAACTGTCATTTAATGCCAAAATTTCAAGAAAATAGATTGTAATGGAACAAAATAGGTATAATTCTGTGTTATCTCTAAGAATTAGTTGTGAAGTGACAATACCAGGTGACAGAAAATTCTTAGTTTTTTGTGTTCTACTACAGGAATTTATTTCCATTAATTCAGACAATTGTCTTCATATTGAAATGGTTTTACACCTTTACACCATTTCTTTTCTGATTTGTGTATACCGTATGGCAGCTCATTTCCATGGTCCATAAATGTGTATTTTCAGGGTGTCTAAAACTGATATTTATGTGTCAGCTATTTAATGCAATAAGGTATTTTATTTGTTTTTGAAGTTATTCAGGTTTTCAAAATATGATATAACTGTATTGGAAGATCACACAGACGTAAGAATTTTTCCTACTATAAAGGCAGAAAAGTTTCTGTATGTATTTATTAATCTCTGATTTTTAATAGAAGATTCTCAGGGTATTTTTTTTTTCTATATTCTGTAGCAATAGGTATTAGATTTTATATGCTTTACACTGTGACAATAATAGAATGCCAGCACTGTTGCATATATTTTTTAGATAGTCTTTCTGTGGTTGTCGTAGAAATTTTGGAGTTTCTTTGGTTTTACTTTTGCTTTTGGATTATTTGTCTTAAAACTCTGTGAAGCTTGGGAACTATAAACTATAAATACTTCCAATATGTAGTCCTTAGGGATACACTATAATAAAAATTAAAGCCATCTTTTTTTGTCAGTCAGAAACAAAGGATGTCTGAAGAAAATGTAGAACAGAATGACTCTGCAACCACAGGCCTGGCAGAAATAGCCAGAATGAAAATTATTGCAAAAAATGGAACATTTAATGGAACTCACGGGGAGACAATGGAATTACAATACAATGTTTTTGTGTTCTATAAGAATATAAATGTTCTTCTAGTTGAAACAACACTATATAGACCTTTGATTTCTCTTTTGACAAATTGATTCACTCACAATGTTTTAAGAGTAATAAAAGGAACTTATGGGAATCTTTTGATTAATGACAAAAAAAATGTAGTTATAAAGGCAAACAAATATGACAGTTCTTAAGAAATAGGTTATTGTGGCCATGAAAAGGAGTATTTTACATTTTCCCCTTGGAAAAGTATGAATTTCTAAAACCTTATAGTATATGACTGCCACCCACCATCCACCTGCACATTTGCTTTCACAAGAACTCTCAAAAGTTCAGCAAATATATTGCAAAACTGATGTAACGCAGTCTGATCCAGGTAGCTCCTGCGTTTTTGTAAGGGAAGTTAGGAAGAAGTGTGTGAAGAATAAACAATTTCTTCCTCCATTTCTCCTTTTTGCAATCACCCAATGCAATAAGACAAATCACACTAAAGGTTTATTCTCCTTATGGGTACTAATTTTTGGTTATTTTACATGGAAATTATTGGTATATGGAAAACATTATTTTTTTTTTAATTTGGCTCCCCACTATATTTGCTCACATGTGCATAACTTATTAACTAGTTATTGATGTCTGTTGTTATCTTAATATGAGTTAGTTACTAGTTTTTTCACTTATCACTGTGTAAAGTATGTACTATTTAACACCAGCTTCTTTTAAAAAATGAAAAAAATTGGAAAAAAATGCATTAGTTAACTTAGATCTCTCTCTGTGGGAAAGTCTCTTTCTTTTGTGGTGTTCACTTGCAATCTAGTTAAATATGCTTAATTTTAGGCAAATGCTTAAATCTTCCATTTCATTCAAGTTAAAAGTAGCATGCAATTAGATGTCTTCGTGAAATGATACACAAATGTCTTTAGAAACTGTCTGCTAAGAGAGTACATCTTTGTAGAACCAAAAGTAGACACGACTTCAAAAGTCACAAGTCATCACTTATTGTTAAACTTTGATATGGAAAGAGAAACCTGAGACAAAGTGCAGCTGTCTATTGAAAGTTAAAACATCCTCAATGATATTTGCATATGAGCACGTAGACATTACTATCTGGGGAGCACCATGAACTACTAATGGGAGCATCATTAACTACTAAGCTGATTTCACGTTATGTTAAGAAAAATTGCACTGGTTATTGACCTTTGTTTTGGGGAAGGAGGGTGAAGCAAGCTCTGAATACAACCACATCAAATATGCAACTGCACAGGCAAAGAATTAATCCTACATTGTCCAGTCTGGGCTCAGAGACACTTTTCACTGCTCCAGAGATTTTTCAGAAAAAGTCTGGTTTTCATCAGTACTCTTTAGTACTGCTATCATTTGGAATATGAGTATGGTCAATTTCTTTAAAAACCATTTGAGCAATAATTTTCTTTTCCTCATTTTCAAAAGAAATACGCTGCATAGCATTTCTACAGAAAATTCCAACCCTTGATTGTCCTTGGTTCTTTTAATAATTGGTCAACACAGATTTCTTTATTTTAAAATTGTGCTGTTTAGTTTAACTAACAAAGACTGCAACAACTAGGTATTTAATCCACCTAATAATTTGGGATGAAAAATTTGATTTGAAAGACTTCTTTATGGAAGTTCATGTCAGAAGAATATTGATTCATATTTACAAATTATGTCCTGCACAGCTGCAAGTTATACAGTTTATGATTCTCTGGGCTGCATAAAAGTTTTAACCTTCTCACTGTACCAAATAATATAGACACTTAAAGAAATATTCATAGTTTTGTTAAAGGAATTAAGACCTAATGAAACTCACACATACAAGATTTTATAATTCTAATACTTCAGAGATATAGTTTTTAGCATAGAAATCTTAATTTTTAGAGGTAATTTCATCTTGTAATGAGACCAGCTCTACATATAAAATATTTCTGTAAGAGATTATCATAGAACTTTGTTGTTGAAGATGAATTGTTAAACTGGAGTGGGAGAGTTTTTCACTGAAAATATTCTATTTTATTCCATTCTGTTCTAGAAATTTTATTATAGTCTAGAAATTCTCTACTACTCTAAAAATGTATTCTAGAAATTCTATTCTAAGAAATTATATTCTAGGAAATTCAGGAAAGGGATTTTCAATATTCCATTTCAAAGATAAAAGTAGACCTAGATTCTAGAGTACATTTGTGTTTCTACTGTCTATAACTTGAGTCCTGTAGATGGTTACAATGTATGCATGTAACTCCAGAAGATGGAAAGTGGAAAGCTATGAAGAATAAGGCTCAATACCTAAACTGATTTTCATTGAAATGTTGAATGGTTCTCTGAAAATGTTCTTTGCTCAGTCATGAAAAGGAAGGAGTATGTACTCATGGGGAGGTGAGAGGAAATCCTTGGATTTGTTGGCCTCCAAGCATGCAGAGTCAGTAAAAGTGGGAGATTACATTAATGTTGTGCAAATACTAAACCTAGCTAGCTGAGCTTTGAAAAGAAGGAAGTCCTAAAAGAAGGAAAAACAAAAGGTCAAGGGGGATCAAAGTAGCAGCAAAGATTCTTCATGAAAAATATCACACTCTACATATGCAGCCCACAGCTTCTCCACTGAGAAGAGTTGCAAAGTTAGTGAATCTACTTATGTCCTAGCCTAAACCTAGACCAATGTCTTCCTTGATCCCACCATCTCCTTGATCCTGCTAGTGCTTGTTATAGTTTGGCTGCAGCCAGCAACAAAAGTGCCATGTGGCCGCCCCTCCCCCTGCTGGTGTGCAGAGGAGCATGGAAAGAAACATACAAAAAACTGGTGGATTGGGATAAGGGCAGTTTAAGAGAACAGTAAACAAAGGGAACAGGAACAACAACGATACAGATAAGGAGATTACACAACACATAAGAGCATAACGCAAAGAGCAACTCTCATCACCCGCTGCCACCGAGCGCTACCAAGCCGCGAGTCCTTCCCGCCACCATCTCCCCCCAACCGGAACCCAGCATGACGGCACATGGTATAAAATACCCTGCTCTGTTTGGCCAGGTTGGGTCGGCCTGCCTGGCTGTGTTCCCCTCTGGCTCCTGGTGAAAATTAACCCTGTCCTGGCTGAACCCAGGACAGCGTGGAAGAGGCATTTAACCTCTTTTGTGAACTACAGAAATTCTCACCAAAGACCTGACGAAATTAGTGGATTGATGACTGTGGAGTGCTGGCTGGATGAAAGGGGACATAGCTTGGTGCCGTTGAGCAACCCGGGTTCCGATCCGGAGGTGAGCCTTGAGAGCGGCGGACACGGAACCCTGTTGGGAAGGTAGAGCGACGAGCTCAGGACACTGGAGCAGGGGGACCGTCACGTCGCCGTTTCCTGCCGCACTGTCACTTCCTGCCACGCTGTCGTTTCCTGCCACAGCGCTGCTTCCGCATCGAGATGCATCTCTGCACCAATCACAACGAATTGCAGTAGTTTTGCCTATATATGGTTAGAGGTCTAACCAATCAGATGCTGTAATTGCTTTGCTATATAAACCTTGTTTTGCTGACTAATAAAGGTTGAACGATCAATACGCATATTGGGGTGACATCGTTACAACGGATCCGTAACCCACGCCGACATTTGGTAGCAGAGGATGGTTGATTTCCCTGCAGGAATCCCTGAGACTGCGGTGAGCAGCTAGAGGGGGGGCGTGGGAACAACGGCTGGGAGTGGTGCTTCCTGGGTGCAGAGTTGCAGGGCAGACACGGATGGCCGCCTCCCAGGAGTTAAACGAGCCCCGCTGGTGCTGCCTGGCACAGCTAAAATTGAAGGCAGAGGCCAGGGTCGCAGGCATGGAGATAGAGGCTGTGGCAACGTTGCTCATCGGTATGGTCTCTAAGAGAGGAATAGACGCAATGGCAAAGCAACTCATGAAGTTGATTAAACTGGGGCAGCGAACGGGTCACTTTGTGGATACCCAGCTACTGTTTTCTGTCTCGGAATGGCAAGAGTTAGGAGAGACAATGTGGGAAAGGACAATAACGGGGGAGGAAAAGGAAGAAAAGGAGATAAAAGCCATCCGCGAGCTCTGGCGAACAGTATTAGAGA